>Ga0172369_10000459_pt1 | contig 61143 bp, 49 predicted proteins | sample LakKiv25m_FD_114539 | JGI IMG/M metagenome (GOLD analysis project Ga0172369, IMG submission 114539) | Freshwater microbial communities from Kabuno Bay, South-Kivu, Congo - kab_022012_11.25m | ecosystem: Environmental > Aquatic > Freshwater > Lake | place: Democratic Republic of the Congo...
TGAAGGAAGAATGCTGAATCACATAACGAACAAAGAAATTAGGATTAAAGGGATGCTTACCAATAAAGCCACCGAGTATCTATCGCTTTTGGCTGCACCGCACTAAAAGGTACAAGTCAGGAATTTTTATTGAAACGTAAACGCCCTTACCGCATTGTAATGCATTCCGGTATTCACGCCACCTCTAGCTCGCTGTTTTGCCTTGCCAACCCACGCCTGCCCACATTCACTTCGCATACATAAATGTTAAACGCCATCTGTTCAACTTTTATGAACAGCACTAAATGTCAGAAGTCGGGAAGTTTGATAGTCTTCGGAGAATAAAAAAAACCCGATAAAATTCGGGTTTTTTGGTGGTACCACCTGGAATTGAACCAGGGACACACGGATTTTCAGTCCGTTGCTCTACCAGCTGAGCTATGGTACCATTATTTTGGAGGTGCAAAGATATAAAACTTTTAAATATAAAAAAGAAAAAATTGCACCTTTACAATAAAAACTTCAATCTGTCTCTTTCAGATTGAGTTTAAAGGGATTCACTTTTCTTAAAATGGCAAATCGTCGGCTTCCTGAGATGTGTTAATTTCTGGAGATTCTGACGCAGACGTATTAGAAGCATGGCTATTTTCATTATCTTTTTTACTTCCAATCATGGTCATATTATCGCCAATAATTTCGGTAGTGTATCTTTTGTTTCCTTCTTTGTCTTCCCAAGAGCGGGTTCTGATTTTTCCCTCAACATAAATAGTATTGCCTTTTTTCAAATATTTTTCGGCTACTTCGGCCAATCCTCTCCACAAAACGATATTATGCCATTCGGTCTGATCAACCCTGTTTCCATCTTTACCTTTGTAAGATTCAGTAGTTGCTAAGGAAAAACTTGCTACTTTAACACCAGTTTCCAACTGTCTGATTTCGGGATCTTTACCAAGATTTCCTATTAATATAACTTTATTAACTCCGGCCATTTTAATAAATTTAAGTGTGTAATTATTTTATTTACAAATATACTTAATAAATAATTAAGCTGAATTTTAATTAGTAATTAATTGCAAAAGCGGCATAAAAGGCGGATGCAACAACGAGATGTTCTATAGGGCATTTTTCGTTAGGTGCATGTGCTAACACTTCATTTCCAGGGCCAAAGCCAATTACAGGAATGCCATAAATGCCGTTGATGGTTACACCATTTGTAGAGAAAGTCCATTTATCAACTTTAGGGTTTGCATCATACAGCTGTTTATAGGCGTTAACGGCATTTACAACCACGGGATGGTTTTCTTCTATTTTCCATGTGGGATAATATTTTTCCATGCCATATTCTAAGCCTGTATAGGCTTTTTCTTTGTATTGCAACACTTCAACTTTTCCACCATCTTTTTCAACAATGTTGTTAATTTCAGCTACTGAACTTTCTTTGGTTTCGCCCCAGGTGAGTCTTCTGTCGAGGTGAACGCGTGCAAAATCGGCAACAGCGCAAAGAGAAGGACTTCCGGAAACAAATTCGGAAACAGTCACACTGCCTTTGCCAAGAAACTCGTCGAAAGCCAGATGTTCGTTTAATTTTTCAACTTCGAGACAAGCTTTAGATGCTTTATATACAGCATTTACGCCTCTTTCGGGAGCAGAGCCATGGGCAGAAATGCCATTGAAAATCATGTGCATTTCCATGCGGCCTCTATGACCTCTGTAGATATTAAGATTTGTTGGTTCGGTGCTTATTACACAATGGGGAACAATTTTGTCTTCTTCAATAATATATTTCCAGCAAAGGCCATCGCAATCTTCTTCTATTACAGAACCCACAAAATAAAGTGTGAGGTCGCTGTCAATGCCAACTTCTTTAAGAATTCTGCCTGCAGTGACAAAAGCAGCAGGGCCGCCTTTTTGATCTACAGTACCTCTGCCTTTAACATATCCATTTTCTATAGTGCCACAGAAGGGGTCAAATTCCCAATTTTTCAGATTGCCTACATCAACAGTATCCATGTGACCATCAAAGGCAATTATTTTTTTTCCATTGCCAATCCGACCGATGACATTGCCTAAGCCATCAATAAAAACTTCATCGAAGCCGGCTTCTTCCATTTGACGTTTAAGTTCGAGTTGAACATCTTTTTCCTGACAACTGAGAGATTTTATCTTTACTAGTTTTGAAAGGTTTTGTGCTGTGTAATCAGCATATTTTTCGGATAATTGTTTAATTAATTGTGCTTTTTCCATTTTTTATTTATTTAATGATTTATGTATTTTTTCGATTGATAAAAGAATATTTTCATTGGTAGCAGGGATGCAGAATTCGGGTTCAATAGCATGGTTAGCAATAGCAGAAACAGCATCTTTGATAGCTAACCAAACAGAGAAACAAAGCATGAAAGGGGGCTCGCCAATGGCTTTACTTTTTCGTATTGTATTGGGGTTGGGAATGCCATCGAGGATGGTTACGCGAAAATCTTCAGGTATGTCTGAAATAGTGGGTATTTTATAAGTATCGGGGCTGTGATTGAGTAAGTTGCCATTTTTATCGTACTTTAAATCTTCTGTAGTGCACCAGCCGACACCTTGCATAAAACCTCCTTCAATTTGACCTAAGTCAATGAGCTTATTGATAGAATCGCCGACATCGAAAACAATGTCATTTCTGATTATTTTGTGACGTCCGGTAAGTATATCCAATTCTACTTCTGAAACGGACATGGCGTAGGAAAAATAATGGAATGGTTTGCCCTTGCCAGTTGCACGGTTAAAATTTATATCAGGTGTTTTATAGAAGCCAGTTGCGCTTAGGCTTGTCTGGTTGAAATAAGCATAAGAAACAGCTTCATCGAATGACATTTTAAATGTTTCATTTTTAGAATCAACAATAAAATTATTTTGAAAAATGATATTTTCGGGAAGACGCTTATTTGTTTTATTTTCTTTATTAAACTTCTCGGCAACAACCTGAGCCATTCGGAGTTTTAGTTTATCAATGGCATTTTTAACCGCCATGCCGTTGAGGTCGGTTCCTGAAGAGGCCGCTGTAGGAGATGTATTGGGCACTTTAGAAGTATTGGTAGCAGAAACACTTACTTTATCTAAACTGAGACCTAATTCTGCTGCGGCAATTTGTTTAATTTTAGTATTCAGGCCCTGTCCCATTTCAGTACCACCCTGATTAACTAATACAGAACCATCTTTATAAATATTGACAAGAGCACCGGCCTGATTTAAAAAAGAAGTGGTAAAAGAGATGCCAAACTTTACAGGTGTCAGGGCCATTCCTCTTTTTACATATTTGTTTTCTTTGTTAAATTGGTTAATAGTATCGCGGCGGATGTAATAGTCGCTGGATTTGATGATGTTGTTGTAAACTGTATGCAGTCTGTTTCTTTCTATTATTTGGCCATAAGGGGTTGTATTTCTTTCATTTAAGCCATAAAAATTTCTAAAACGAATTTCAGTCGCATCTTTTTTCAGAAAGCGGGCAATTTTATCAATTATTGTTTCCATTGCTGCCATCCCCTGGGGTCCACCAAATCCGCGATAAGCAGTATTGGAAGGGAGGTTTGTTTTATAAGCCCTTCCTATAATCTTCATATTGGGGATAAAATAAGCATTTTCGGCGTGCAACATTGAGCGTTCTAATATAGCCATGGTCAGATCGGTTGAACTTCCTGCATTGGCATTGAGAGTAAGGTCAATAGCATTAATAATTCCTTTATCATCAAACCCGACTTCATAATTTATCAAAAAAGGATGTCTTTTGCCGGTAATCTTTTGGTCGTCGTCTCTGAACATGTTAATTTTCACAGGTCTGCCGGTTTTATAGCTGAGCAAAGCACTCCAACAGGCAAAATGGTTTCCCTGAGTTTCTTTTCCCCCAAAACCGCCACCCATTCTTTTCACTTCAACTTCAACCGCATTGCTTTGCAAACCGAGTACTTCTGCTACCAGAATCTGTGTTTCGGTAGGATTTTGCGTTGAGCTGAACACCTTATATTTGCCTTCATCGGGCACACAAAGACTGCAATGGGTTTCGAGGTACCAATGTTCCTGACCACCTACTTCTAAAATACCTTTAATTTTGTTTTTTGATTTTTTTAATGCTTCTTTAACACTACCAGTCTCTATTTTGCGCGGGGGAGCTAATAAATTATTTTTCTTAATCGCAGTTGGAATGTCGATAATCGGTTCCAGTATTTCGAACTTAATATCAATTAGTTTTTCAGCATTGCGAGCTATTTCTTCAGTTTCGGCAGCAATTAAAAAGATGGCCTGACCAATAAATTCCACTTTGTTTTCAGCCAAACAGACCTCATCGTGTATGACCGGCCCCATATTATTGTGACCGGGAATATCTTTATAGTTGATAATAGCATGAACTCCTTTAAGTTTCATTGCTTTTTTAATATCAAATGAAATTATACGGGCATGTGCATGAGGGCTGTAAACTACATGACCGAACAGTAAGTTGCTGACATTTTGAATATCGTCAATATAAACAGAACGCCCTGTGACATGATTGGCAGCACTTTCGTGAGGAACTATATCGGGTTTAATTTTCATTGTTTTTTGATTTTATTTTCATTGTTATGCCACTAAATCACAAAAAATTAAAATTCACTAATTTTTGAATTATTGTTTTTTAAAAGTATCGAGCCAAAATTTCTTTAAGAGATTTTTTGCAGCAATGGTTCGCATTTCTTTTCCTGCACGGGCATCAGAAATAGGTGAGAAGTCTTTTTCCATAAGTTTTGAAGCTTCAAGAATGTTTTTTTCATTCCAAACTTTATTTTTAAAGAAATTTTCGGTAAAAGTTGCTCTTTTAGTAAAAGCAGACATGCCACCAAAAGCCATAATGATGGATTCAACTTTATTGTTTTTAAGTCTCAGATTAAAACAAGCGCTTACTGTTGATATATCAAGATCTTTGCGTTTGGAAACTTTATAAGACTTTACAATTGTTTCCTTATCAGGCAATGGAACTATAATAGAAGTGATTATTTCGTCGGGCAATATTTGGGTTTTGCGATAGTCTATAATAAAATCGGAAAGTAAAAAAGTTCTATTGCCATTCACGCTCTGAAGTTCTACAGAAGCATTGTAGGCTAATAGTAAGGGGAGTGTGTCGCCAATTGGAGAAGCCGAGCCCACATTACCCCCCAAGGTAGCCAGGTTGCGAATTTGTTTGGATCCAAAAACAGAAAGCATGTCGTATAATGCTTTTAAGTCTTTTTGAACAGTTGTTCTTATATTTTCAAGTTTGACAGCAGCTCCTATATGCCATTGATTTTTAATTAGTTTCACAGACTTAAGGTCTTCCACATCTGAAATATCAATTATAAGGGGAAGAATTTCATGTTTTTTGGTAACTCTCAGACTGCAATCAGTTGAGCCGCTTACAATAAGGGCTTCGGGGTATAGGTTTTTAAGGCGAAGTGTTTCTTTAAGCGTAAAGGGTTTGAAATACGTTTGTTCTTTGCTGTTTATTTCTATTGTATTTAATGTTTTTATTTTAGTCAGCAGGCTGATAATGTTTTTTTCATTTTTGGTAAAGTGGTCGGCATTATTGTCTTTACATGCTTTATGTGTGGCTTTCAGAATTGAGTTATAACCGGTGCAACGGCATAAATTACCAGAGAGGGCATTTTTAATTACAGCTGTTTTGGGATTTTTTTCATTTTTATATAGGGCAAAAATAGCCATCACAAAGCCGGGTGTGCAAAATCCGCATTGGGTGCCGTTTTCTTCTATAATATGTTGTTGAATAGGATGTAATATGGTTTTGCCATTTTTTTCCAGCGCCAGATTTTCAATAGTTACAACTTGTTTGCCATGAATCAAGGGCAAGAAAATAAGACAAGAATCGACAGCTTTATAACTAATGGAATCATTTATAAGCTCTCCTAAAACGACAGTACAAGCCCCGCAATCACCTTCACCACAGCCTTCCTTTGTGCCTTTGTGATTGGGCAAGGAACGAAGATAATGCAGTAAAGTGTGTGTGGGTCTTAACGGGCTTTTCTCGAAATTTATTTCGTGAATAACACCATCTAGTACAAATGATATGGATTGGTTTTTCAGGGACATTAAGGGTTGTTTTTTTATTAGCATGCAAAATTACAAATAAGGATGGAATTGAGGGAATGTTTTTAGTAAAAAATGAGGTGAAGTTAGAGTTTGGAGTGCTTAGAGTTAAAGAGCCTGACGGCAGCAAAGAGTAACCACAGAGTTACACGGAGGATTCACAGAGTTTCACAGAGGCTCGCAGGCTCGCGAAAGAAAAGAATTGATAGCTGATATTTTGACAAGCTCAGTACAGGTGACGCTGATTTCTATGATTTTATATGATTACAAATTATTTTTTACATCAATGAGTTTTGCTAAGATGCTTATAGCTATCTCGTTGGGGGTGATAGCTTTAAACTTGATGCCTATGGGCATGTCTATTTTTTCGGCTTTTTCAGGGGAAATAATATTTTCAGCAATAAGACTTTTTCTTATTTTATCTACTTTAATGCGGCTGCCAATCATGCCGAGATAAGCATACGTTTTATTGCAGAGCAATTTGAGTATTTCAGCATCGTTAATATGCTGGTGAGTGACTATGACAAAAAAAGAGCGTTTGTCGAAATTGATTTTGCTGATTGCATTTGAAAAATGTTCATTATTAAATTTTATTTTATCATTGGTATAGCTATCGAAAATACCTTGCCTTTCATCAATCAGCGTAATATCGAAGCCTAATTCAAAGGCAAAACCTGAGAGCGCCTTACCAATATGGCCGCCTCCAAAAATATATAGTTTTTTCTTCTGATTGATAGGTTCGATATAGACTTCAGCCCCACCGCCACATTCCATATTTAAATCATTTTTCAGATTAAAATTAAAATACATGGGTGAAGCGGTTTGCATTATTTCGAGGGCTTTTTCCATAACATCTTTCTCAATGGCACCGCCACCTACAGTGCCTGCAATACTTCCGTCCTCATACACAATCATTTTCATGCCCGGCTTGCCGGGAGCAGAGCCATAAATTTTAGTTACAATACATAAGGCAGATAAGGCATCGCTTTGTTCGGCCTGAATGATTTTTTCGTATATATTTTCCATTAACAAATATGTTTTGCCACTAAAACACAAAATGGCAATGAATTAATATTAAATCTTTTTGTTCATTTTAGCCCAAGGGTCCTTAAGTGTGACTGTTCTGTTGAAGACAAGATTTTCTGGTTTTGAATCTTTATCACAGCAGAAATAGCCAATTCTCTCGAACTGGTATTTGTCAAGTGTTTTCGCATGGGCCACAGAGGGCTCACAATATCCAAAAGTAATTTTAAGAGAATCGGGGTTTAAATTATCTTTAAAGTCGCCACCTTCTTCGGTTTCTTCGGGATTTTCTTTTAAAAACAATCTGTCGAAAAGACGCACTTCAATTTTCAAAGCATCTTTGGCGGATACCCAGTGAATTGTGCCTTTAACCTTGCGGTTGGCCATAGCAGAGCCGCTTTTGGTTTCGGGATCGTAGGTACAATGAATCTCTGTAATTTCGCCAGAGACAGGGTCTTTAACAATATGTTCACATTTGATGATATATGCATTTTTCAGCCTTACCTCTTTTCCAACAGACAGGCGGAAGAAATCTTTTGGGGGATTTTCCATGAAATCTTCTCTTTCAATGTACAAAGTATTAGAAAATGGGATATTTCTTTTACCGCTGTTTTCGTCTTCCGGGTTAATGATGCCTTCGAGTGTCTCAGTCTGATTTTCGGGATAATTGGTAATAATCAGTTTTACAGGGTTAATAACAGCCATTACTCTGGGGGCTATTTTATTTAAGTCTTCTCTAATACTGAATTCAAGCAGGGCCATATCAATGATATTATCTCTTTTGGCCACACCAATTCTTTCGGCAAAATTGCGTAAAGAAGCAGGCGTATAGCCTCTTCTTCTCAATCCGCAAATAGTTAGCATACGGGGATCGTCCCACCCATTGACATATCCTTCTTTGACGAGTTGCAAGAGTTTTCTTTTACTCATCACAGTGTAAGTGAGGTTTAGTCGTGCAAATTCAATTTGACGGGATGGGAATATTTCGAGTTCGTTAATGCACCATTCGTACAAGGGTCTGTGGACTTCAAACTCAAGTGTGCAGATAGAATGGGTAATATTTTCAAGAGAGTCGCATTGGCCGTGGGCAAAATCATAAGAAGGATAGATGCACCATTTGTTGCCAGTGCGGTGATGGTTTGCATATATGATACGGTAAAGCACAGGATCGCGCATGTGCATATTGGGAGAAGCCAGGTCAATCTTTGCTCTCAGGACACATTCACCTTTCTGATACTTGCCATTTTTCATTTCTTCAAAAATACGCAGGTTATCTTCCACAGAGCGGTTTCTGTAAGGGCTTTCGATGGCCGGACGGGAAGGGGTACCGCGGTTGTTGCTGATTTCCTCGGCACTTAACTCGCACACATAGGCTTTGCCTTTTTTTATAAGCTTGACAGCATATTCATACAGCGTATCAAAATAATCAGAAGCATAATATTCTCTGTCTTCCCAATCAAATCCTAGCCATTTGACATCTTCCTTTATAGAATCGACATATTCGACATCTTCAGCAGCCGGGTTTGTATCGTCAAATCTTAAATTGCACTTGCCATTATATTTTTGTGCGAGTCCAAAATTCAGACAAATTGATTTGGCATGGCCAATATGAAGATAGCCGTTGGGTTCGGGAGGAAATCGGGTGTGAACTTTTTTTTCGTTCTTATTATTTTTAATATCATCTTCGATAATAAGTTCAATAAAATTTAATGATTTTTCGTTTTCCTGTTTGTTTTCAGTACTCATAAATTTTTGTTTGCAGTATAATTTGAATAAATATTTGTATATTGTTGTACAAAATTAAATATTTTATAATATTGCTCTCTTTTTTATTCACCATATATTAAGTAAAAAATACAAATGGCATTAATAAAATTAGAAGGCATGGCATTTTATGCCTATCATGGCTGTTTTTCGGAAGAACAAATTATAGGAAACAAATTTGTTGTTGATGTTACATTTGAGTGTGAAACAGCTGAAGCTGAAAAGCATGATATACTTTCCAATACAGTTGATTATCAAGAAGTTTATAATGTGATTAGAAATGAGATGGGCATTAAATCGAAACTATTGGAGCATGTGGGCAGAAGAATTGTGACTGCCATAGAAAAAGATTTTCCGTCAATTAAAAATATAAGGGTAAAAATTTCGAAATGTCATCCACCAATAGGCGGCAAAGTTGATAGGGTGAGTGTGGAGGTGGGAAGTGACTAAACTGGAAGTGTGAAGTACTTAAAGTTTTAAGACCTGACGGCAGAAAGAAGTGTGGAGTACTTAGAGTTGGAAAACCTAAGGGTGGCAACGGGGAAAAACAGTGTCGTGTAAGACGGTTATTTTAATTCCTGAATGGTATTAAAAAGGACGTTGGATAAATTATTAACAGCAAGATCAATATTCCAATCTTTTTTGTTGGTGTTTCCAACTTGGTTTGAAATGCTTCGTATATGTACACAGGGCTGATTGAAGGCATTGCAGACATATAAAAAAGCTGCTCCTTCCATACTTTCTATATCAGGGTGCCCTATGTTTTTTAGCATGAGGGCTTTTTGCGGTGTACCACTGATTGTGTTTACAGTTACACCTTTTGCCTTTTTAAGTTTTTGCAGTGCAGGCGTCGTTATCGGGTTTTCATTTATAAGACAGGTTTCAACACCAAACTTACTATTCAATACAATCGGAATTATTCTTTCAGTAGTACCAATGCCTATTTCGGGGAATGAGTCTTCTGCGATGCATACCACTTCACCCAAATCGAACGATTTATTAAATGAACCACAAATGCCTGCATTGATTACAAAATCATAGTTTGCACGGGATAAAACACGGGTTAAATGAAATGCCGTTGCTACCATTCCTACGGAGGTTATCAATATATCCAACTTAACACTATCAAAATGAAATTCTTTAAAATTAATCTCAAAATCCTCATTAAAATTTATTTTCTGAAGCAACGGTTTTACTTCTAATACTGTAGCAGCAACTATCAAAAACTTTTTTGTCATTACTTTGTATATATCTGTAAATAAATTAATTAGGCATTTAATTTAAGTATAATTAACCTTTTTTTAATTTTTCAAAAAAGAAATTTCTGTACTTTTGCCCGATTTTTAAATTAAAAAGGTCATTTATGAAAAAACAAATATACAACATTGTATTATTATCGATTCTGTTTTCTGTAATTTCTTTATCGAGTCTTAAAGCGCAGTGTCCGGGCTGTATCACCAATATGAATTTTACGATTACTCCGGCAGCACCCGGCATCACACCTGACACACTGCCCGATGGTACTGCTGGTGTTTATTATAATCAGGATATTAACTTTTATTTACCGGCAGAATTTACACATTCTTCAGGTACAGATGTCACTCTTACCAAGCTGGAAGTTTTAAGTGTGGCTGGTTTGCCTTTTGGCTTAACTTTTCAGTCGAGTTCACCCAACAACACTTTTTTTCCTTCACAAAACCCACCTACAACAGAGCATGGGTGTGCCAAAGTATGCGGCACTGCTGTTTTCCCCGGCCAATACAGCATGGTAGTGTTTGTAAGAGCTTATGTAAACACTGTTATTGGCAGTCAGACATCGGATGATTCGTTTACTATACCAATTAAAATACTACCAGGAAGTTCTGGTAATGCGAGTTTTAGTATAATAAACGGTACAGGTTGCGGCAGTGTAACAGCTTCATTTGAAACCAATCTGCCCAGCAATGGGGTGACAGGTTATTTCTATTCGTGGAACTTCGGTAATGGCGTATCGAGCACATCTGAAACACCGGCAGACATGACATATACCACTCCCGGGCAATATTCTGTGACATGCCAAACCATTATTGATACATTAAGCTTTAATTATTTGAACAATGTCACTGTATTGGGTACCAGTTGCACAGATTTTTTGGGAACTCCTGACTTATATGTCATTATTAAAAACCAGTCTGGAACATCGATTTATCAAGCCCCTGTCGTTCTTGATACTGATCCACCAGTTAGTTTTACATTACCGGGTATTCAGCTTTATCACAATCAAAACTACAGCATTGAAGTTTGGGATGAAGATGGAGGGTTAGCCGGTTCTGACGACCAGTGCAACACATTTCAAGTTGCGGGAACAAGTACGAGCAACTCCATGTGGTCGGGTTCTGATGGTATTAGCTTTGTAACAGACAGACCATTTCTATCTTTTACAGATACAGCCACAGTACAAGTATATCCACAGCCACAACAACCTGTTGTTACAGCAAATCCTTCAAATGGTGTATGTGTTAATGATTCCATTTTGCTTACCAGCAGCAGTGCCAGCAATTATCAGTGGCATAACGACACAACCCTTTTGTTAGGCGCCACCCAGCAAAACATGTATGTTTATAATGCAGGGAAATATTTTGTTGTTATTACTGATGCCAATGGGTGTCAGGCTCAATCGGACACATCGATTATTTCATTTTACAGCAATCCTCCCAAGCCCACATTCTGGCGTATTGATGACACCCTCAGAACCAATCTGACAGGTTATACGCTGCAATGGAACTGGAATGGCAACCCCATAAGCGGAGCCACAGGGCAGCTGTGTCATATTGAATTTGCAGGAACTTATTCTTTGCTGGCCACTTCGGTGCAAGGGTGTACTAAATTATCGGATGTGATTTACTATTCACCTTTTAATACCAGCATTGAGGATTCAGAAGGCTTGGTGAGCGATTTTGTTTTGTATCCCAACCCCAATGATGGAAATTTTAATATTAAGTTTAATACTGTTACAAGTAGCGATTTTATCATATTAATTTATGATATGCTTGGTAAGCAAGTTTACAACGAAGAATTGAAAAGTTTTAGTGGCACATACGATAAAGAGCCAGATATAAAACTGAATCCATCTGTTTATTTTCTTGAACTAAGAGGTGTTGATAAGAAGGTGCTGAAGCGGGAAAAGATTGTGGTGCAATAGAGTTTTAATGATTAATGGTCAATGATTAATGGTTAATGATAATTGACAAATGATGCGATAAGATGAGAGTAGAAATAAAATTTTATAACGAAAAACTATCTGCTGGGGACAAAGAAATTTGTGATTTACTAGCTGCAATTATTAACAGCGAACTGATCGAAGCAGAAAACAAAATTTGGCATGCGCACCCTGTTTGGTTTTTAGACGGTAACCCGATAACTGGCTATGACAAATTGAAAGATTGTGTTCGTTTGATGTTTTGGAGTGGTGCAGACTTCGGAGAAGAAAAACTGAAACCTGGCACAGGGAAATTTAAGGATGCTTCTATACGCTATACTTCAACAGATCAAATTGACCCTACAGATTTGAAAAGATGGTTGAGAAAATCCAGAGAAATCCAATGGGACTACAAAAATATTATGGCCCGTAAAGGAAAGCTTGAACGTATAAAATAATTGATAAGCATATAACAGGAGCCTAGATATGAACGACACAAGCCATCATGATGAACGCATTGCAAAAATGACTTTTGCTTCAGTTTATCCATATTATGTCGCAAAGATTGAAAAGAAAGGAAGAACAAAAGAAGAATTGTATCAGGTAATTGAGTGGCTGACCGGATTTGATGAAGTAAAACTTCAAAAATTAATAGACGACAAAGTGACTTTTGAACAATTTTTTGAGAAAGCCATTATTAATAAGAGTGCCCACCTTATTACAGGAGCGATATGTGGCTATCGTGTGGATGAAATCAAAAATCCATTAACAAAACAAGTAAGGTATTTAGACAAACTGGTGGACGAGTTAGCGAAAGGACGAAAAATGAATAAAATTTTACGGACAAATTAAATACTTTGACTGAAATTTATAGATTTTCGATAAATTTGCAAAATCATTTATTAAATTATGTACATGAAAAAGCGAATATATTTTCTGCGCTCTTTATTTATTATGTTTCTGTTGGTATCATTTACACAACTCAGAGCACAGTGTCCGGGTTGTGTGACCAACATGAACTTTATCATTTCACCGGCGGCGCCTGGTATTACACCCGACACATTGCCTAATGGCACTGCAGGTCAGTATTACGATGCTGATGTTAACTTTTATCTGCCAGCTTCTTTTACTCATTCATCGGGGACCAATGTGACCCTGACTAAGCTCGAAGTGCTGAATGTGGCAGGATTGCCATTTGGCTTAAATTTTCAGTCGAGTTCTGCCAACAATACTTTTTTCCCTTCTCAAAATCCACCCACTACAGAGCATGGATGTGCTAAAATTTGTGGTACACCTGCCTTTGCAGGGCAATACAGCATGGTTGTTTTTGTACGGGCCTATGTCAATACTGTTATTGGCAGTCAGACATCTGATGATTCTTTTACCATCCCTATTACAATTGACCCTGGAAGCGCCGGTAATGCCAGTTTTTCTGTGTTGAATGGTGCAGGATGCGGCAATATAACAGCTTCATTTATTACTAACCTGCCCAGCAATGGCCATGGTGGTTTTTCATACACATGGGATTTTGGGAATGGCTCTACAAGCGCATTGGAAACTCCTGCAAGCGTCAATTATAGCACCCCTGGCGATTACTCTGTTATTTGTCATACGGTAATAGATACTGTAAATTTTAGTTATCTGACAAATGTAACTGTTACAGGTACAAGTTGCAGCGATATTACTGGAAAACCTGATTTATTTATTATTTTAAAAGACCTGAATGAGACCACTATTTATCAAAGTGCGGCCGTCAGCAACACCAATCCGCCTGTAAGTATAGCCATCCCCAACGCACAGATTAATCATAATCAAAGCTATAAAATTGAAGTGTGGGATGAAGATACCGGTGTTGAAGCACCCAATGACTTGTGTCATTCATTTCAGTTTATGGGCAATTCAACAGGAGGCATCTTAACTTCAGGCTCAAACAGTATAAGCTTTACAACGGCCAAGGTTTTGTTTACCTATACCGACACTGCTATTGTGACGGTATATCCACTCCCACAAAGGCCTATAGTAACAGCCAGTCCGGCTCCCGGAGTCTGTGTCAATGATTCTGTTTTACTTAGCTGTTCTGCTACTGAAAACATACAATGGTTTAACGATACCACTCTTTTACAGGGAGCAACACAGCAAAACCTGATGGTGTATACTGCCGGTGAATATTTTGTAACAGTTACCGACAGCATTGGTTGTCAGGCCACATCTGATACTATGACTGTTTCATTTTATGCCAACCCTCCCAAACCAACATTCTGGCGTATAGATGACACTCTCAGAACCAATTTAGCAGGTTATTCTCTGCAATGGAACTGGAATGGTAATCCTATCAGTGGTGCTACAGGTCAATTATGTCATATTGAATTTGCCGGTACTTATTCATTGCTGGCTACTTCGGCACAGGGGTGTTCAAGATTATCAGATGTAATTTATTATTCTCCCTTCAATACCGCTGTTGAAGACAATGAAAATATTGTTAGCCATTTTACTTTGGTTCCTAATCCCAATAAAGGTCATTTTAAAATTTCTTTTTATACAACAACCTCCGAAGATATTATTTTGTCGGTATTTGATATTGTTGGAAAAAGGGTGTATACAGAAACTTTATTGAATGTCAGCGGTGCTTTTGAAAAAGAACTTAACATTGGCTTAGATGCGGCGTTATATTATCTTGAATTAAGGACTGAGAAGGCGATATTGAGAAGAGAAAAAGTAGTAGTGCGGTAGTAATTTCGTTCAATTTAGACAGGATAAACAGGATTTGCAGGTTTAATATAGAACGCTGATACTTCGACAAACTCAGCACAAGTGACGCTGATTCTTATGATAATCGCTGAAAGAAGATTTTGACAGGATTAACAGGATAAACAGGATTTATTATTCTTTGAGCTCAACAAAGTCGGCTTTATCACATGATTTTTTACCTTACAAGGTACTTAAAGAAATCACATATCATATTTTCAGTACCTGCTTCAAAAATCTGAAGTATAAATTCATCGGGATACTGGTTTAATAAAGTGAGGGCTTCATTATAGATGGGTTGTGGTAATTGTGACTGACAAAAAGCAATTTTAGAGTGGTTTTCCGTATTTTTCAAAGAAATTTCGACAGGGGAAAGACCTTTGAATTTATATTGTTGTTCGAGTTTCTGAGCCAGAAAATCTTCAATTTTTATATTGCCAATCGGAATCGTGTTGCTTTTTTCACGCATTTGAGCCATTAATTGCCACGATTTTATCAGGGCAATATATTCGAGAAACCTTTTTTTGTTTTTATGCTGTATTTCGGTTTCTTCCTTTAGTGTTTGTTTTTCATAAAAGCCAATTAGCTCTTGAAGTTCTTGAGCTTTTAAGTTCCACAAAGCAACCTTTGGCGGCACCCATACAGTATGCAAAAAAACTTCTGTATTACAATCGCCGAAATAATTAAACAAATCAGGTATTTCTAGTTTGTTGATGCGTAAAGGACAAGCCCAGATGCCAAAGAAATTTCCTTTTTCTCTGCAATAATTTTGAAAACACCTGAGATTTTCCAAAACCTCTTCAAAATGGGCATTTCTGCGAATCTGACTGTATGTTTCTTTGTTGATGCTGTCCAACGACACAGATATATCAAAATTACCTTTATTGAGGAGGGTTTTTATCTTGTCGTTAAGCACTGTGGCATTGGTGGTTATGTTTATATGTATGTTGGGATTGACAGACACCATCATTTCCCAAATGTTGTAATATAATTTTATAAGAAAGGGCTCTCCACCAGCAAAACTTGCTTGATGCAAATGGGGTATGAATGGTTCGAGGTCATTTACAAATGAAGCATCAAAAGGGCTTTTGTAGTCTCCATACAATTCTGATTTTTTGCGTATGGCAGATGAGTTGTCGGCATTGCACATGATGCACTCAAGATTGCATGTGTTGTCGAGATCAAACTCCATAGTAGTGGGGTAGCCAGATGATGAGTCGGGTAAATGATCGAACATTCGGGCTTTAACAGTATAAAATTCTCTATTAAGGAATTGATTTTTACAGGTGAAACAACCATTACTCAGGTCGTTATTATCCATTTGTTTTCGCAGATTCTTTGCCTGTGCTCCAAACCATATTTCTTTAAGTGTATGCTTTGGATATTCTCCCAGTATGGCCTGCCTGTTGAAACAGCAAGCCAGCACCCTGCCATTGTTGGCAAACAACATAGATTTAAAGGGCGCATGACAAAGGTGCTGCCGTTGTGCTTTTTCGCGTGTGGCATTATATTCTTTTAATACTTCTCCGGATAAAGCATTTGACCGATTTGTAGAGAAAAATAATTTAAGTAGATTTAATGCGCTCACAAGACCATTGAATAATATGAAATATCACAAATTTACTAAAATATAAGCAATGTATTGTTTATAAAACGAATCTTCATTTTGAGGTTTTGGTGCGTCCTCTGCAAAAGGATAATTATTTCTGTCAGAAAATAAAAGCTTTAAACCGTTCTATTATTTGGTTATCATCTTCAGATGCCAGGGTAGAAATAATAAATTCAACGGGTGTTTTCAGAATTTCTTTTAAACATTTTTTCAATACTTCTTCCTCAAAATCGGCTGTTGTTTTTTCAATAATATTTATATATTTTTTGATAATTAATTGCTCTTCATGTTCCTGTGTAATATTTTCACGACACCACTTTGTAATATTGTCAATGAGTCTTTTTTTGAGATTTGTCACATCATATGTTTCGAAATTTTCAAAATCTATCTGTTTTGCTGTCTGAATCCATTGTTCTATCTGACTTAAAAGTGATTGATATGATTGTGCATTTGCTTTTTCAATGTCTGTATTGGTTTCACATTGAGCCCTTTCTAAGGTTTTATAAATTTCTGTCAGTTCTTTCCATTCTAAGTTCCAAAGGGCTAATGAGGGAGGAAACCAAACGGTTTGGAAGTGAATTTTAGCATCGTTCTCATTGGCAAATTTTACCAGACCCGGCATTTGTTGCCAGTTAATGCGCATAGGACACACAGCCAAGCCAAAATAATGGCCTTTTTCGAGGCAATAATCTCTGAAAAAAGAAATATTTTCAATGACTTTCTCAAAATTTGCATTGATCCTGATGTTTTCGTACAGGTTTTTTTCGAGGGCATCGAGCGAAACAGAAATATAAAAATGACCTTTGCTCAAAAAGTCTTTTATTGTATCATTTAGAATGTTGCCATTCGTTTGTACTGATATGCGACAATCGGGACTCACACGGATAATATCAGCCCAGATTTTATGATAAAGCGGACTTAGAAAAGGTTCTCCACCATTGAAGCGGGCATCTTTCAAATTTTTAAGATATGGTTGCAGTTGTTCTATAAAATGTTGTCCGTAAATATTTTCGTGAGGCCATTTGTGTTCTCTTTTTTTTCTGATGGCCGATGAATACTCGCCGGTACACATTACACATTCCAGACTACAAGTATCGTCAGCTTCAAACTCCATGACCAGAGGCATTTGATTTTCGGGCGGCAGACCATCATACATTAATGCAGGGACAGAAGAGGTATTTATATTTTTAAGTTGCTGCTCACAAATATAACAGCCCATGCTTAAGTTATTTTTTTTCAGTGCTTTTCTGAGCGAATGTGTTTTTTTATTATTCCAGATACGATCAATATTTTCTTGTGAAATATTCCCCAAAACATATCGGCGGTTGTAGCAGCAAGGCGTCACTTTTCCATTATTGCCAAAATAAAGACTTTTAAAAGGAGCCTGGCAAAAACTCTTGCAGTCTTCGCTGTTTCGTGATTTGTTATATGTCTTCAAATCCTCATCCAATCCTTTTGAAGAAATTTTTTTGTTGAATATTTTATTATAAAAATAAGACATGGTGTATGTTTTCAATAATTGCGTACCTACGGCACGCTAAAATCACACTAATTAATTTTCTACCAACATTTAATCCCTTCGGGATTAACTTGCACTTAATCAATGCTGAAGCCGACAGTAAGCATACAGCAATCCCTCAACACCCTTATTTCCCTATACCCTATTTCCCTATATCCTATTTCCCCTATACCTTCTTTCACTTCCTTACTCCTTCTCCACTACCCATTTACAATACCAAAGCTCCATTACCAATAGTTTCCACAAACGCCAGTGGTCTTTTTGCAGCAGCCACCTTGCAACTGTTTCTTTTTTGATAAGTTGTGCCTTTATTAACTGTCCGTCGTAAATAAAATCTTTGTAAAAATCAATATCCTGATAATAACTGTCGGGGCCAACAAATCCTTGTTTTGAGCGTTGAAGAATACTTTGAGGCAGATGGTTTTTTATATTTTCGTACAGTAAAAACTTTTTATATTCGGGTTTAAAATAGGTGTTTTCATTAAGATTAAAAAGATATTCAACAAGTGAATGGTCGAGAAAAGGCACCCTTATTTCAAGGGCGTTGGCCATGCTCGCCCTGTCAACCTTTGTAAGGACGAGTTCTGCCATAAATGTTTTGATATCGAGATACTGTAACTGTTTGATGTTTGAAAGATCCTTTTTAAAATGTGATTGATAGAACCAGAAAGGGTTGGCGTTGATGCTTGAGTGGATGTCGTTGTTTAAAAGGCTTCGGAGTTGCTCTTTGTCGAACAAGCCCATGGCCATGGCCTGAGAGTATTTCAATACTGTAGGGGGAAGCGGCGGGGCAGAAAACTTTTTCAAAAGAACACTTAAAAAGCCTTTGCCCGATAATTGATTAAGGGCGTCTTTATGCCATGTGTAACCACAAAATATTTCATCGGCTCCTTCGCCCGACAATACCGTTTTTACAGATTCTGAAGCCAGTTTGCTCACAATGTAGGTTGGAATTATTGAGATATCGGCTATGGGTTCGTCATACACATAACTCAGATCCTGAAGGTGATTCAATGATTCTTTGCCAATAATTACAGCATTGTTTTTCATTTTAAAAGTATCGGCAACAATTTGGGCATATTTGTGCTCACTCTGTTCCCATCCTTCAAAACCTATAGAAAATGTTGGGGCCTGATATTTCAAGCTATGCAGATAATAAACCAAAGCACTGGAATCGTAGCCGCCGCTTAAAAAAGAGCCTACCGGCACTTCGCTCTGAATGTGATTTTTAACAGATTCAAAGAGCAGGTAGTTTGTTTTTTCAATAACCTCTTCTGTCGCATCTTCATTGTTGTCAGTTGTTAATTGCCAATAGCAAACAGCATCTTTTACTTCATTTTCTTTTACAATAAGATAATGGGCTGGAGGCAACTTGTAAATATTTTCCCAAATAGTTGCAGGAGAAGGCACATAGCGGTAAACAAAAAAATCAGCAAAGGATTTATAATTAATAATTCTGGGCACGGTCTTATCCTTTATAATGGCTTTAATTTCAGAAGCAAAAATAAACGAATCATTTCCTTTGTAATAATACAGGGGTTTAATACCAAAGCGATCGCGGGCAAGAAAAAGGAGTTTTTTGGTGTCGTCCCACAAGCCAAAGGCAAACATGCCTTTCAGGTGTTTTAAAACCTCAACACCCCATTCTTCATAACCATGAATTATAATCTCAGAATCTGTTTCAGATTTAAAAATATGGCCTTTTTGCTGAAGGGTGAAGCGCAATTCTTTGTAATTATAAATCTCACCATTAACAGTAAGCCATATATTTTGATTTTCGTTGCATAGCGGTTGAGTACCGGCTTCGGTTAAGTCGAGAAATGACAGTCGCCTATGTCCAAGTGCCGTTTTATTATCATCAGAAAAATACAAACCACACCCATCAGGACCGCGATGTATAAGGGTGTCGCGCATGGCAATGAAATCATCCTTACTGACAGGATTATTGACATTTATTCTTCCAATGATGCCGCACATAAATTTTATTTTCGGGTTACAATCAACTCTATATCATTCACAAAGTTAATCACTGTTTTCGGAAAAAGCACAAGATGAATAATTAAATAGTAAAAGAAAATATAGTTAAAGCTCATCAAATAAACCAACATTATTAAAGGCAACCAGTCTTCGTAGAAGTCATTAAGAAAGAATAAAAACTTAAATCGCATTTGTCGGGGAGGCAGCACAAAAACTTTCCAAAGAGAAAATTTGATAATGGTAAATACTATAAATGCCGCCAGATAAATGTAAAAATAGGGAAAAACTTTGCAGGCAAAAATGAGCAATAATGTTAAAGCTATAAACTCTATGGGCAAAATTAAACGGTTAATAAAATTCAGTGAAAAGACATCACCAAATTTAACAACAAAGGTTTGTATTCCTGCTATCCTGTCTTTTTTACGATCGTCAATCTGGTGAAGTATTATGTTTCGGATGCCTTTTGTAAAAAGCCATGTCATAAGCACTGCACTGAAAATATTGTATAAAGAGTACATCTGTTGCTGATTGCCATAATATGAAAAAACCGATAAAACGACAAGAGCAGGAATAATATGTCCGTAAAATGTGTCGGCCAGTACCCCCCAGAAGTGTCTGTTTTTGAGGCGCATTGGTTTAAATGAGTAGGTAATATAAAGTGTCAGTTGAAGTATCAATAAAACGATGATAAAAAAATTTGTTTTAACATAAAACCAGGGCAGAACAGATAGTATCAGCAGTAAAACAGCCGACCACGCTTTTCCTTTGCCAGTCATTCCTGCAATAAAGTTTTCTTTCCCGCTCAGGCTGTCTTCTTTAACATCGGCCAAATCGTTTATAAAATGACCTAAACTGGCTAATCCGACAATAGCAATAAAAAAGACAACAAAAACCGGCAGCAGTTCCAATGGACTTATGTGGTTTATAAAAGCTTTGGCGTAAACAAAAGCCATGAGTGGCGCCGCCTTATAATGCCACCAGTGAGAGATACGCATGAACTTTTTTATCACTTCCATTCTTTTAAAAAAGGCAGGGTTTGATTTTTTAATAAAAACAAAAATAATGATAATATATTCAATGGGATATAAGTCCTTTTAATTTAATACCATTTTTCAACAAAAAACCTCATCAGAAAGCCTTGCTGATGAGGTTTTAATACAATTACATTTATACAATAAATGCTTATTCTTTTACAAACATATCTACAAATGAGTTGTTGTTTGAACTTACTTTAACAAAGTAAATGCCTTTGGCCAGCTTGCTCACATTGATATCAGATTTTTCTCTAACGAAAAGCTGTTGCATGATTTTCTGTCCTTGCAAATTATAAATTGTCACATAGGCTTTTTCGAAAATCAGGTTTGTGTTTATATTTATTTCAATGCGATCAGTAGCGGGATTAGGATATATGCTTATGTAATTTTCAGAAACTGATTCTTTTATTCCGGTGTGTATGCCAATGGTGTTTAATGTTGTATTTGTAACCACCGCAGGATTGTAATCGAAATAGATGTTGGCCGTGTTTTTAATTTGTGATCCTGTCGGAATACCCGCCTTTGTGCGAATGGTGTAAGACACTCTTCCTTTGCTCAGTGGTTCATTGGTTGAACTGTCGACCAGCATGATATTATTGAAAGAGAACTTCACAACATTGAAGGGCAAAATATCTGCTTCCATCTGATGGCTCGAGCTGATAATCTGGAATGTGCTTAAATCGAGGTTTGCGCTAAGGGTATCCAATACAAAAATATTGTATGCCGTATCACTTCCGGTGTTCTGAAAATGAATTGTATAATTCATGGTGTGGATGCCCGGCAGAAGATCTCCGGTAGGACCAAATCCGCGGGGGCTTACTTCTTTCATATTCGGATCCCACGAATTACTTACAGCATAGCATTGATTAAATATATTGTTGGCTGTGTTTATGTCGCCAGTGGTTGGTGTTACTGTTGTCTGAAAACATACGGTATCGCCAATTTGTGCAGCCAAATCGGTATTGACTGTTACTTGCGGATTGAAGCCATACCAATACCAGCCATTGCTCGAATTACTTAAGTTGTTGAAATTCCATCTTAAAGTATCGCCATTAACCGAAGTTGGAAGAGGATTGGCAGTCACATAATGTGTCAGAGGATCGAGAATAAGTTCTAATTGCCCGCTTGTTTGAGCGCAGTAGGTATTATATGCCAGCGGATAGATGTGTCCGTCAAAACCAGGGCGAAACATCCACCCCGAAAGAGAAGTTTGCAGATCAAATCCCGACAGACAGCTTAATCCAAAGTCTTTGGCATTGGCCGGAACAATAACATTGGTATATTGTCCTGCAACAGGGCACACAACGCTAAATCCATAGTTAAAAATGTTGGGAGAGGGTACAATATCGTAGGTGTTGGCAATGGGTACACTGAAGTTATATTCACCATTGTTGTCAGTATAGGACGTAGCAATCACAGTATTGTTCTGTTTGAGGGTTACCGGAATGCCTGCCAGCAATGCTTCACCTGTATTGTACTGGCAATCGCTGTTCGCATCCATGTATAATATTCCGTTGACATTTCCGCAAGTGTCGCCTACTACAATTGAATAGAAGGCTGTATCTGCTTTTAAATCGGGTCCAGTGACAATACATCTCAACGAAAAAATACCTGAAAAAAGATAGGCATGAACTGGTGCATCCCAAAACCAATTCTGAGATATGTCCGTTTTATTTGTATAGGTAGTTCCATCGCCAAAATCTATTTGCACAGTCACTGAGTCATTAATGTTATAACCGGTGGTTTGACCGTATGTATAAAGGTAAACATTGACAGGAGGCGGACAATAGGTGGTAAAAGTAGAATCGGAAAATTGCTGTATTGTGACACTTGTTTGAGCATTCACCTGCAGGCTCATCATCTGCATTAACACAAGCACCAAGGCGCTTAAAAATAATTTTGTTTTCATAACAGTATAATTTAAATGTTTATAAATAGTATTTTTTAATATTTTTTGCTTTACTATGACACAAGACAATTAAAAATTCGTGTAAGTTGCAATAAGAAGTCATTTATTTCGCAAATTATTATTTGCAGTACTCCTGATTAATGTTATAGAAAGGCTTTTGCTGAGAGGGAAAATATTATTTTAAAATTACAAGTTTACGCACTATTCGACCAGTTGTCGAATAAATAATAAAAAAATATTGACCGTTTTTTAATTTTGGATTTAAAGAAACTGTGTGATTTAATACATTGTTGGAAAAAGTACCTTTCTGAATAATGCGACCAGTTATATCAGCAATTTCATAATACGCAGGATGGGTATTTTCAGGAAATGAAATACTTATAAAATCACATGCAGGATTGGGAAAAAATTCCATCTCTGTTTTGAGATTGGATATTGGTAAATTCACATTGGTGCAATTACCGGGTATATTGGCATCCAACCAGGTAAGTCTGTTCCTAAACCATTTTTTGAGGCTTTGAATTTCTTCTGCATAAGTTTGGGGTAAAGGACTGGGATTGGGCCACACATAAATGCCCAATATGGGCCATTGCTGAAAATTGCGTGTTTTCGCCTGATTTATATAACTGCTTACAGAGTCAATATAATTAAAAACAGCTGTTGTGTCGAGCAGTGTAGAGCGCAGGTTTTGCCAACGACAGTTGAGGGTGTTTACAAAAACGCTGTCGGTCATTAATTTATCCCACCAAAAAGGCAATTGCCATCCATCACCGCCACAAATATCTCCAAATTTGTAGGCCCATCCTGTAAAATCATCACCCCCGCAATAGTTGGCATTGCGATAGGCCAAATCGAAATCCCATAGAGGGCCCATTGTCAGCTTGCCACCATTGCTTTTACGATCTTTATATAAAAAAGCACTCAAGCGGTATCCATCAACGTTTTTGCTAAGCTCATTGATAATGAAATAATCAACAAAAGAATTTATATCTGCGTATTTGTAATAACCTGTTGCAGGATTGTTAAACTGGGCGCTGTGCATAACAGTTTCGAAGGAATCGACATAAGCCTGAATATAGTATTTTTGTTGAGGGACTATTTCATCGGCTTTTGGATAATGGAATTGGTAGTAAATTTTTTGCCCGCCGGCATTTACAAGAGGCAGGTAGTTCGATTCCCACCCATCATTATTGGATCCTGTCCATTTGTCAATTTTTATGATGTAACCTCCTGTCAGTGCATTACCAGTAATATCAGTTGGCAGTATAGACGCAATATTTACCCTATGATTGTCTCTTTTAATTTTCTCCATTAAAGCATAAACGCCCAGATACTCATTGTTAATAACAACTTCGCAATACCTGTTGCGTGGTGCCCAATAACCCATATTGTGCGCCAGATCGTAAGTAAAGTTATTACGCATCAATGTTTTATCGGAATAATTTGCAATAAAAGCCCAGTCGTTTTCGGCAGGCATGCCCAAGAGTGAAGCATTTAGGTTGTTGCCTGCTGAATCTCTTGTTTCCATGTTGTACGATTTTTTGGGAAACATCTGAGAACTGGAGCCTCTTAATTCAATGCCGATAAAACCATTATATTCATTAAAAGGGTCGGTGATATGATTGACATTGCCAATGCCATTGTTTATAATCCCCATGTGAGCTTCTATTTTTGGCTCATCCGGTATTGATAACCCTCCTGTATTTATAATTACAACAGGGATATCGGAGTTGTTGAGCGTAAAAACCCCCGAAGGACTATTGCTTATGGTGATGCTCCAGTCGATAAGTGTTCCTGAGTCTGCGCCGGGGTAAGTATCTAATATGCGCAGCTTCCACAATCCATTTCCGTTTTGTCCGTTATTTATAAGGCCCAATGAGCCCTGTGGCCGAAAAGTGCCGTTAAAGGGCGCCCATCCTGATAGAATAGAAGTTGTTGCATTGCCATTAAAGCAGGTTGTCATATAGTTATCGCCATCACCTCCATTACCCGACGTCAGTACCACCTCTGTGCCATCAGGTGCTATTAAGCGAATATCTAAGTCCGCAACGTAGGTGTGCGTAATATTAACACAAACCCTTTCGATTCCCCAACTGACTGTATTTAAATTGGCAGGTTGTAAATTCTGTACCTGTAAAGGGAAGTTCATTGTGGTGCCATCGTCCAGCAAATTTCCAGTTGTGCCGTAGAATGTTTGAGAAACGACAGATTTTAAGAAAAGAAATAAAAAGATTAATAGAAAATAATATTGTTTCATCTGTCAATAATTTATTCTTTAGAAAGGTGTTTTAAAAAAAGTGTCTTATAGGCACCAACAACCACTCAACAACCTTTAATGTCCATGGTCGGCGCTTCCAGTAATCATAGTTAAATTGAACACAATCGGTTTTGCTTTCTTCTAAATGATTTGCAATGGTTTCAATTATTGCTTTATTATCACCTATCAGATTTATTTCGTGCTGAAAGCGAAAGCTTCTGTAGTCGAAGTTGCTGGAGCCAATGATAAACGTTTCTCCGTCAACAAGCATTAACTTAGCATGCAGATTATTTGGACGGTATAAATGAATCTGGATGTCGTGTTTATAAAACTGTCCCAGATATTTATTTCTGAGAATATCAAACAAGCCCACATCTGAATGTTCGGGTGTGATAATGTTTACACTGATGCCTCGTTCGGCAGCTTCAAATAAAGCTCTTCTGATTCTGCTACCCGGCAGGTAGTACGGTGTTTCAATTATTATTTCTTTCTTGGCTGATTTTATAATTTTAAGAAATCTTCTTCGGGTAGCCTGAAAAATTGTACCGGGGATATCCCTGATAATTTCAAAATTGCCCACACGGACAGGACGTGTGTAGTTTATCTTATTGAGAAATATTTTTTTAGAAAGCAGGTAATCTTCATTGAATATTTTTTTGAAATGAACAGCTATATTATTTTCCAATTTCAACACACTTTCGCGCCAGTTTATGGAGTAGTTGGTGATATTAGCTGAACCAATATATGTTATTTTATCATCAATAATTAGGAGTTTGCGGTGATTGCGTCTGTGATTTTTTGTCAAAAAATCCAGGCTTACTTTAAGCTTTTCAAAAAAAGTCACCTCACCCCCAAAGCGCTTCAATTCAGCAAAAAAGTTTTCCTTTACAGCCGTTCCCCACGAGTCGATAAGAATTTTAACTTCGACACCCTGCTTGGCTTTTTTGATCAGGGCATCTCTAAAACGCTCTCCGATAGGGTCATTGCCAAAACGATACGTTTCAATTAAAATATACTTTTGGGCTGTTTTAATATCTTCAAGCATGGCATTATACAGCAATAAGGGGTCATCGAAAAAAGCAAATTTTAAATGATTGTCAGATGTCATACAAATACAATTGAATACATCACAAATTTAGATGATTTTTGAAATTAATCTTTAAATAACTTTGCACTTATTTATAATAAATATTTTATGTCCACTTTATCAGAAAGAGATGCACATGCTGTATGGCATCCTTATACATCATTAAAAAATGCTGACATTCACATTCCAATTGTAAAAGCCAAGGGCGCGTATTTATATGCCGAAAATGGTGATAAATACATTGATGCCGTATCTTCCTGGTGGGTCAATACGCATGGGCATTGTCATCCTTATATAGCCAAAAAAGTATATCAACAAATCAAAAAATTAGATCATGTCATTTTTGCAGGTTTTACACATGCCACTGCCATAGAATTGGCCGAAAGATTATTGTCTCATTTGCCAGAAAATCAGAATAAAATATTTTTCTCAGACAATGGCTCAACAGCTGTAGAAGTGGCTATTAAAATGGCTTTGCAATACTACTATAACAAAGAGATTAATAAAAAAAATATTATTGCTTTTAAAAATGCTTACCATGGCGATACTTTCGGTGCCATGTCGGTAAGTGGCGACAGCCTTTTTACGACACCATTTAAAGACCTGACCTTTGATGTGATAAGAATTGAAGAACCTGTAAAAAACAATGAAACTGCGGCACTCAATCAACTGAAAGAGGTCCTTGAAAGAAAAGACGTGGCTGCTTTTATTTTTGAGCCTTTGGTTTTGGGGGCCGGGGGTATGATGATGTATGAAGCGCCCATTCTGGATGAAATGATGGCTTTATGTAAAAAACATCACGTCATTACTATTGCTGATGAGGTTATGACTGGGTTTTTCCGTACAGGACATTTTTTTGCTTGTGATGTACTTAAAAACAAACCCGACATTTTTTGCCTGTCGAAAGGTATTACGGGAGGCACTATGCCTTTGGGTGTTACCTCATGCACACAAAAAATACAAAATGCCTTTATTGATGATGATGTGCTCAAAACCTTGTATCATGGACATTCTTATACTGCCAATTCTGTTGCCTGTTCTGCAGCCCTTGCCAGCATGGATCTGTACGAAAAACAAAATTTTATTAAGCACGTAAAAAGAATTGAGAAAAAACACAATTATTTTCTTAAATCAATAAAAACACACAGTTCTTTGACTGATGTGCGCCAGAAAGGAACAATACTGGCCCTTGAGATTAAAACTGAAAGTCAAACCACTTATACCAACAGTATTAGAGAAGAAATCAAATCGTTCTTTTTAAACAAAAAGATTCTTATCCGACCCCTTGGCAATATTTTATACCTTATGCCGCCTTACTGTATCACCAATAGGGATTTGGATTATATTTATGGGACGATTGAAGCTTTTTTAGATAAAAGGGGGAAAAAGGTATAAGGGTGTAAGGGTATAAGGGAGTAGGGGAAATAAGGGAAGAAAGGAAGCAACAATCGACAAATTGAGGACTGGAAATTGTGCCTTTATACCCCATTTCGCTCTTTACCAAAGTTGGTATTCATCAGTCGGCAAGCCCTATACCTTTATACCTTTTACCCTCCTCATCCTATCTTTATCCTAATAGAGTCACTTCATTAATCATTAACAATTAATCATTAACCATTATATTCTCGAGGTTATGTGAAAGCAGGCAACTTTGCGCTCTTTTTTGACGAAAATTTTGCCTTTTTTCTGAAGGGTGGCCAGAATTTTTCCAAGTTTCATTTTTAAGGCGTAGTTGTCTTCTTTTACACCATTAAACCTGACGTAAGAGATGTCGAACGATGTTCCGTAACTATGCGCACTGATGTTTTTGGTGGCATTAATATTTCTTTTTGTCAGGTCTTTCTGATTAGAAAGTGTGCGTGTAAGAGATGTGACCACAAAATAATTGTCGCCCCCTGCTTCCTTTTGAAAAGCCAAACCAATGATTCTGAGCATCGCATAAGCCCCTTTTGTCAGAACAGGCTTACTGTGAGATAACTTATTGATTTTATATCCGGGTTGCTCTTTTACGCTGACAAGTTGGCCTTTTAACAGGTAATTAAAAATTTCTTTATCTGTTTCAATTGGCGGAAGTGGTTTTTGTACATAAACTTTTTTGTGTTTTGTGAAAATATTTTTTTTAATCTCCGGCTTTTTGTTGCCAATTATATAAAAAATAATTATTGTTAAAATACTTAAACCCAATAATATAAAAATAGTTTTCAAAAGCTTTTTTCGCTTACGCCTCATCATCTGTTTTTTGAAAGATTTTTTAGTGTTGAAAAACAAAAATATAAAGAAAAGTCGGCTGTTGGTCTATTGTTAGTAATTAATAAAAAAATGTTTTCTTAAGCTGCTTTAAGTTGAAAAACTAAAAAACTCACAAATCAAACCTTTTCTGTAGCTTTGCATTATGCTGACCGATCAAACAAGAGAAATAACAATATACGTGGCGCTTCCGGTAATGGATGAGGAAGCTCACCTTAGTCAATGTATTGAGGCCATACTAAAGCAAACATTTACTAATTACAAATTCTTTGCATGTGTCAATCAGCCCGACAATTGGTGGGAAGATGCTGAAAAAGTGGAAGTGTGTCGTGCCAATGAAAGGGTGATGGGATTACTTAAAAATGCTGGAGCATTCGTAATTGACAGATCAAGCAGGGGTAAAGGCTGGCAGGGCAAAGATGTGGGTGTAGGCTGGGCCAGAAAGGTACTTATGGATGAAATTAATGCCATAGCCACACCATCAGACCTCATATTAAGCATTGATGCCGACACCGTATTCGGAGAAAATTATTTCAGCTCTGTAGTAAAGCTTTTTAAAGAACACTCCAATAGGTTGGCATTGTCCAATCCTTATTATCACAAGCTTACAGGCGATGCTGTCTTAGACAGAGCCATGCTGAGGTATGAGATATATATGCGTTGTTATGTGCTTAACTTGTGGAACATTGGTTCTCCGTATACTTTTACTGCGCTTGGTTCCGCTATTGTAGTACCTGTTTCAACCTACAGAAAAACAGGAGGCATAACCCCCAAAAAAAGTGGTGAAGATTTTTATTTCCTGCAAAAAATACGTAAAGCCGGAAAAATTATCACATGGAATTCGGAATTAGTATATCCTGCCACGCGTTATTCCGACAGGGTTTTCTTTGGTACAGGACCGGCACTGATAAAAGGAAAAAGCGGCGATTGGAACAGCTATCCCATATATCACCGAAAGTTGTACGAAGACATAAAAAAAACCTATTCTTTATTTGTGTCATTGTTTAAAAATAATGTTGAAACGCCTTTGGATGAATTTATAAGGGAACAGCTTCATGAAAATAACATCTGGAATACACTGAGAAACAACACCAAAACTATTGATTCGTTTGTGGCAGCTTGCCATCAGAAAATTGACGGTTTGCGTGTTTTACAATTTTTAAAATGGAAAAATGGCTTACTCAACATATCTGATGAAACCTCTCTGATTGATTTTCTGAATTATTATTACCCCAATGAATTTAACTTGAATGCCAATGCTTTTAAATTTTCTGAGTCATCCATTTCACTACTTGATGAGTTAAGAGATTTTTTGATAGTAAAAGAAAGAATGTTCCAGTATAATGATTTATATTGTAAATTTACTCAGCATATTGAGTAAAATCTGATTATGATAACCATACTAGGGCCTACAGCCACAGGGAAGACACATTTAGCCGTTTTAATGGCTGATAAAATCAATGGTGAAATTATCAGCGCTGACTCCCGTCAGGTGTATAAAAACATGGATATTGGCACGGGTAAAGACTTGTCGGAATATGCAATAAATGGAAAACAAATCCCTTATCATTTGATTAATATTGCCGAACCGGGCTATGCCTACAATGTGCATGAGTATGTAAGGGATTTTGAAAAGGCTTACAATACAATTACCGGCAAAAAAAAAGAGGTGGTTTTGTGTGGTGGTTCCGGTATGTATATAGAGGCTGTTTTGAAAGGGTATGCAATGACAAATGTTCCTCTGAGTGAAGTGCTCCGAAAAGAGTTGTCGCAAAAATCTGATACTGAGCTTATCGACGTGCTTACATCCCTCAAAAAAGTTCATAATACCACCGATCTGACAGACAGAGAAAGACTTATAAGGGCTATTGAAATTGAAACTTTTTATAAAGAAAACAACATCACAAGCGCTGCCGAAAAAGCCCATAAGAGTGTTGTTTTTGGCGTTGATTATCCCCGTGAAATTATCAGAAAACGCATTACCGAACGTTTACATCAACGGTTGAACAATGGCATGGTTGAGGAGGTACAGGCACTATTAAACAGGGGAGTCACACCCGAACAACTGAAATATTACGGTCTGGAATACAAGTTTATCACACAATATATTGTGGGTGAGTTAAGATATGATGAAATGGTAAACTTGCTCAACATTGCCATACACCAGTTTGCCAAACGGCAAATGACTTGGTTTCGGCGCATGGAAAAACAAGGCTTTGAGATTCACTGGATTGATGGAGCGTGGGGGGATGAAAGGAAGGTGGGGGTGGTTTTGAAAACACATAGGAAATTGACAATGGAAAGTTGAGAATGGACAATTGCCTTACTTTTTTTGGAAATCATATTCAGGCATTTGTAAAAAAATCTGATACGCATGATGTTAAACATACGATTTGTACCACTACCGATAGTTTACCCGACGAAATTACTAAAATTCCTTATTTGATCGCAGTTGATGTAAGTGCATCAAATATTTCGTCTGCAATAAAATTATCGGAAATTTATAAGAAATTCGCAGAAAGTGGAGCAAAAAGGATTACAGTATTTCTTGATGCATGCTTTTCAGGTGGAGGGAGAGAAACAGGGCTTTTAGCTGCAAGAAGTGTAAAAATAAAACCTAAAGAAGATTTGATTTCAGGAAATTTTATTGTATTTGCAGCTAGTAGTAGTGAGCAATCTGCATTAAGTTATAAAGACAAACAGCACGGAATATTTACCTATTTTCTATTGAAAAAGTTGCAAGAATCAAAAGGAAATATTTCTTATGGAGAATTAGCTAATTATATTACAAAAAATGTATCAATCGAATCATTAAAAATTAATCAGAAAGAGCAAGATCCTTCAATAAATGTTAGTGTTGAAGCAAAAAATTCATGGGAAAATTGGACAATTAAATAACCTTTTGCAAAATGCAAATCCTAATAAATTGGAGCAGGTCTTTTATAATCAAAAAATCAATTTATTTTCGTATTTTTGTATTACGCTTTGATATAAAATACTAAAACCATGAATAGTCCCGAAATAAAAGAATATATAAAGGAATACGGTTATTTATTTTGGTACACTCCCGAAACAGAAAAGGAAAATATCAGCCATGAATTATTAGTTGAAACCATTCTCAATTATGGCGACCTTACTGCTATCAAAAAACTATTTTCAGTCATGGGATTGAAGCAGACAGCAAATGTTTTTTTTAAAGCAAAAGGAAGGAAAAAAGACAATTACTTCCCTGAGATTTATAATTATTTTTCACTTGTTTTCAAAAGATATGCATAAGGAAATTTTAAGCAAAGAACAAGTTGCCTTATTACCATTTGTTGGAAGTTTTAAAAAAGAGTTTTACCTTGTAGGAGGCACTGCTATTGCTCTTCATATTGGTCATAGGCAATCAATAGATTTTGATTTATTTAAAATTGGTTCATTGCATCCGAAAAAGATACTGACAAAAATCTCTTCTTTGGGTTGCAAATTCATTGTCACTCGCAATGTATCCGAACAATTAAATGTGTCTATCAACAATGTCAAATTTACTTTTTTTGATTACCCTTTTAATATCCCTCAAAACTGTAATTTTGATACTATTATTAAATTACCCGACCTGCTGAGTCTTGCTGCCATGAAAGCTTATGCTCTGGGAAGACGTTCGAAATGGAAGGATTATATTGACCTTTATTTTATACTTAAATATCATTTTACTTTAAAAGAAATAGTCGAAAGAGCAAATGACATTTACAAAGAACTTTTCTCAGAAAAACTTTTCAGGGCTCAAATTTGTTTTTTTGATGACATAGATTATACTGAAGAAGTTAGTTTTATTGATGGTTTTTCAGTAGAAGAAAAAACAGTAAAGACATTTCTTATAGATACTGCCATAGAGCTTATTTAATCTCTTCATTTTTAAAATTACCACCCCTTAAAACTTATACCCCAGATAATACCCCAGGCTGATTTTGACATTACCGGGGATGCCGGTAAAAATGAATTCGTTGTCAACTTTCTTAAAGTCATTGAGTGTTTTGTAATAAAACATGTAGTTGTATTTGTAGCCTAAACCACAGTACAAATCAATAAACAAACGATTGCTAAGTATATGCTGATAGCCTAATAGCAGGCTTAAATTATTATGAATTATTTTGTAAAAATCGTTCGTAAAACCACGCTGTTGATACGAAAAATACACCGTGCTGAAAGACGCATGGGGTCCTATATACAGGCCACAAGGGTAATTGTACATGGGCAAAATATATTTGTATTGTGCTTGCACTCGAAAACCCGATATTTTAAGTTTTGGCTGAACCTGTACCACATTGCCCACCGAACTGCTGTCTGAATCTAACTTCTCTGCCAGATATATAAAAATATTTTTTGATAGAGCTGATGCCCCAAGAGAAAGTGATTTGTTTTTAGATAACGAAAACTCATAACTCAGGCCCGTTTCAGAACTTATAACAGTCGGGCCCAGTAGCAAAGTAGCCGGATTCATTTTAACCACATCGTATGAAATAATTTCCTTGGGTTTTGTAAAAACATGAATAGTGTCTGTTTGGGCTTTAAGCTGGCGGGCCAATACACAAACACAAATACTAATGAGCAGAAAAGTGAGCTTTAAATAGTATTTTCTTTTCATTTATTGCAAATGAAATTATCTGGAAATGTAAAATGCACTATCTTGAAAGTGTTACTGTTCCTGTAACTTTTACAGTTTCATTATTAAGACCTTTGTAAGAAATAACAAAAAAGTAAGTGCCCTGAGCCACATCATCTCCTTTATATTTACCGTCCCAACCTTCAATTCCTTTATAAAGCTCTTCTCCCCAACGATTGACAATTGAAAGATCGTAATTCTTCATAAATACATCATTAACACCATCTTCATTGGGTGAAAACGCATTGGGTATGGGTTTAATTTTAAACAAAATGGTATCTGCCACATAATTACATCCATTTTCGTCTGTAATAACAACCGATACAATGTCATTATTCTGAAGCACATTGGTAATGTAAATGCTGCTGTTGTTGTTCTGTACTGAGGCTGTGTTAACAAGATAATTGTAATTGGGATAGGTGGTCGGTTGGGCCGTAAATGTGACCGACTGACCTATAATAGCTTCATTATCAATAGCATCGCTTGTAAGAGAGACATAAGACTGGGGATAAACAATAATGACTATTCTTTTTCTTCCACCCTGTTGTGAGCAGCCATTAGAGCCAACAGCTTCAACCCATACTGTTGTACTTGCATTGATATAAAAAGCAACGGTATCGCCTGTGTTTATGAGCTGCCCTCCTGTTTCGCTGTCCCACCAGTTAACAGTCACAGCGCTTATAGGGGGAACGCCCACAAAAAGTGTATCGTTCTGGCACACCCATAAAGTATCACCTATAGGAGGAATTGCAGGAGAAACCTGTGAAACCACAAAAACAGAATCGGTTACACCTATACCGCAACCATTGGTGGGTGTTACTTTGACAAATCCCGAAGTAGCATAGACCCAGTCAACTGTAATCTCGTTTGTGTTTTGCCCGCCCACAACAGATATTCCCAGAGGCACTTCCCAAAGATAGCCCGTGGCGTTATTTACAGGATTAATAAAATAATCAGTCATGCTGCCCTGACAAACAAATAGGGGTCCGTTGATATTGCCGGTAGATGAAGGAGGCAACTGACTCACAGTAACATAAATAGATGTAGGAGTAGCATTGCCACAAGAATTATAAGGCGTAACGATAATTGTTCCTGTTGTGGCATTACCCCAGTCGAGAGAGATGCTGTTGGTGCCATTACCCGACACTATGGTGGTATTGCTTGGCACATCCCATTGGTATCCTGTTGCCCCATTTACAAAAGGAATGGTATAGGAAACAACCTGACCAACACAGACAGTAGTCGGGCCGCTGATACTGGCCGGATTATCGGGTGCACTGGCAGCTGAAACTGTAATTGAAGCGACACCGCCATTACCGCAACTGTTGTTTGGTGTTACAGAAACACTTCCTGAAGCTGCACTATAAGCCACTACATTAATAGTATTGGTACCTTGTCCGGAGACTATAGAAATGCCGTTGGGAACAACCCACTGATAGTTAGTAGCATCAGACACATTGGGTGTTGTGAAAATGGCATTTGACCCCACACATAAATTTGTTGGTCCATTGACGGTGGTTGCATTTCCGGGAATAGGCGTAATGCTCACATTTATAGAACCAGAGCCACCACAGCCATTGCCGTCAGTTACACTAACGGAATACACACCTCCGGTAGTAGCCGTAAGTGTTTGAGATGTCGCATTATTTTGCCATAAATAAGTAGCATACATACTGCCTGCGTCAAGAACCACACTGCCATTGCCACAAATTGAAGTGGGGCCGTTAGGAATAATATTTACATTAATATTGCTGCCAACAGTTACTGTTACAGGTGTTCTGTAATTGGAAACACAAGAAGTGGTGCCGTTTACATTGGACACATAGTAGATGGTGGTGTTGGTCAACGAAGGTGTTGTGTAAGAGGTGTTGTTTGATTGAAGCAGAGAGCCCCCTGTGGGGGCATTGTACCAGTTAAAATTAGTGCTGCCTGTGGGGGCAACAACAGTTAGTGTAACAGAATTATTGTTACAAACAGATGTGTTGTTGACTTGTGGAATAGGTTCACCAATAATATAAGCATTAGGTGCTAAAGTAGCCGGAATAGCTGATTTGATAGTGCCTGCATTACCTCCTGAAGCACCTGTTGTAGTAGTTAAGATATAATTCCAGTTGGCAGGAGGTGGCGTGGCGCCTCTGTTAACAGAAAAAGCACATTCATTAACTCCGGCAGGGAAGTCCTGAGACAGGTTATAAGAAAAAAGGAGATTGCCTGTTGGATTACCGCTGTTGCTATTTATACGGATGTACCAATTGGCCAGATTGGCATTAGCAGCTATATTATCAGCAATCATTGCAATGTTTGCAGCTCCACCTGATGATGTTTGTTCGTAAGTAACTGGGCGGTATTTTAAAGGGATCACATTCATTGGTCCTATCGGAAACACATAATTTGAAGCCCCCGACACAACTTCTCTGCGCAATCTGCCAACAACAAAACTTGTAGCTGAATAGGTAGGGATTGCGGTGGTTGATGAATTGCTGACATATACCTGATAATTTTCAGTTGTGTAAACAACCCCATTAGTTAGTACTAATTCATTGGCAACAGTGGCATTTGATACCAATAACACACCTCCGTTTGAATTATCAACAGTAAATTTGTAAAGGTTGCTTGTTCCTGTTTTTAGCAACTGTTGTGTGTTGCCATTAAGGATTAGACGACCCTGGCTTGCTGTATAGGTACCTGAATTAACAATAAAGTCTTTTTTTACCCACAATTGACGGTCCCCGTTTATCCATGTGCCATTGTTAACAGTAAAACTGCCATTAATCCACAAATGCCCCAATGGATTTAAAGCATCATTCGTATTGGGAATTGGAGAAACAGAACCCGTTGTTTTATTGATGTATATGTTGTAAAAGGGATTTGTTGAAGCGTTCATGTTTGAGATATCCTGATTGGGATGCGTGGGATGGTTGGCATCATAAGCAAACCAAATAGTGCTTGTACCACAAATAAAAGTGCCGTTATTTGTCCAGTTGCCATAAAGGTAAATCGTTTTATTGGAAGCATTGAGTGTAGCCCCCTGATCAATAACCACGTGGTTCAGAAAGAAACTGTAAAGACCGGAAAGGGTTGTATTGCCACTGAACGTAACCTTTGCAGGGTAGTTATTTTCACTACTTCGGTTAAAAACACCATTGGCAACAAAGTTTCCTTTGAAAATAGTATTTACAGGATGGCCGGTAACACCTTTAAGCAAGGCATTGTTGGTATTGCTTGTGATGAAATTATAAAAAGTTGGTATGGTAGTGCCTGATATCATCTGATGCTCGTTTCCGATAAAATTAACAGTGCCGGTATTACAATTAAAAGTACCTGGATAAGTCGAACTGCCAGTGTAAAAATCACCTGTGAGTTCTAATGTGCCCGTATTCAGGTTCAAAGTTCCATAAATAGACATGCTACCGTAATCTGCACCATTGCCATTAAGTTTAAGTGTATTGGAAGACAGATTAAGAGAGCCTCCCGAACTGATACGCAATTTGTAAACTGTAGCATTAGCAGTTAAAGAGATATTAGCGCCACTCACAATTATTACAGTGTCGTTGGCTCCCGGAGCTACGCCTCCAACCCATGAGGCTGTGCTGCTAAAGTTGCCGGTTACGGCATTGCTGGTAATGTTAGCAGAAAAAACTTTAAGAATCAATGCAAAGAGGATAAAACAAACTATAAATGACCTTTTCATATGTTTAAAATTTGGGGGTACAAAGGTACGATTTTTTAGAGATAATTTATGTGTTTTGAATATTCTGCTGATAAAATAAAACTATCGGAATGTTTTTGAGCAAAATCTACTTATAAAGTTTTTTATCTAACACTTTAAGAAAACGCAAAAAAATAGAACGCGGATGATACGGATTTATATGATAAACGCAGATAATACAAATGAATAATAGCCACAGATTCACAGATTTTATAATAAATACGCGGTGTACATTATACCTCATCTATAAGTACACAGTTTCAAATTTGCCAAGGCAAATTTGAAACTGTGTAAATAATACCAATATTGATCTATGAATCTGTGGCAAATTATATTAGTGCCTTTACGATTGCTGCTTGCAAGTGCGTTCTATTCTTAATCCCGGTATTTATCATATCCTATCATAAGCATTTTGCGTCATCTACGTTCCATTCTTAATCCTGGTATAATCATATTAAATCTTAAGCAATCAGTGTTATCTGCGTTCTATTCTTAATCCTTCAAATAATATTTACTTTTTCTTATGAATGGCATTTATTATGAACGGAGGTATGCCTTTTGAAATTTTCTGATTGACAATAACTTCCCTCCACACAATTGAGATAACAATTAAAAGAAATGATGTAAACGCTATGGATACAGGGGCTGTAATAGCACTAACATTATCAAACACATTAAATAAATTACAGAAATACAGAGCAATACCTGAAAATAAGCCGATAAAACTCAATATTAGAAGCACTTTTACAAATTTGTCGGAAACGGTTATAAAATCGAGGTTATAAGAAATATACATGCCCAAATTCCATTTTGTCATTCCAAAAGGGCGTTTGTGTTGAATAATCGGAATCTGAACTATGTTTCTTGCATGGGCATATAATTGTGGTGTATTATAGTGCACATAGCCTTTATTGTCTTTTAAATTTTCAAGAATAATGGCATTGAACATGCGGAAAGCACTGCCAAAATCTTTAATGTCAAGACCCGTAAGGTACCTGTTAACCCTGTTGCCAAACCAAGAAATAATTTTGCGCACAGGTGTTTCTTTTCTTTCGCTTCTATAAGTAGCGACAAGATCATAACCCTCATCTGATTTCTCTATAAACCTTAAAATATCTTCGGGGTTGTGTTGCATGTCACCATCCATCATAATAATCCATTGACCATCTGATACAGACATTCCTGCCCCCAGAGCATTAACCTGTCCGGCATTTTTATACAGTTCCACTATTTTCAGGTGGTCAATACTGTCAAGAGCTTTTTTCATTATTTCTAAAGAGGCATCGGTAGAGCCATCATCAACTAAAATAATTTCATAGGATTTAGATGTCTTTGTTAAAACAGCATTTATTTTTTCAAGCAGCATGTTGATACCTTCTGCTTCATTGTATATGGCTACAACGAGGCTGATGTCAACTGAGCATTTTTTTTCTGAAGCAATTATCATTTATTTGAGGTATTTATCAAAAAAACTGCGTTTTCTTATTATTCGGGCAGGATTGCCATAAGCCACAACATTGGGTTCAATATCATGTGTAACTACACTTCCGGCACCAATAAGCGTGTTTTCTCCAATGCTGACTTTTTCGCGAATAACACTTCCGGCGCCAATAATAACACCTTTACCTATGTTTACAGTTCCTGTTAACACAGCCCCTGGGTATATATTGACATAATCACCAATGGTACAATCGTGGTCAACAATGGCGCCCGTATCAATAATACAACATTTTCCAATACTTACACAGGTTTGGATGACACTGTTGTGACCTACTGAAGTTCCATGTCCAATTTTCGAATTTTCAGAAACATAAGCAAAAGGAGAAATGAGTGAAGCCAACATGTTTTCATTTCCTATTTTATTTAAAATATTATATCTCACTGAGTTCTCGCCAATAGCAATATGAAAAAACAAGCCTGCATATTCATCAGTACAGATAAGTTCCGGCACACCCAAAACTTTTAGTTTATATATCAAACTACCGGGCTCATCCATAGAAAGAAAGCCAAGTAAATCGTAACCCATGCCCTGAGCTAAATCTGCCATTTTTTTTCCATGACCGCCGGCGCCAATTATTACAAGTTTTTTATTGCTCATTTTAAATTATTTTATTATTGAACGATAAATCTTTAATACGGGTTTCCCATTCAATCAAAGATTTATACCAATGAAGGGTAAAGCATGTCGGATCAGAAGGGTCTATAAGGGCTTTATCGAGGGCTTCTTTAATTTCGAGAATACCATCATTCACACTAAATTGAGAATTAAACCCTAAAGTATTTGTTATTTTGTCAAAGTTGAGGTTGTAACTTCTATTGTCGGTATCGTCGGGAATACGATGAATAATGGCTTTTGGAATAACATGCAAGACAAATTGAGCCAGGTTTTTTATCTGATAGTTTTGGACATTGCTGCCCACATTGAAGACCTCTCCGTTTACCTTGTTGGCAGGGGCTTCCATACACAGCATAAATGCCTGTATCACATCATTTACATGAACAAAAGGCCGCCATTGTTCGCCACCACCCATAATGTATATATTGAGCTCTTTCCACGCTCTCATAGTCATGATATTGATGGCCAGATCGAACCTCATACGGGGAGCTAATCCATACAAAGTGGCACTACGAAGAATCACTACTTCAAAGGAATTATTTTGTAATAATTTAAGGTCAGTTTCTACTGCCAGCTTCGACTTGGCATATTGTGTTAAAGGCGCCACAGCATCTTTTTCGGTTAATGCTGTTTTCTTTCCTGCCCCATAAACACTGGCAGAACTTGAATAAATATAGCGTTTAACACCATAATTTCGGGCTGCTTCTGCAATACGCATGGCGCCTTTATGATTAATATCTTCAGTAAGTAAAGGGTCTATTTCGGCAGTGGCATCGTTGCTTAAACCAGCTAAATCAATGACCACATCAACATCTTTAAGGAGGGTTGTGTCAACATAGCGGATGTCATCTTTTAGAAATCGAATGTTTGGATTGGCTTCCAAAAATTTTATTTTATCATATCCAAAGAAAAACCTGTCGAGAGCAATTACCTGACAACCTTTTCTAAGTAGTGTTTCGCAAAGGGGAATGCCCAAATAACCACCAGCACCCGTAACAAAAACCTTTTTCATGAATTTAACTTTTAATATTAAAATATTCTGATACTGTGTTAAACAAAAAATCAATTTCTTCAGGCGACATCAAAGTATGTATTGGAAGGGACACAATCCTGTCTTTTACAGATTCGGTAAATGTCAGGTCGCTTTGAGCATATTTGTTTTTATAAAATGAAAGTGTATGACACGCAGTATAATACCGGCGAACAGCTATACCCTTTTTATCCATAAAATCCACAAATTGAGTTCCTTCTTCATTAAGGATTATCGGGTAATACAGATACGGACAAAAAACGTTGGGCAAAACCTTCATATTATTTAACAATCCTTTATTTTCAAACCCTTCAAAATATGTTTTGTATTTTTCAATATTCTGCTTTCTGTTCTCAATTATAAAATCTATTTTTTCAAGGTTTTTTTTGCCGACAATAGCTGATATTTCCTGCATTTTGGAATTCATTCCATTTATGTCAACATCTCCTCGCACTTTTTCGTACTGACCGAATTCACGTGTACGGGAAAGTAAACTGTACGTTTCTTCATCATGGACTAAAGCAGCTCCTCCTTCCATCGAATTAAAAATTTTAGTCGCATGAAAGCTGTAAATTTCATCAAATCCATAATGATTTGGAAATTGGCCTTTATAGGTTGATGCAAAAGCAGGCGCATTGTCGAACAATAAAATAAGATTGTTTTCTTTGCAGTACAATCCTAAGTTATCGATGTCGGGTAGGTTTCCATACACCCCAACAGAAAGGCATATTTTTACATTATTTTTAAGCAGGAACTCAGAACTAACCTTATTGGTCTCAATTGTCAGTGTGTCGTTGACATCACAAAATACCGGCAATAAATTATTGGCAACAATAGCATTAATGGTTCCCGAAAAAGTAAATGACGGCACCAGCACTCCAAAAGTTTGATGGGCTTCACACCCAAGTTTTTGCTTCCAAACCTGAAGCAAATGGAACAAAGCCATTTCGCCATTGGCAAAAACCAACGGTTTTATATCAGATTTAAAATACTGCTGCAATCGTTGTTCAAACAATCTCACATGCACAGAATTGTTCGTAACCATGCCACTATTGAGACATTCAGAAAAGTCGGCTTGTATTTCATCAATTTGAGGCAGAAATGGTCGTACAATATTTATTTTCATTTAAAGTAGTTCTTTTTTTCAAAGGTAATAATTTCTTTTCAAGCAAAAAAAATATTAAGAGTATGGCTTAAAATTTTGAACCGCATCAATAATAAAAAATGCTAATTTTACTTTCAAAAAAAAGAATTAATGAAATTGAACAGGTTTTACAGACATACGACGTTTTACACCATTTTATTGATTGTTTTAGGTCTGTTCGTTTTCACAGGATTAGTGGGAGGGCTTATTTATGAAAGTTGGGATGATATAACAATAGAGCTGGCGATGAGAGGCGTTTACTGGAATACACCATTGTTTAATTTTCACTTCTTTTTAAATGGCATTTCGCAGGTGATTACTTTTTTATATTTACATGTAAATCTGGGCATTAACTACTTTGGTTTTTCTTTAATTTTACTTAACCTGGGTGCTTTTTTAATTTTTTCATATATCCTTTTTAAAAGTGTTAAAAGTTACAAAGTAATTATATCTCTATTATTTCTACTTATAGGGTATAGTAATATTTATATTATTGACTTTACAAGAATTTCCATTTTAGCAACTTTTTCGGGATTATTGCTGTATTCTTATGCTATCATTTATGAAAAGTCGAAAAAGCTTAAAATATTTATTCTTTTATCGGCACTATTTATAATGCTCTATGCTTATTTTCTGAGGCCGCAGGGCGGACTTTTCGCTTTTATTTTATTTGCCCCTTTTTTGATTTGGTTTATTTCCTTCAATAATATTCCAAAGAAGTGGCTGATGGTATTTTATATAGTGTTGCCTGTTTTTATAATTTTAATATCGGACAATATCATAATAAGCAAAATTGCTCCCAAGCCGCAATATAAACAGTACGAAAAATATCTTGGTTATGGAAAAGCTTTTGAGCCAAAGAATCAAGAGCAAAAAATGGTAATGTATATTACTAAAAAATGGTTTTTAGCTGACAAGGATATTGATAAAAAATTAATTAGTTATATGCCGCTTCTAGGGAGCGGAGAAACCAAGAACATGGAGTTGTTCAGAAAAAAAAAGTTCAGCTTATTGGCAGATCGTATTTTATGGCAATTTAAAACCAAGATTTTTTTACCATTTATGAAAACTCATCCATTGATTTTTGGATTTATCTTTCTTTTTTTATGTGCCTCAATATTTTTAATAAAAAACAATTTTAAGAAGGTGCTGATGCTTATCTTTTTCATGTTTTTTTATCTTTCATTAATCCCTTACATGTTTTATTATATGAAACTTGAAAACAGGGTTGTAATACCTTTGTTGACCATTTTGGTTTTATTTATAATAATTAATATTGCTTCTTTTGATTTTTCTTTTTTACATAAACAGTATAAAAAAACATTTCTGTTTATATTTTTATGTGGCTTGCTGATTTTTGTTTTTTTTCAACTTAAAGCCTATAAGGTTGACTTTTTCAAAAGAAATGATGAAGCACAGGATCAATTAGGGGCGTTATATAAGTTCAATAAGATTGAAAATCAAGATGTTGTTTTTTTAACATTTGTTTCTCCCGGATATAATTTTTACACCTATAAGCACGTCGAAATAAACAAAAACAAACTACAGGTTCCTTTAATTAAGTGGATTTCTTTTTACGATCAAAATCAAATAACTTTTAAAAAACTAACAGGCAGCGAAAAAATTCCCGATGTTGTAAAATGGATAGCAAATAACCCGGACAAGGCATCCCTGTATTCATGCCCAAAAGAGAATGATAATTTCAGACAGATTTTTGCTTTTTACGGTTTAGATGTTTTGTTTATTCCTGAAAAAATTATGTATGGTAACGGGGATGGGTTTTATAATATAAAAATTATTAATTAATTTAAACTTAAAAAAAGGATTACTTAGGTGTATAGACGCTGAAAATTACATTAATAAAATCATATTACGACCTAAAATGGATATAAGAAATATTCTTGCTAATGCGAAAGTTTATGAAATTCATTTACGTGTATTTGGTGCTATTGCTTTCCGTAAAAGAGTTATAAAAGAATTTATTAAACCATTTTCGGGAATGCGTATTCTTGATATTGGATGCGGCCCCGGCACAATGCTGAAATACTTACCAAAAGAAATTGAATATGTAGGTTATGATCTGAGTCCGTCTTATATTAATGATGCTAAAGCTCGTTTTGGCTCTCGCGGACGTTTTTATTGTTCGGATGTAAACCACCCCCCTAAAAATTTAGATAAAGAAAAAAAATTTGACATAGTAATGGCTATTGGAGTACTGCATCACCTACCAGATACAGGGGTAAATCAACTTTTTACAGGGGCATTTTCCCATTTAAAACAAGGTGGAACTTTTATTACTGCTGCGGATCCGGTATTTCATAAGGGGCAAAGCAAACTTTCGAGATGGATTATATCAAAGGACAGGGGGAATTTTATTCGAAATGACGATGAATACTATTCCTTGCTTACAAAAAAATTTAACACAGTGAATAAATTAGTGTTGACAGATGCTTTATGGATTCCTTACAGTACTATTGTCATGATGGCAACAAAAGATATAGAATAGTCCTGTTGCAATATTTAAACAGGCAGAGATTATTTATTTAAAAGTATTTCATTTAAAATATTTTTTCTATTTTTAGACCATATAAAAAGAACGTTTATGGCAGAAAAAAAACAACATTGGGGTTCACGTATTGGTCTTGTTCTGGCAATGGCCGGAAATGCAGTGGGCTTTGGTAATTTCTTAAGATTTCCAGTTCAAGCCATTCAAAATGGCGGTGGCGCTTTTATCATCCCATATCTGGTTTGTTTTCTTATCATGGGAATTCCCCTACTTTATATAGAATGGGCTACGGGTCGTTTTGGCGGACAGTTTGGGCATCATTCCACGCCCTTCATTATGAATCGTATGGACAGTAGAAGGATTTGGAAATATGTAGGTGTTTTCGGTGTTTTTTCTAATGTAGCTATTGCTTCATATTATTGTTATCTGGAAAGTTGGACCATTTCGTATGTTTACCATTCAGTTGCCGGTACATTTAATCATTTATCACAAAGTGGTATTGCTAATTTCTTCACCAACTACCTTGATATCACAACTTCTACAACAGGCATACCCTATGAAGCCGTTGTTTTCTTTGTAATCTGTCTTGCATTAAACACTTACATTCTTAGCAGAAGTTTGAGCGATGGTGTAGAAAAGGTTGCAAAAATAGGTATGCCGTTGCTTATCGCTTTTGGTATTTTTCTGGCCATTAAAGGTGTGCTTATTCAAAAAGGAGAGGGTGGTGCTATTAATGATGGATTGGTGGGTTTAAATTTCTTATGGACGCCCGACTTTTCAGCTTTATCGAGTCCCAAGGTTTGGTTTGCAGCAGCGGGGCAAATATTTTTTACTTTATCGGTAGGCATGGGGACCATTCAATGTTATGCATCTTATGTTAAGAAAAAAGATGATATTGCGCTGAATGCCATGTCGGCAGGATGGATGAATGAATTTGTTGAAATAGTACTGGGAGGGACTATCATAACATCAATTGCTGTGGGTTATTTGGGTATAGACAAAGTGGTAGAGTTGACAAAACTGGGCGGTCTGGGACTGGGATTTCGCACCATGCCCTTCTTATTTCAGCAATGGGGCACTGTGATGGCTGCTATAGCAGGTGTCGCCTTTTTTGGTTTGTTGTTTTTTGCAGGTATCACTTCTTCCTTAGCGATGGGAACACCTGTGATGGGATTTTTTCAGGATGAATTTAAGTGGAAACGGGGCAGCTCGGCACTTGCATTTGGCATTATTACGTTGATAATGGGCTTGCCCACTGTTTTCTTTTTCCAGCAAGGGGTATTTGATGAGTATGATTACTGGGGAGGCACTGTTGCTTTAGTCATCTTTGCCATGCTTGAAACCATTTTATTTGCCTGGTTCTTTGGCCTTAAACGCGGCTGGCCTGAAATAACGCGAGGAGCAGATATAAAAGTCCCTGTTTTCTTTAAATTTCTTATAAAGTATGTTACGCCTGTATTATTGATAATTGTTTTCTTTTCTACTCTTGTAGCACCTGAAAACAACGACTGGAGTAAACTCAGTTTCAAAGGATGGAGTGTTGATACGGAAAGTTTAATAGGGAAAATAACCAATAAAGGTATTACTCAGAATAAAACATATTTTGCTGATAAATTTTATGCAGAAAACGATGGTATTGTTGACACTACTTACACCGATTGCGGCAGAAATTATTTAAGAATTTCCAAAACAACATCAGAAGGAAAAGTTGTTTCAAAAAGCTATGAAATTAAAAGCTCATTTATTCAAAAGGTTGCTATTGGTAATGAAATAAAGACCGGAGATGTGCTTTTTGAAGGAAAAGTCATTAATAATGTCTTTTATACAGATATGTCAAGACTGCTGCTGCTTTTTGTTTTCCTTATATTCTGTTATTTAGTTCACAAGGCCAATAAACAATATAAAAAAATATAATATGAACACCTCCTCAGCAATACTTATGCTTAGTGTGCATATATCAGTTACTTTCATAACTGTTTATTATTTCTACAAGGTGCTATTTACAAAGCCAAAGAGTGAAGATGATGAAGCTTGATTTCAATTAAACGTTATTGTTTAAACTCAGAAAATAATTTCAAACCATTATATCTTTTTATTATAAAGCTGTACAATATAGCTGTCCAGAAAGAAAACATGGCATAAATCAGTGAAGGTTTTACCATATCCTGATTTTGGAGTAATGTGCCAGCCACAAGAAAAGCCAGTGTGGTGTTTTGCACGGCAGCTTCAATGCCTATGGTATAAGCGTTTTTTACACCCAGTTTATTAAAGAGACCGAATCTGTATCCCCACAACATGCACAAAGCATTCAATAAGAGTGCAAATGGCAATATATTAAACAATTCTTTAAAGGTAACTCCTGTGCCGCCACTGCTCTCTCCGGCGAACATTTTAATAATAAAAACTGCACCCAAAGCAACCAAAAGAATATATTTCAGGGGTTTTTGAATTCTAATAGCAAAAGCCGGTTTAAATTTTCTTACAAAAACACCAATGATTGCGGGAAGTATGGTAACCGAAAAAATCTGTATAATTGTTTCCAAATAAGATAATTTTATTTCGGAAGCATGCCCATAATAGAAAACCAAACTTAGGTTCACAATAAATGGTATAGTGAACAAAGTCAGTATGCTGTTTATAGATGTAAAAGTTATGGACAAGGCCACATTACCTTTTAAAAAAAAATTTATAAAACCCGATGTGGTGCCGCCCGGACAAGTAGAGAGAATGATCAGACCAACCTTAAACGGTAAAGGCATATTCGAAAAATAGCTTATAACAAAAGCTATTATCGGTAAAACTATAATCTGAGATGCCAGTCCAATAATAAGGGGTTTGGGGTATAAAAAAACATTTTTAAAACTTTCAAACGTTAAAGACAGCCCTACGCCAAACATAATAAAAGCAAGCACACTGCTTATTAAAATGTCAATATAAGAATATAAAGAAAGATACATTGTGCTGTTTTAATTTACATCAGAAAATATACTGTAAAATTATGAAAATTAATTCATCAGACAAGTGATTATTAAAGAAGTTTATGTAGCAATTAAGCAGTAAAAAAGAACTAAAATTCAATTATCAATTTTCAAACAATACTCAAAATTCAAAAATAAGAAAACATTCAAACATTTAATGGGGTTTGGATATTTAAAATGAGTAGCGGGACTCTGAATGACAAATTGTTAATAAAGAATTACTGAATCACCAGTTTTCCAATTTTAATAAGTCTTTCAGTATTGTATATTTTGTATAAATAAATACCGTTTGGCAAGCCTGCTCTTGAAATCTGAAATTGCTTGCTGTTGATATTATTTACTGATTTTACTTGTTTGCCCAACAAATCGTTTAACACAAATGTGTATGTTTCATTAGATTGATTGTCGTTTATTTCGAAGGTCGTCATTTCTGAAAATGGATTTGGATAAGCACTTACAGAGATGTTTGAAGGAGTCTTTTCGTCAATGCTTGTTAAAGAAGCAATAGTATTTAGTGTTGTATTTGTTATTATAGCAGGATTCGAATCAAAATATATCTGTGCTTTGTTTTTAATCTGTGTGCCTATAGGTAAGGATGTATTCAGATTAATTTTAAAGGACACGAATCCATGACTTAAAGGCTCATTGGATCCACTATCGGGCAACATAATGTTGTAAAAACTAAACTTCACAATATTGGGTCCCAGCCACTGTGGAATCATTGAGTGTGAGGTGCCAAGAATTTCCAGACTGCCTGGAAGCACATCTGTATCTAAAGTATCAATAACTGAAATAAAATATGCAACAGCAGTTCCTGTGTTTTGAAAATGAACTGTATATGTTAGTTCTGTCGTTGAAGTTGGGATATCTCCCTGAGTTCCGATGCCTTTAGGATATACCTCTTTCATATTGGGGTCATAAGAATTTACAACGGGCAGACATAATGTCGCAAAATTATTTGTCGGATCTATATCCCCTACCGGCACATCGGTAAGCACCTGAAAACAGAGGGTGTCGCCAATATTTACGTTAACTGTTGGTACTAAATACACCCCTCCAAAAAAGCTGTTCCAGTACATGCCATTGCTCAGATTGCTCAGGTTGCTGTAATTCCAGAAGAGGGTATCACCAACAACAGTATTAGCAGGATTTGAGCTTAAACTTGCATTATAAACAACATCAGCGTCTAAAACCAAAGCAAGAGTGCCTGATGTTGCAGTGCAGCCGGTATTGTTTACGTAAGGAAACAAACTAAAAGGCTGATTGGGTCTTACAGCCCCATTAGACTGTAGGGCACAACGCAGATCTAAATTGCTGGTACATTGCAGTGAAAAATCAACGCTGTCCTGATTAAGAGAGGTAAAATTATATGAGGCCGGACTGCAAGCAGATGAAGGAAATATAAACTGGAATTGTGAAGGAATAAACACATTATAATCAGTCATCCAGCTTTGTTGAACTGTAATTTCATAATTTCCTGAGGTGTTGCTGTAGCCGGAAGCAGAAGTCGTTGTCATTGATGGGCTGTTGAGATTTATAGCTGAAGATGCCTGGATGGCGTTCAAAGGCAAATCGGAGCCATTAAAAATGCAGTCGCCATTATAATCTACATAGATTTTACCTGTAACGCTGCCAAAAAGACAAGGATTGGGCACAGGTACAGAATAAAAATTGGGAATGTTATAAATAGTATCAGGTCCTGAAATAACTTTTGACGGCGGTCCAAAAAAGTTAGCCACGCCGCCCACTATCTGATTGTCGGGCAAAAATCCGAAGGCTGAAATATTGGGCGCTGTTACATACCAGGGGTTTTGTCCGGTAATATTTCCTTCTTCATAAATCAAAGTGCCACTCATGTCTTTAACCTTTACAGAGTCACCTGTAAAAGAATTTTGAATGGTGATCATATAAATTAGTTGACCCTGTGTGGCGCATGTGGTTGAATCATGTGTGCCTGTTGGCTGTAACATTACTGTTATATCACCTTGAGTATACTGAGCCTTACTGTAAATAGCTATAAAACTAAATATAACAGCTAATAAAATAGTGGTTTTTTTCATTTTTATTTATTTGAAATTTTTTAATACGGATTATTTTCTGGAAAAATTTTAATACGCACCAATAGACACTTATTTTAAAATATCGTTGCGTATTAGTCAATATTTTAATGTAGAAGTGCCCATATGCTTTTTATACCCCATACCTTCCTCCCTTTATACCTTCCTCTTCCTGCTTCACTCTTCACAGTCATTGCCCAAAAAATATTTACATATAATATCTCTCACATTAGAATAGGCATTAGGCAGGCGATTGAGAACCTCTTCTTTATTAAGCCACACAACCTCTGTAATGTTTTCATTTAGTTGAGGAACAGGAGTGGTAGTATCATCGGTAAACATCTGGTACCAGCATGACCTTTTCAAAATCCAGCGTTCTTTTTCAAAATAAATATGATAGGTTAGGGATAATTTTTTTGTAATTCTTAAACCTGAGATACCACACTCTTCTTCAACTTCTCTCAGAGCTGTCTGACGGATATTCTCTCCTTTTTCAGCCTTGCCCTTTGGCATGTCCCATTTGTTGTTTCTCTTCATCATAAGAAGCAGATTATCAGGGTTAATAACCATACCGCCACCGGCTTTGATGAGTTTTATTTCATTAAGAAGTCTGTTAAATAAATTGTGTGAGTTTGATGTAAGAATAAATATTTTAGTAATTTTATCCACAGATTTTAATTCTGAAAACAGCTCAATAAAAGAGTTCAATTCTGTCTCATTTATTATCAGGTCTGTTTCGGAATGCTCTATTTGGCTTAGCTTTTTAGGGCTCAATAAGAAAAATGGATTTTTGTTATAATAAATTTTATACATGGCAAAGTTGGAAAATAAAAATGATACAGCTTTAGAAGTAGCTGAATTTTTACTGCAAATTAAAGCAATTAAATTGGAAGTTGCAAAACCTTTTACATGGGCTTCGGGATGGAAATCGCCTATTTATTGCGACAATCGCAAGATTTTGTCGTATCCTAAAACACGGAATTATATCCGTCAGCAATTGGTTAAAACAATTAACGAGAATTTTGGTGCTCCGGACGTCATTGCGGGTGTTGCTACTGGTGGTATCGGACATGGTGTTCTGGCTGCTCAGGAGCTTGGATTGCCTTTTTGCTATGTGCGCTCTGAAGAGAAAAAACATGGTCTTGAAAATAAGATTGAGGGGTATGTTGAATCGGGTCAGTCTGTAGTTATTATTGAGGATTTGATTTCAACAGGAAAAAGCAGTTTAAGGGTTGTAGAAGCATTAAGAGAAGCCGGTTTAAATGTAAAAGGCATGGTGGCTATTTTTTCTTATTGTTTCGAAGTGGCCGAAAAAATGTTTAAAGATGCCCATTGCCCTTTGGTGACATTGAGCAACTACGATAGTTTAATAAAAAGAGCCTCAGAAGTTGGATATATACAGGAATCGGACATTGAGCTTCTTAAAAAATGGAGAAAAGATCCTGAAAACTGGGGGAAGTAGGAAAACTCAACCTTAAAAATAAGATTCTCAAACTGGAATGATGGAGAATTGGAATAATGGAATGATGTAAAATCGGGCGTTTATTATTTTCTTTGTGTTCCAATATTTCACCTATCCAATATTCCGTATTATATTTACAAAAATTATCTGAATGACAACTATAGAAAGCAATATAGAGCAAATAAAAGCCAAAGATGAAGTTATTTATAAGTTTTTAAGCAATCTGAATAACTTTTCTGAATTGGTTCCCGAACAAGTTGAAAACTGGCAGGCCGATGAAGACTCCTGTTCCTTCAGGGTAAGTGGCATGGCCGATATTGGACTGAGAATTATTGAAAAAGTGCCATTTCAGAAAATCACTATTAGCTCTGATGGTAATACGCCTGTCAACTTTACAATGGTAATGAATATCACATCAACAACAAGTGATAATTCTTCATTTCAAATAGTTTTTATGGCCGACCTCAATTCGTTTATGGCCATGATGGCAACTAAGCCTTTAACCAATTTTGTCAATGTTCTGGCTCAGAAGCTGCGCGAGTTTTACGAAAAATAAAATACCTTTATGGATACATTAGATGCTATTTTCAATCGCCGAAGTATACGCAGATATAAAACAATCCCTGTTGAAAAAAAAGATATTGAATTGTTGCTGAAAGCTGGCATGTATGCACCCACAGCCAACAACACCCAGTCGTGTCAGTTTGTGGTTGTTGATGAAAGGCCGGTACTTGACGCGCTTTCGATTGCCCATCCCTATGCCAAGATGCTTAAAACGGCACCCTTGGCAATAATAGTCTGTGGCGACAGAACGCTTGAAAAAGAAGATTTTTATCTTTCCATCAATGGGTCGGCAGCTACACAAAACATATTAATTGCAACCCATGCCCTTGGACTGGGCAGTGTATGGCTTGGTGTATATGGCAGGACCGATCGCATGCAGAGTGTGACCAATTTATTTAACTTACCCGAGCACGTTATTCCTATAAGCGCCATTGCCATTGGTTATCCCGACGAGAAAAAAGTGGCAGAAAACAGGTACAACGAAAAGAAAGTTCACTTTAATAAATGGAGGGATAAGGTATAAAGGTATAAAGGGAATAGGGGAATACGTTGTAACGGTATTAGCTTTAAAATTAAAAATAGCTATCTTTTAAAAAATTCAATAATAAAAGTTGAAACGTTGAGGATTTTTACAATAATTTTGTTTTAATGAGTTCAGCATAATATAGCGGATGCTATAATTATAAAGACGGCGAAGCGGATACTTCACCGGACAGGAATGCAGCCGAAATCACAATATCATAAAATAAAAAAAATGAAATGCAGGGCGAAGCATTTGCTTCGTCCGATTATTTCTGTAGCATTTGCTACATTCTTTAAAAAATAGCAATTTTGTTTAATTGAGTACAGCATAATATAGCGGATGCTATAATTATAAAGACGGCGAAGCGGATGCTTCGCCGAACAGGAATGCAGCCAAAACCACAATATCATAAAATAAAAAAAACGAAATGCAGGGCGAAGCATTTGCTTCGTTCGATTATTTCTGTAGCATTTGCTACAATCTATAAAAAACAGTAATTTTGATTTAATGAATAGCAGCATAAAATAGCGAATGCTATAATTATAAAGACGACGAAGCGGATGCTTCGCCGGACATGGGAATAAATCTTTCAATGCTAAAAAACAAATTTTTATCAACAAATAGAATGGAGATAAAGCTTCCACTTTGTAGAACAGGTCTCATCATCCCCCAATTAACCATTAATCATTTCCCCCTTTACTGTTTCAACGCAGCCTTAGAAAAGATATACTCTGGAATATTTGTATCAAATTTTACGTTCAGCATTTTAAATTCGGTGCCTTTGCCGTCTTTGAGCATGTCTTTATAAACCACGGTGGTTGGAAACCAGCGATTTTGGATTTTTTGCACATCTTTAAGCTCTACTTTCTTGAGCAGTTGACCGCTTTTAGCGTATAGCTCTTGCTTAAGAGGCACATTGCGCTCCTGGTCCACCCACATTTTCTGGGTATGATAAGCCACATCGCTTACTTTAGCTGTCAGTTCTATAAGCCATGTTTTTCTTTCATCTATGGTTTCTTCACCCGTTATTTTCGCAGCATACACATCCGTCAGTTTTCTGTCGTCCATCATGTCCTCGTATGAAAGGTCTGACCCCATCACCGACTGACGTAACAAATGTCCCGAAATCTGAATGGTGCGGTCGGTAGAAGGGGAATATATCCATAGTTGGCCTTCGAGCTTAAGCATCTTAGTGCCTTTATCTGAAGCCGGAGACAAGTATTCGGTAAACGACTTTTTATTGCCTTCCGACCACGATTTAGCTGTTACAACCCTTGTCTTCCTTTTGCCATAAATGGTCATAGACGATTCGAAGGTGCGGTTTTTAGATGACATGTTCTTATCAATCTTTTCAAGCACTTCATTGGCATCGGGATAAGATGTGAAGCCCATTAATGATATTCCAAGCAATACAAACAATACTTTTTTCATTTTTAAATACTTTGTTTTTTGATTCATTTTTTACTACTTTTCATTATGTTATTCAACCCTTTCAGGGTTGTTAGCTTCTTTATTTTTAACCTGAGGTGCAACCTCAGGTTATTCATATTAAATCCCTTCAGGATTTTTTAATTCGATTCAAAATTTTTAACTCTAAATCTCAAAACTTCCCTACAGGCTTCAATCTCATGTCTTCAATATGTTTACTTCCCCATTTGTTGCCCATTTAAGTCTTCAACTTTAGTTCACTTTAGCTCACTTCCTCCTATACTTCCAACTCATTAAACAACCTTGCCGTATTTCTTTTAAAAATGCCCATCCCTGCCAGAGCATTTCCCAGAATCATGGATATAACACCGGGAATAAATCCTATATAATAAGCTTCAGTACTGATTTCTGTGCGCACAACTGTAGGTATCATCAGGGTAGAGTTTTGCATCATGCCGCTCAGATCAAGACCTACAATATGCACATAATACGACAAAGCCAAGCCCATAATAGTACCAATCGTAGAACCCATAATACCTATCATTAAGCCCTCAACCAACATTGTTTTATATACATGTCTTTTATCTTCTCCCAAAGCCAGTCGCACGCCAAATTCGGTATATCTTCTCAAGCCGCCCAGAATGCCGCTGTTCCAGATAACTATGGACATGGCAAAGACAAATACAAACACAAAAAGTCCCACCATGGCATTGACCTGGTCGAGAAACTCACCCATGCCGGCTTGTTCCTTAAGTGTAATCATGGTAGGAGCATATTCATCGTTTTTATCTGAATATTTTTTGTTGAAACTTGCTTTAACAGCCTGGGCTTTCTCATCGTCGTACAAGGTAAAAGGGAAATATCCCAATATTTCACCGGCACCATCTTCCATTTCGAATGTTTTCTGGGCATCGGCAATGTCAATAATGACGGCTCCTCTGTCAATCACTCTGGCGCCAAAACGCACGGTGCCTGCAACGACAAAGTTTTTAAAGGCCATGCCCCCATCCATATTGCTTCCAAAAAGGGTAAAGGTGTTGCCGGGTTTCACCTGAAATTTTTGTGCTAAATCTTCCGATATTAAAGTCTCTCCTTGCTTTTGAGGCAATCTTCCTTGCACTATAGATGGCTCGAGGTTAAATCTTTGTTTTTCTTTGCTTTCTTTTGTAAATAAATCAATAGACCACCCCACAACAGGTCCCTGTGCTCTTGTTTCGCCCAAACTGTCGGGAAAATCGATCAGTGCTCCAAAACGGATTCTTTTTACCCAGTCCATATCGGGATAATCGGCTTTGAGATTGCCCAAAAGTTTTTCTACATTGAGCAAAGCCAGATCGTTGGGAAGTTGTTCCGATTCCTTGGCATAAGCCTGCGACATTATTTTTACATGTCCTGTGTTAAAATTCGCATTCATCACTATGGAATCGCCCATCATACCTTTAATCCAGCAATACATAAACACAGTCAGAAAAACGCCCAGACTTATTACAATTATTGGCAGCAAGCTCCTGCTCTTGTCGTGAAGTATGCCTTTTAATAAAAATCTGTTCATGTTAATTTTCCTTTCAAAGCTTCAGTGGGTTTCATTTTAGATATTTTACGTGTAGGAAAATAGCTTACAATGGTAGCTGAGATAATAATCAGCAGCACAGAAGTCATAATCAGCCCCATACTGTAATATGGAAAGATTGAATCGGAAATGGCAACGCCGGCTGCATCAGCTACAGAGGGCATGGGAATACCTGCTTTCTGAAAATACCCCAGCAATGGCGCTCCCCACATCATGCCTAATACAATGGCCAACAGGCTGTGGGTGCTGCCCTCTATGGTAAAAATTCTTATAACGCGCGAACGGGTCATGCCTAAAGCGATGTAAGTGCCTATTTCTTTCTGTCTGCGAAAAATGGATAGTATTTGTGTGTCGAAAATAGCCAGTAGTGCAATAGCCAGCAATAATATCGAAATAACAGAAGAACTGGCTTTTTTGGTTTTGATAATGTCATCAATTTCTTTTAACAAAAAGGTTTCATCTTTAAAAACCCACTTATCAATATTCTTTTTATTGTAGGTGTCGCCTGCAACAAGCAGGGTGGCTTCATTGGTCATACCTGTCATCGTTTGAAGGACATTTAAAGGCAACCATAACTGATTGTTATCAACAGCAGGTACATTGCATCTGAAAACGTCAACAATGGTAATTTCTTTAGCATCGAAAGTGCCATTTCTGTCGCGCCAGCGTATCAGCAAGTTGTCGCCTTTCTTCAAACCGGCACTCGAAGCCATGCGCTTGCCCACTACAGCAGGAATGCCATCACTCTTTACCAACATTTTTTCTGTGGGTATTTTTACCAGTTTTTGAGCAGGATCCATGCCTTTAAGCAGTACATTAATCATGCGTCCCTGAGGATAGGCTGTGGCTTGCGTTACCAAAACGGGTGTTAAGTCACCTTTATCAACAAATTTTTGCACATCGGTAGAAACCGGAGCATGCGCATCCTGAAGGCTATAGGCGTCGTAGGGGTCGTATAAGGCGTGCCACAACTGGCCGCTTGCAATTTCCCATTCTTTGGTATCGCGCCTTGCTTGTTTGTTCCAGCCTTCCAACATGCCATTGTAAAAAACAATAATGACAAATGCGATTGAAAGCACACTCACATTTAACCAAGTTCTTAAGCCGGCACCAAAGAGGTTTTTAAATGCTAATTTATAGGCTAACATGATTTTTTAAATTTTAGAATTTATAAGCTGTTCATCTTTAGCCACCTGTCCATCGCTAAGGGTTATTATCCTGTCGAGGTGCTGCATTACCTTTTCATCATGGGTAGAGAAAATAAAGGTTGTTTTAAGCTCTCTGTTGAGGTTTTTCATTGTCTGCACAATGTGGTGTGAGTTTTTAGAATCGAGGTTGGCCGAAGGCTCATCAGCCAGTACCAACACAGGGCGTTTCACCATGGCACGGGCAATGGCCACCCTTTGACACTCCCCACCAGAGAGCATGGCCGGTTTAGACTTGACCTTATCTGTCAATCCTACCCATTCCAAGGCCTCCATCACTGCTTTTTTTCTTTCAGCAGCACTTCTTTTCTGCAACAGCAGAGCAAATTCGACATTATCGTAAACAGTATAAACAGGCAACAGGTTATAGGTTTGAAAAATGAATCCAATACTCTTGTTTCGCAGTGTGGCTGCCTGTTTGTGAGTAAGGGCACTTATTGACTGACCGATGACAATAGCATCACCTTCTGTAGGTGTATCGAGTGAGCCTATAATATTAAGCAGGGTGGTTTTTCCTGAGCCACTAGGTCCTACCAGGCCGGTAAATTCACCTTGCTGAAAGGTAAGGCTGATATTGCTAAGTGCCGTAAATTCGCCTTTTCCTACAGGAAATCGTTTGGTCAGATTTTCAAGTTTTACAATGGGTTGATTTTCCATAATGAAATATATTTTAGCAATTATTTTTATTAATATAAGATTTAAATGCAAAGATGCGCAGAGAAGAAAAACCCGCAGAGATACGCAAAGTAGAGGTAAGCACGGAGACATAAAAATTTATATTTCTCAGTGAAACACCGTGATAACTCTGTGTCGCTCTGTGTAACTCTTTTTCTTTCATAATTAATGATTGTAAATGATCATAAGTTGTACACCTTTTCCAGCAAACTGAGACCCTGAAGTGCCTTGCTGTGGCAGGTTGTATTTAAGAGGATTGTAATAAGCCATCAGAAAAGCAGAGAAAAACCTGAACTGATGCTTAAAATTAATAAAATTATAAGACGCTTTGTTTTTCCAATCGTAAAAAGAAATAACATTTACATTATCATCCATGCTGAGAGAATAATTGAGCGATAGAGCTGAAAAAGCACCTTTTTTTGAAAAAACAAAAGCCCTTTCGTCACTGGCATACAACAACTGCTCAAAAACAACATTAAGTCCGTTACCGATACCGAAGGTGTAGTCGGTGCCCAGATTCAGAAGTTCCTGATTTGTAAGCAAACCCACACGTGTGCCTTTATTTATCCAGCTGGCTTCTGCCCACAGACCAACAACCATATCAAATTTGGCATCGAAGCCTATTCTGTTTTCGGGAATATTTTGTGTATAAGAAACAGGCTGACTCAAAATTGTCATTTCAGCAACTCTGTGATGAAAAGAAAGTGCGGCTTCACCTTTGGGGACCGGTGTTTGAATACGACCACCGAATTCAGGATGTTTTTTTTGTGTCATGCCCACATCCCATGGTCGCTGTTGGGTGTTGCCATACAAGCCCCATAGCCAAAGGTTGGCATTATTCAGAAAATAATATCTGCCCAACATGCCCCAGGAGCCATTGGTCAATTGTTGAGGATCGCGGGGGTCTATCTGGTCGAACCACATCAAAGGACGTATTAATGAAGCTGAGCCAAAATTTATTTTTTGCAGACCCAGTCTTATTTCTGATTGCTTTGTCGAATACCGCGCCCACAGCCTGTAGGGGTTGGCTTCAACACTTATATTTGCTGAGTCAAAAGGATGCATGCCGGCAGTGCCAAGTATATTGGCAGATGCTTCAAAATCTATCATCCGCTCATCAGGCATTTTTATCTGGTAATTGAGTTGTGGAATATAGCGTACCCCCGAATAAACGGGCATAACGTTATTATCGTTGTAATGCACCCAGCCCGACAATTGCCCCTGAAATGTAAGCGTATCCTTTGCCACATTTGATGAGTCCTGAGCCATACATACACAAATAGCAGAAAGAAAATAGCAGAAAGAAAATAGAAAATATAATTTTATACGATTCATTTAATTAACTTCTTTTTATAATGTTCCGTACCTGACAGCACGGGGTTTATTTTTACATGTGGTTTTACCAATATCGAATCCCTGACGGGATTGGCCAACATTATAGTCTTAATTCTGCATTCTTCCCATATTTCCCTTTTTCTAAACCTACTATATTCTCACCATCTCCCATCTTCAAATTTTCAAATTAAATCATTTTCAAATTTCTTTTCCTCTATACCTTTATACCTTCCTCCCCCTATACCTTTATACCTTCCTCCCCCTATACCTCTATTCCCCTATACCTCTATTCCCCTATACCTTCCTCCCCGTCCCTTCATCTTGGACTTATACCGTAAGCTATCAGATTTGTCATTTCCATAATGAGTTCCTGTGGCGTAGCATACAGACCGCTGATCTGTTTGTCGTTAAGCAAATCAACCATTTTAAAACTGACAGCTAATAAAAACTCCGGTTTAAAATCGTCGCGCAGCCAGCCATCCTGCTGCGCTTTTTTAAACTCAATGATAAGTTCATCCCATGTTTCCTGTGTTCTTTTAAGCATGTAGTCTTTAAGCTCTGATTGTGGATTGCTGTAGAGATCTGCCAGAAATTCCATGCTTATTTCGTTGGTGTTCTGGTGTTTTAACATCACAATCTGTTTCATTTTTTCAGACACAGAATCATCATTTTTCATAACCTCCCTGAATTTCACTACACCATCCGAAATTATGTCATCAATAATTTCTTTAGCCAATACTGTTTTATTATCATATAATCTGTAAAATGTCATTTTGCTCACCCCTGCTTTTGTGCAGATTTCTCCTACAGAAACCTTTTTGAAACCGTGCTTCCAGAATAATTCCTTGGCTGTAATTCTCAGAATTTCACCTTTATTTGTTGATGGACTTTCCATTAAATACAAGTTACTATTTTTTAATAATGGTACAAATATAATAAAAATATATAAATAGTGTAACATTTTTAAATAAAATTATATTACTTAAAAAATTGATTGAAATCTAACTTTAATTTATTATTTTTACAATACATTTTAACAAATTTATAATTTTCATAATAATATGAAAAAGAAATTCTATATCGCTGTTGTTTTGTTATTTTTTTTCTCTACTGTAAAATCACAAGCATGGATTCAAACCGGACTCAATATTTCTGGATCAGTTGTTTCCCTTTTTAATTATAACAACAAATTGTTTTTAGGGGGTCGTTTTGATACTTTGTATGGCAATCCGGCGAGTAATCTGGCTTATTTTGATGGGGTGGATTATCTTCCGGTTAACATTCAATTCGGAGGTACATCAGATTGTATTACTAATATGACTGAACTTAATGGTCAATTAGTAATCGCAGGTGAGTTTAAAGCTATAAATGGTGATACTGTAAATAACATAGCAGCATGGGATGGCAACAATTGGCATCCCTTTGGCAACGGCTTAAACTCAAGGGTTGACGGGGTTGTAAGTTATAATAATGAGCTATGGGCTGTTGGTTCTTTTAAAATAAACAACACCTGGACTTATGCAGCAAAATGGAATGGCAGCACCTGGGAAAAAGCAGGAGCTGAAACACCAGATGGATGGGGAATTACAATATATTTGTATAACAATCAGATTTATGTTGGAGGCTATTTTACAGGAGGTGTAAAAAGATGGAATGGTACAAATTGGATCAGCCTGGGAACTGGTGTACAAGCCGACTTTTATGGAGATCATACAGTAGTTGACTTTTGTGAATTTAATGGCAATCTTTATGTAGGAGGTTTTTTTGCTTCTGCAGGAGGCGTTTCTGGAACTTTCGATTTGGGTGTATGGAATGGAAATTCATGGAGTTCGCCGGGTTTTAATCTACCATTCAGACCCACTGATATGATAAAATTTCAAAATGAACTGTATATGGGAGGTGGTTATACTCAAGCTATGTCCTATAGATATGCAAAATGGGATGGCAATAACTTATATTCCTTTGGAAGTAAGGAACCTTGCAGCTTTGAAGTTTATAATAATGACCTATATCTGGCTAACCAAAATAATGCAGCAACCGGCAATTTATATAAATTATGCAATGCCAACGATTGTGCATTCTTAAGTGGAAAAGTCTTTGCCGACACCTCACATAATTGTGCTGCAGATTCTTCTATTCATGGCCTGAGCAACAAAACTATTACCATATTGCCGGGCCCCATATATACCACAACAGACAGCCTGGGCAATTTTAAAGCACAGTTATTACCCGGTAACTACAATTTAACTTATCAACCAGATTTGTACTGGAATATGGATTGTCCTGTTAATTTTACTATAAGTGCAACAGCTACAGCCGGAGATACAACTGATAATTTGAATTATTTTGTGTATCCTCAACCTAATATTCAGGATGTCGAAATTTCAATAACTACCGGACCGGCAAGACCCGGATTTCAGATGTCAGCAGCCATTAACTACAAAAACAAGGGCACCATACCCATGAGTGGTACAATAACACTTGCTTATGATTCTGTCTTAATTTTTAATAACTGCAACCCTGTTTATACATCACATGCCAATCATACAATTACGTGGGCCTATAATAATCTGAATCTGAACGAAAGCCGAATGATAAATTTAGAATTTGATGTCCCTGCAGATATTTCACTGATAGGTCATGAACTTCAGACTATTGGTATTATTGAACCAATTGCAGGTGATTATTTTGTTGAAGATAATACGGATACTAATTTTAGAATAATAACCAATGCCTTTGACCCCAATTCAAAAGAGTTAACTTTTCCAAGAAATAATCTTGCAGGATATATTCAATTATCAGATTCCCTCTTAAAATATACAATACACTTTCAAAATGTTGGAACAGATACAGCTTTTAACATTGTAATAAGAGATACCATTTCTGAATATCTTGACTTTGCCACACTTAATGCAGGAGCTTCAAGTCATGATTATTCCTATACTTTATCAGGCGCAGGGGTTATCTCTTTTAAATTTCAGAACATTCTTCTGCCTGATAGCAATGTAAATGAGCCTGAAAGTCATGGTTTTATATCTTATTCTGTAAAACAAAAAGCATCAAATATTATTGGAAATACAATTTATAACACAGCTCAGATTTATTTTGATTTCAACCCTGCTGTTGTTACTAATACGCTTTTACATCAGATTATTGGAACTGTTGATATAAATTCGAATGACAACATAGAAAAAAACATAATAAAAGTTTTTCCAAATCCAAACAATGGGTTGTTTTATATTCAGATAAATGATGAAAATTTTAAGCCTCCCTATTCTTTATTAGTTTATGATATAAAAGGGCAAATTGTAAAAGAACTGTCAAGTACTGGTCAGGCAAATTTTATTGAACAGAATTATTCTGATTTATCTAAAGGTATTTACTTTTTAAAAATCAGAAATACATTTTCGGTGAAAATTTTAAAATTAGTTATTTACTAAAAAACATAATATTACATTCTATAGCCAATTTTCAAAACTTGATTTCTGTGTCTCACACAAATTTATTTTCAAGTTTTGTTAAAAAAATTTTCTTTAACAAGTTTTAATAAATGTGCACCTGCAATTTTAAAAAATTGGTAATTTCATTTTTTGAGGTGCTGGACAGAATAAAACAGAGGCTAAATCTTTTAGTCCGACTCCGATAGCTACCGGAGCTCACTATAAATTTTGTGGTGCTGTTTAAAACCATGCTGTTCATTTTCTACAAATTGGAATCAATTTTATAATTGATATTATATTCGTAAAACACTCAGGCTGAAAGCCTGAATTTATTTCAA
>Ga0172369_10000460_pt1 | contig 61071 bp, 58 predicted proteins | sample LakKiv25m_FD_114539 | JGI IMG/M metagenome (GOLD analysis project Ga0172369, IMG submission 114539) | Freshwater microbial communities from Kabuno Bay, South-Kivu, Congo - kab_022012_11.25m | ecosystem: Environmental > Aquatic > Freshwater > Lake | place: Democratic Republic of the Congo...
GACTGTAAAATTTTGTGAATCTTGGGGTAAGAAAAGGGATAAATTAGCCTATGATATTGATGGCGTGGCCATTAAAGTCAATCGTTTGGATTGGCAGGAGCGTTTGGGCCGAGCCGCTAAGTATGTGCGTTGGGCGTGCGCTTATAAATTTCCAGCTGAACAAGCAACAACAGTTGTCGAAGATATTGTTTGGCAGGTTGGACGTACCGGGGCGTTAACTCCTGTAGCGCATTTGCGACCAGTTTTAGTTGCTGGTTCAACAGTTAGTCGCGCGACCTTACACAATTACTACGAGTTAAATCGTAAGGATGTTAGAATTGGCGACACGGTAATTCTCCAAAAAGCTGGTGATGTTATACCAGAAGTGGTTGAAGTCTTACCTAAATTGCGTTCTGGTAAAGAAAAGAAAGTCACCAAGCCAACTAAATGTCCAATTTGTGCCAGTGTCGTTGTGCAAAAAGAAGGTGAGGTCGCGGTGAAATGCTCCAACAAAAATTGTTATGCTCAAGAACGAGAACAACTTATTCATTTTGCTTCAAAAAAGGGTTTTGCTATTGAAGGTTTGGGCGATAAAAATATTGAGCTCTTGTTGAATGAGGGTTTAATTAAAGATTATACGGATATTTTTGAACTTAAGGTTGGTGATTTAACAACGCTGGATCGCTTTGCCAAAAGATCTTCGGAAAAGTTAATAGAATCAATCGAAAGAAGTAAGAAAGTCCTAATTAGCAAGTTTTTGTTTGCTTTGGGTATACGCTATGTCGGAGAAGAAAATGCGACGCTTTTAGCGCAAGAACTAAATTCTGACAGTATTCGAGATTTCTTACGCCGAGTAACCGCTATAGATCTAGCTGCGTTAAATGAAATCGAAGGAGTGGGGGATAAGGTGGCATCGAGTATTGCAGATTATTTTGCCAATAAAAAAAATATAGAAAAATTAGAGAAGCTGGCATCCTTGGGCGTGACATTGATACCTCTAGAGAAAAAAGAGAAAAACGAGAAGATAACTGGTAAAACCTTTGTTCTTACTGGGACTTTAGAGACTCTTTCCCGGGAAGAGGCCAAGGAATTAATTAAGAAATTTGGCGGCAAGGTGTCTGGAAGTGTTAGCCGGAAGACAGATTTGGTGGTTTTAGGGGCAAATCCTGGTAGTAAGAAAGCCGAATCAGATCGTTTAGGTATTAAGGTGATTTCAGAAGCTGATTTCAAAAGTCTCCTTAAATAATTTGTCTAAATTTAGCTAAAAATATCACGGATAGGCTAAAAAGGTGTTGACAATAAGTGCCAATCTGTCATAATAAAGATGTCCTTTAATAATTAATAATCTCTAACTGGGTTTATTTTGCGTTCGGCGCGAAAATATCCCTGGTTAACCAATCTATTAGTATGGAAGCGATCATGGAAGTCCTTTCATGGTGGCTAGATTGGTGGATTAGGAAACCAGTCGTAAATGCCCTTATCACATTCGGCGCTATCGGCTTTTTCGCTCTTAGCATATATGTGGGCTTGGCGAATTAAGGCCAGTAAAGTGTTAAGATGGTCAGTTAAGTAAACTGAACCGGTTTTGTTGTGACCTAAGAGGGGTCATTTTTTTATATATAAAAATTCCCCCACACCCGCTCGGCGGATATGGGGGGGGGGGACGTCACTTCTTGGCGCCGAGGATGCTCCCGACCAGCTGCTCCACCGCCTTGCCGCCCAGGAAGATCCCGAGCAGGATGAGGTAGAGCAAGCCGAATTCCTTCATGAGGGGGAACATCTCACGCCGGAAGGCCAGGGTGATGGTCATGCCGACGAGGCCGACCACCATCCAGAAGAGCAGCAGCATCTCGGAAGAGCGGTGCGGCACCTCGGTCGGGTGCTGCGACCTTCTCGACTTGCGCATGGTGCTGTACATCAGGAGGGAGGGCCAGTACAGGTTGTTCACGGTGGAGAAGTCGTCCACCGTCACCACGCCGTAGAAGACGAGCGCGAAGGCCAGACCGCTCAACAGCGTGCAGTACATGCTTCCCACGTAGAAAGCCGTTTCCAGGATGCGGAAGGTGCGAGAGTCGGTCCAGTTACCGTTCATGGGAACCTCCTTGGTTTCGGACCTCATATAATAGTATTTTTGGTCGTTTTTGTCAATGGTTAGAGATTAGTTTTCCAAAATTGTTCGGAAACTTATTTTTTTGCTATAATTTAGTTGATTTATGAAATTAGACAAAGCGCAAATTGAGCATTTAGCTAATTTGGCTAAATTAGATATTACAGAAGCTGAAAAAGAGCTCTATGCTGAGCAACTTTCAGCTATTTTGGAATATGTAGAAAAGTTGAACGAATTAGATACGCAGGATGTTGATCCTCTAGCTCAAGTTAGCGGCGCTATAGACGTATTGCGGCCAGATTTGGTTAAACAGTGTTTTTCTCAAGAAAAGGTTTTGGCTGAAGTCCCTGATTTGGAAAAACGGCAAATTAAGGTAAGAAAGGTTTTGGAGCATAAATAACATGCAGTTAAATAAACTCACAATCGAAGAGGCTCATCGCAGTCTGCAGAAAAAAGAATTTTCTGCTGTTGAGTTAACGCAATCATGTTTAGATTCGATTCGTGCGCAAGATGAACAATTAAACGCTTTTATTACAGTCACCGAAGAGCGTGCACTAGTTCAAGCAGAGAAAGTTGATACTAAGATAAAAAACGCACATCAGGAATTGGGTGTGTTAGAAGGTATCCCCGTAGCCATCAAAGATAATATTTTAGTTGAAGGGACTAAATGTACTGCAGGTTCCAAAATACTCGAAAGTTATGTGGCCACTTATGATGCTACTGTAATAGAAAAGTTGAAGCTGGCCGGTACTGCTATTTTGGGTAAAACAAATATGGATGAATTCGCTATGGGTTCATCTGGCGAAACATCGCATTATGGTTCAGCAAAAAATCCGCTTGATATTACTAAAGTCCCTGGTGGTTCCTCGAGTGGTTCCGCTGTGGCTGTTGCTAGTCATGAAGCCTTATTTGCCTTAGGTACGGATACGGGCGGGTCAGTTCGATTACCCGCATCATTTTGTGGGCTGGTTGGCTTCAAGCCGTCTTATGGCTCAATTTCTAGACATGGAATAATTGCCATGGCTTCGAGTTTTGATCAGGTTGGCGTTCTAAGCAAAACGGTTCGTGATGCGGCTTATGTTTATGAACAATTAGCGGGTATTGATAAATTTGATTCAACCACCAGAAAACAAAAAACTGAAATAATTTCAGGCATTGAAAATGATATTAAAGGTAAACGTATTGGATTACCAAAAGAATTTTTTGTAGAAGGCATGGATCCTGAAGTGGAAAAGACAGTTTTAAAGATGGCAGAAAAATTAAAATCTTTGGGGGCTGAAGTTGTTGATGTTAGTTTGCCTCTTACTAAATATGCTTTGGCTGTATATTATGTTTTGGTCCCTGCAGAAGTTTCGTCAAATATGGCCCGTTATGATGGGGTGCGTTACGGTTTTCGTGCTGAATCAGGGAATCTTCTTGAAATGTATTTAAAAACAAGACAGCAAGGTTTAGGCGATGAAGTCCGCCGTCGTATTATGCTGGGAACATATGTGCTTTCTTCTGGTTATTATGATGCATATTATAAAAAGGCACAGCAGGTCAGGCGTTTGATTCAACAAGATTTTGCTAAGGTTTTTGAAAATGTTGATTTATTGTTAACACCGACATCGCCAACAACTGCTTTTAACTTGGGTGAAAAGTTTAACGATCCTCTAACTATGTATTTGGCTGATATTTTTACGGTTTCAATTAATGTGGCTGGGGTTCCAGCTCTTTCTCTTCCGGCTGGTTTAGCCAACAAAATGCCAGTCGGAGTCCAGTTGATTGGTAAACAATTTGACGAAGCCTCTCTGTTGAACGTCGCAAACCAATTGGAAAAAAATATTTAAAATATACCATGCAAATTTCATGGGAATTCACAGTTCTTGATGCAGTGGTAATCCTGGGCATTATCTTGGTCAGTGTTGTTATTTTGGTTGCACTCTATCTGATACGTCGTGCGCATAAAGCCGAGATAGATCATAAATTTTTCCAAGATCGCTGGCTGCAGATTGAAGGTCTTTTAAAAATGGGTAAGGAGATGAATTATAAGTTAGCTATAATTGAAGCGGATAAGCTTCTCGATCACGCACTTACAGTTTTGAACTTTCCGGGTACAACAACGGCCGAACGTTTGCAGTTTGCTGCTTATAAATATAAAGATTTAAAACGGGTTTGGTGGGCGCACAAGGTACGCAATATGGTTGTGCATGATGTGAAATATGAACTAAGTTCAGGCGAAACAAAAAAGGTGGTTGAATTATTCAGAAGAGCGCTGAAATTAATTGGTTGTTTATAAAACAAAAATATGCGAAAAGTTTTTATTTTATTAGCTGTCCTGGCCGTAGTAATTCCGGTTAACGTGCTGGCAGCTAATGTCGATTTGGGCTTTAAACCCACATCGGTAAGATTTTCTGGTGGTGATGAAAATTTTATAGTGGGAGAGAAAGAAAGAGTGTATGTGTCGGTGGCTAACTATGGTACGGAAGATGTTTCCGGTACGGTCGTGTTTTACCGAGATGTGCAGGTGATTGGTGAAAAACCAGTTTCAGTGCCAGCACAGGGTTTTGCTGATGAGGTTTATGCTGATTTTGTAGTGCCTGATCACCCCTTCCGAATTTATTTTGAGTTAAAAGGAACCGATCCTGCTGACAAGAATTCATCTAATGACCAACTTCTGGCTCAACTTTATGAGGTGGATATTGATACTGATCACGATGGAATTGCCAATAAAATCGATGAAGATGATGATGGCGACGGCTTAAAAGATGTTGATGAAGACCGATTGGGCACAGACCCGCTTAAATATGATACTGATGGCGATGGTTATAATGATTTGATTGATGCCTATCCTCTCGATCCAAGCAAATATAAAAAAGAAGAACCTAAGATTGAACCACCCAAGGTTGAACCACCTAAAGAAGTGAAAAAAGCCGCTCCGGTGGAGACAAAACCGAAAGTTACAACTCCTGAACCGCAAAAAGTGACAGCCAATATTGAAACTAAAGAAAACAAAGAAACCAAAGAAGAAATTGTGGGCGATTTCTACCAGTCAGCGGAGGTAACACTCTTTAATCAAATTAATGTTCATGCTCAGCAAGTGAATTGGAATACTTTTGATTTCTCTTTTACAACTAATTTACCAGAATTAGACACGAAGAATCTACAGTATGTTTGGGATTATGGTGATGGGGCGCAGGGAACTCAGGATGGGCAGCACACCTATAAAAAAACTGGTGATTACTATGTCACTCTAAAAGTCAAAGGACCTTGGGATAGTTATTTTTACGATAATGTTAAAGTCACGGTTGATTTTTGGACGATCTATAATTATTGGCTCTGGTTGTTTGTGTTAGCTGTCGCCTTGGCGATTGTTCTGTTCGGTACCAGTTTTAAGCACAGGGAAAGAACTGTTACGGTTGAAGAAAAAACAATCGTTACTCGAGTCAAAAGAGAACCTAAAAACAAAAAGAATAAAGAGGAAAATGAATAGGCAGTTCGCGATTATTATTTCGTTAGCACTGTTGGTGTTGCCCAGTGGTATTTTGGCGCAGAAAAAGGTAGCGCTAGATGCGCAAGCGACTCCATTGAAAAACGCTTACATTAAATATGTACAAACGAGTTGGCAAAATTTCGAATTCACGGTCGTTTCTAATTTGCCTGCGCCAAACCTTAAGTACCAGTGGACTGTAGACGAGAAAGTTACCTATGAAACAGAGCAGCTGCGTGTTTTTCTGCCTCAAGGTGAGCATGTTGTAAAAGTACGAGTGGAAGATAAGGTAGGTAATGTTGTTTATGATAATGTTAAGTTGGATATTCGGTTCTGGTCTTTGCATAATAATTGGTTTTGGTGGTTAGTATATCTAATTTCTGTTTGCGTGATTGTCTATTACTGGATGGTGAAGTTGGTCTATTTGCTTAATCGGAAAAAAGTATCGCGTCAGGTACGCGAGTTTATGGATCTTTTAGATGAACATGGTTGGATAGATAGAATAATCGAGGGTGCCCCACCTAAAAAAGACAAAAATAAGTAAATAATAATCTAAGCGTATGTACATGATATTAAGATGGCTTATCAATGCCCTGGGTTTGTTGGCCATAGGTTACTTTATTCCGGGTATTGAGGTGGAAAGTTTGTATACGGCGATGATTTTAGTCGTTGTTATTGGGCTTGTTAACTCAGTCCTGGGGATGATTTTAAAGTTAATTACCTGGCCTATCAATATAATCACTTTGGGGCTTTCTAATCTGGTCATCAACTCGATTATTTTTGCTCTTGTAGCCAAGTACATTCAAGGTTTCGATGTCCAAACTTGGTGGGCGGCTGTTCTTGGGGCAGTTTTATACACAATAATTACAACATTTAGCGCCTGGCTTTATAAAGAATCATACATGCATTAAGTATCTATGCAAAAAGAGACGTTAATCGTTGGCATATCTGAAATAAAACCTTTTGTTTTTAAATACAAGGGGAAGTTGGTTGGTTTTGAGGTCGACCTTTGGGAAGAGATCGCAAAAAATCTTAATGTTAAGTATGAATATCAGGAGATGCCCTTTCCTCAGCTAATAAATAAAGTAATTAGCGGGAAATTGGATCTAGCCTTTGGAGCGATAAGTCAAACAGTGGAGCGTGAGAAAGTTTTTGACTTTGTCTATCCGACTATGAATTCTTCCTTGATGATTATGCTCTCAGCTAAAGCTCAGGTTTCTTTTATCCAGACTTTGTTAAATTTTGTACGTGAAAAGTACAAAAAAATATTTTCAGCCCTTGTTTTGCTTGGAGTTTTTATCTTCGGCATGAGTAATTTAATTTGGTTTATAGAACGCGGTGATGGATCTTTTAGTACAGAATATTTTTCAGGTCTTTTTGATTCTATTTGGTGGATTGTCTCGACGATAACAACAGTTGGCTATGGCGATTTTGTTCCTAAATCAGTTTTAGGCAAGGTGGTGGCTATACTAGTTATGGTGCTGGGAATTATGTTTTTTGGTATATATACAGCAGAGCTCGCCTCAGTTATTACATCCGCGAAAAAGAAGTATAAAATCGATGATCAAAATGATTTGGAGGGCAGACGGGTTGCCACAAAGCGCGGGACTGTCGCAGTTGCTGTTTTGGAGAAGTTAAACGCCAAAGTGGTAGCGGTACCCAAGATAGAGCAGGCTTATAATTTACTAAGGCAAAACCGAGTTGATGCGGTTGTGTTTGACGCCCCTATTTTGTTGGATCATGCCAAAAACAATCCCAATCAATTTATCATTTTAGAAAGTATCTTCCATCCGCAAGCTTATAGTTTTGCTTGTCCTTCAAAGAACATTTTATTAGAGGAAAAAATAAACATCGAATTATTAAAACTCCAAGAGTCTGGATCGTACGAGAATATTTACCGGAAATGGTTTGGGGATAAATTAATATAAAAATATGCGGCGTAAAATTACAATTATCATTTTATTCATTATTGTCATTGGTGCTTTAATTTTTTATTTTTCCCAGAGAGCTGCGTCGGACAAGGGTTCGAACGGCACTCGTTATACCGCCTGCTATGACGAAGATGGCGACGCTATGAATTGCAAACGCTGTGATGGAAAAGGACAAGTGATTGTGCGCGGTGCTGGCTATGTTTGTGAAATTAAAGCATCCGATGCTCTGAAAAAATGCACTTACGATGAGGAATGTAATAAGGGGTGTGCCTATCAAAATGCCAGTGCCATCTCGGGTCAGTGTCGAGCTTTTATCACTAATACTTATGATGGCTTGGGGCTTTGTGGAAGATCAAAAAAAGATAAAGAAGTAAATTGTAATTTAAATTTTAATTAATATTATGCGTTACTATTTTGTTGGATTATTAGCTCTGCTTTTGATATCAGGATGTACATTTAGTAATCAGAGTAAGGACCAAACAACTTCAAAAGAGGTATCAACACAAATTGAGAAAGCGAAAGAGTCTAAGGCAGCTAATGCAAACATCATCTACACAAATAAAAAATACAATTTTGAGTTGCAATTACCTAAAGATTGGTTAGGCTATGCAACTCAGGAACGAGTTTTAGATTGGGGGACTTTGGGGAAGGCTGATTCTATTGATTTCGGTTTTAAAAAGGGGCAGGAATTGGAGTCTTTATTTAATATCAGTATTTACTCTGGGGCTATGTGGAAAGAATTGCAGGCTACTGAAGGACCTAAGCCGACTTATTTGGGCGAAGATGAGGGAATTGTTTTGGGCTGGGATATCAGCCAAGACACCAGCGATGATACCATGATGGCTCGTCGTGCTGAAGTTCAAAAGATTGCCGAATCTTTCCTTTGGACTAACAAAAAATAACTATGAAAGTATTGCTCCATGATTGTTGCGCCCCTTGTGGTGCACAAGTGGTTAAGGCACTTAAGGCTGATGGGCATGAAGTGGCAGTGTATTTTTACAACCCCAATATTTTCCCAGAAGACGAATATAACTTACGGCTCGCTGAAATGAAACGATATTGTACGAAGACTAGGACTTCGCTAATTATCGGTAAATATGAACATGATGAATGGTTAACTGCTGTCAGCGGATATGAATCCGAGACAGAAGGCGGGAAACGTTGTGAAAAATGTTTTCAAAAAAGATTAGCTGAGGTGGCCCAAAAAGCCCAGGAAGAAAATTACGATGCCTTTGCGACAACGTTAACAATCAGTCCCCATAAAAACGCTGAAGTGATTAACAAAATTGGCCATGAGTTGGCAGATTTTTATGGATTAAAATTTATTGATACTATTTGGCGCAAGAATGAAGGTTATAAAAAATCCTGTCTGATAAGTGAAGAAGAAGGTTTCCATAGACAAAACTATTGCGGTTGCGAATTCTCAATACATGAGTAATAAAATTCCCCCACACTTGCTCGGCAGGCGTGGGGGAACGTGTTCTGGTTGGGCTCAGTGCTCCTGGTAGATGGCGGCGCGGAAGGGCTGGTGCGCCGAGCGCTCGAAGATCGATCCGGCCGCGATGTAGATGTATGCCACTCCGTCGGGGTCGGCGCAGTCGTAGGCGTGCCGGATGAGGATCTTGAACCCGGAGAAGCTCTTGGGCTTCTTGGGCCTGGACCACACGATCTCCTTGTCGAAGTAGACCATGCTCACGGGGCGCCCTTGACCGTTGTTGGGGATGAGCCCCCACTCGATCTCGATGGCCCAGAGGTCTTCGCGGAGCTGGGTCTGGCTGACGATGCTGCCGACGTAGTTGGCGTGGTCCAGGAGTCTCAGTTGGTCGCGGACAGGATCCAAATCGGTCCTCTGCTTCATGGTCCCTCCCATCAGGTTGACGAACGACTTCTCTTGCGAGAATGTTCAAAGATTAACACATTTTTATATTTTGTCAACTAAAAACGCGACCGATTCTCGGAATAGGTCGCGTTTGCGTTTTCGCTTGAGCGTCAGTCGGCAACTTGGAAGTAGCGCCACTTCTTGATGACGATGAAGCGCGTGCCCTTGGCGGTTTCGTATTCGGTGGCATCCTCCACCAGCAGGACAAAGGTTCCCTTGTCGTCGGCGTGCTTGGGAACAGGAATCAGTTCTTCGATGAACAGGGGCGCTGCCATGCGATCTGGCAGCAAGTGTACCAGAAGTAGTATGTCGAAGAGGTGCGGAAAGCGCGTGGACCGCTCTTGCCCCAGGACCGTACCCAGGACATTGCAGCCCTTGTGTTCTCGAACTACTGTGGGTGCGGGACAGCCGGCTTTCATGATGGACCCCCGTGGATTGTCTTAGCGGATTAGCTCGATTATAACAGAAATAAATTTTTTGTCATTATCTGCAGATGTGGTAAAATAAGCTAATATGTTGATTGATTATAAAAAGGAATTGAATGCAGAACAGTATGAAGTTGTGACCAAGGCCGATGGGCCTTGTTTGGTTTTAGCTGGAGCTGGTTCTGGCAAAACTCGAACTTTGGTTTATCGTGTAGCATATTTATTGGAGAAGGAAGTTAATCCAGAAAATATTTTGTTGGTCACCTTTACTAATAAAGCCGCTAACGAAATGCTTGATCGAGTGAAAAGTCTTCTTGGTGTTAAGCCCGAAGATCTTTGGGGCGGCACTTTTCATCACATTGGTAATTTAATTTTACGTAAGTACGCCCATAAGTTGGGTTATCAACGAAATTTTAATATTTTGGACCAAGATGACAGTATTTCTCTCATCAAAAACGCCATGGAGAGTTTAGGCTTAAACACCAAGGGGCAAAGTTTTCCTAAGCCGAGTGTCGTGCATTCAGCCCTAAGTTATAGTCGAAATACCAATCAAGAGGTTAAAGACACGGCTGAAAACGTTTATGGTTATCCGGATTTTATCGCCGAGAAATTCTTGGAAGTTAGTGATTTGTATGAACAAAAGAAAAAGGCTAGCAATGTAATGGATTTTGATGATCTACTGGTCAATTGGTTGCGTCTTTTAGAAATGGTTCCCGAGGTTCGGAAAAAATATTCAGAGCAATTCCAATATATTTTGGTAGATGAGTATCAAGACACAAATTATATCCAGGCGCAGATTATTCAAGATTTATCAACGCATCATAATAACGTCTTGGTAGTGGGTGATGATTCGCAGAGTATTTATTCTTTCCGCGCAGCTGATGTACGCAACATCTTGAATTTCCCTAAATTATTTTCTGGTACAAAAGTTTTTCGAATTGAAACAAATTATCGGAGTACACCACAAATTTTGAATTTAGCTAACGAGATCATTAAACATAATATCGATCAATTCCAAAAAAGATTGAAGCCAGTACGTGAGGGGGAGTCTTTGCCAGCCCTTATCCCAGCCCGTGATGAACATCAACAAGCCAATCTTGTGACAAAAAGAATCATGGAGTTATATCGTTCTGGCGTAAATTATGAGTCGATGGCCGTGTTGTATCGAGCTACTTACCAATCAGCAGAAATTCAACTTGAACTTAGTAAATACAATATTCCTTTTGTGGTTCGTGGTGGCATGCGCTATTTTGAACAGGCTCATGTTAAAGATGTGGTGGCTTATCTTAAGGTTTTAGGTAATTTCCAAGATGAAATTTCCTGGAAGCGCATCCTTTTATTATATGCAGGCATTGGAGAGAAGGGCGCAGAGAAGATTTGGGAAAGAATTAAAAAATTTGCTGATTTAGCAGAACTAATAAATGGGAAAATGGAACTAAAGGGCGCGGCTGATATAAGTTGGCAGCGGATTATCCAGCTGTTCCGTCAACTAACTAGTTTAGATATACAGCAAAAAGGGAATTTAGCTGAGGCTATTGAACTTATTTTGGAGGCGGGTTATGAAGATTATTTAAAAAATGCCTACGAAAATTATAAAGATCGTTTAGATGATCTCTCCCAACTTATTAACTTTGTGGCTCTCTATGCAGACTTAGATAAACTTTTAGCTGATGTCATGTTAAGCGAAAGTTTTGCGGATGCTCATGAACACGATCGCAAGGCCGTGGTTTTATCCACAATTCATCAAGCCAAAGGATTGGAATGGAGCGTCGTCTTCATTATCGGGCTACGAGACGGACACTTCCCGCATCATAAAAGTTTAGAAAATCCCAAAGAACTCGAAGAAGAGCGACGACTTTTCTATGTCGCCGCCACGCGCGCCAAGGATGAATTAAATATGTTGTACCCGATTCGCTCCTTCAGCTATAAGTATGGCGAAGTCTATTCCAAACCTTCGATGTTTGTTCAGGAGTTAGACCCGACACGATATGTAGTGGAAGAAAGTCAACGTCATTTTGCCCGCGAAAAAGATGATGATGGTAATGATGTGATTTATTATGATTAGGTAGTTTTTTGTGATAAAATAACACATATGTCATCCTGAACTTGTTTACCATGCACCGAACGGAGTTATGGTGAATGGTTTCAGGATCTCGAAAGAATTTTAGTATAATAAAGATACAGATGCTGAAACAAGTTCAGCATGACAATAATAAATATGAAAAACTTCATCGCTATCGCTGGTAATATCGGTGTGGGGAAATCAACCTTAACCAAAAAGCTTGCCGAGCATTTGAAATTTAAGGCATATCAAGAACCAGTAACTCAAAATCCTTACTTAGAAGATTTTTATAAGGACATGAAGAAATGGGCTTTCCACTCGCAGATGTTCTTTTTGGGGAAGCGTCTTCAAGATCATTATCAGATCCTTAAAGATCAGCATTCAGTTGTTCAAGATAGAAGTATTTATGAGAACGCAGAAATTTTTGCGAAAAATTTACATCTCAAGGGTTTTATTAATAAACGTGATTGGCAGGTTTATCAACAGATATATAAGACCTGTGTTCAAATTCTCCCACCCCCAGATTTAGTCATTTACCTTAAGGCTTCAGTCGAAAAGATCATGGAACGTATCGCTATTCGCGGCCGCGACTTTGAAAAATCAATTAGTCCCAAGTATATTCGTGATCTTAATAACTTATATGATAAATGGGTTGGTAGTTTTAATGGGTGTCAGGTCATTACCTTGAGTTATGACGATTTAGACCTTAAAAATAATAATATTGATTTTGAATCATTCTTAGCTGAAATCAAAAAATATCTAAAATAGTTTCCTGTTGATATTGTTATACGGGGTTTATCACTTCGTATTTTTTTTGTTTAAATTTAGACAATAAAACAAGTTATCCACAGATATGGTTAACTGCTATTGACGATTTTAATTAATGCGCGTAATATAGATTTTGCGTTCGCGAAAAGGTTCGCACGCAAATACAGCGTTGCCGGGTTCATCCCGCGCACGGCCCATCCTAACCAAGAACCGTTCAAAGGGGAAACCCAGCGATCGGGACACGGTAGTCAGGGGATTGATGGTAGGTACTCCGCAAGGGGCGCCGAGAGTAAACCTCCAGGCTGATGGGACCAAACGTTCTGCTCGAAACTGGTCGTGCCCTCTCCCTGCTACGGCATGGGGGACTCCTCACGGAGTAACGGGGCGGTCGGCGCACCTTCGAGGTGACGCCAGGAAGCCAGTGAGCAGGTCAAGCTGATCAACCTTGCTGCGGTAAGCCAAAACTCCCCAACCGGAGCCAAGCAGACCAAGGCACATCGTCTCAACCCCGCGCCCAACAGCGCGGACCACGATGACAGGTGATCAAGGATCAGTAGGCAGCATGCCACCGTCACATCTGCGGGGTCACACCCAAAGTAACAACGGTAGGACAGCTGACCGAACCTTCCAGGCTGACAGGCCAAGACGATTCTCCAGGATGGGAGCGGACTCGGGTCACACCGATGAAACTCCGAAGCAGCAATGCTCCGACGTCGCCAACGACGGGTGGATGCAGCGCACGCTTCGCTCCTAGGAAGTCGACTTCGCCACGTCCGGTACGACGGGTTACAAGGATGCTGTTGGCACGCTACGGGCAACCGAAGCGTTTCCACTTCCTTCGGGAAGCTCGCAAGAGGCAGAAGATGATCCTCGGGCCCTTCAGCCCCGGATCTCCATCCACCCAGTCAACCGTTCAAGCCTCGCTTGACGTATGTCCGAACCTGGGCAAGGCTCACACGCCACGCCCACCGAGCGTACCGGCGTTCTCCCACAAGGGAACGCCGGTCATTTTTTATACGAAATAATTATTTTGTGGTATAATTTATTTTGTATGATAAAAGAAAATTTGGCTTTGCGGTCAATGAAATTTATTTTTCGCGATATTATTTTTGATATACTCGCTTGGCCGGTTTGGTGGTACACAAGCGGAACTCTCAAAGCGATAAAAAGGATGGGCGCAGTTATTTCTCAAGGGAATGAGGAGTTGGGATTATCTGTTTGGGTAAAAAACATCTTCAAACCTATGTACGGGCAGTATGACTGGCAGGGGAGATTAATCAGTTTTGTCATGCGTTTAGTGCAAATTATTTTTAGATCAATTATCTTTGTTCTTTGGATTATTGTCGCTTTTGTTGGCTTTATTGTTTGGTTAGTTTTGCCCTTAGCGATAATTTATGAAATTCTTTTAAACTTAGGTCTTCTTGAAAATATTCTATGAATCTTCCAGGAGGGAAAAATTTAGAATTTATTGTTTGCCCCAAGTGTTCTGGTAAAGGGCACGTAGATTTAGGTGTATGTCCAGAGTGCCGCGGAGCTGGCGTGGGGTTGGTTTTAGGTGAACGGGTTTTATTTTGGGGAAAATCTTTAGCACCCGAAGATATTTTATTTGATAAGTTAGTCAATAGATTAAAAATAATTTTCAATGCCATACTCGCCATAATTGGATTGTCCGGCTTAATCCTTTTGGGTTATTATGGATATCAAGATAATTTTGCTTCTTTCTTCAATCTGAATTACTGGGTAACCCCGACAACTGAAAAATTGTATTTTTGGATTACTTTGTTAGTTGATCTGTACTTATATTATCGGTTAAATGATTTAAGTAATCCTAAATATTTGGTCTTACAAAGAATATTTAAAAAGGAGACGGTCTCGTCACTTTCTGGCCTAAGCTGGGGAGATATTTGGCGGCTCAAAAAAGATAAAGTTCTTGATGTCTCGCTTGCTTTCACCCAGGAGGCGGAAAAAGCTATTCAGGCCAGCTGGGAGGTGTGTAAACATTTTGGCCATAATGAAATTTTACGCATACACCTTTTCAGTGTTTTAGGACAATTTAATAAGTCAGGGATTATCATTGCGCGGTTGGGGATTAATTTTGAGGATTTTAAACAAAAGTTGAGTCGTTATTTGGGAAAGAATTTACTCCAACGTGCCGGTGAACCAGAGTTGACAGTGGAGTTGCACAAGACTTTACTCTTGGCCTATTTAGAAGCCTATCTTTCGAACAATCGTAAAGTTGATTTGCCGGAGATTGTATTGGCTTTGGCTTCTCCTGAAAAACTTTTACAAAAAAATGAAAAAGATGATATCCAGGAAATACTTTTGGACATGGGATATGATTATCAAAAATTGAAAAATGTTGTTGCTTGGATCCGTATTCAAGAACAGATGCGTGAAGGGTTGCAACGTTTCCGCGGCCGAGCTCGTTATAAACCTAAATCAGGCATGGATCGTGCCATGACTGCTATGGCCACGCCACTCTTGGATCAATTTAGTGATGATTTAACGGTTCAGGCCATTAATGGCTATCTTTTCCCTTGCCTTGGCCGAGAGGAGGAACTGGAAAAGATTTTTCGAATTATGGAAGGTAGCCGTGAAGGTGTTTTATTGTTAGGTTATCAAGGCGTTGGTCGCACCAGTATTATTAATGGTTTAGCACAAAGAATGGTCATGGAAGATGTCCCCGAGGTTTTGCAGGATAAACGTTTGGTCAGTTTGGATATCACTCGATTATTAGCTGGTAGCGACGCTGCCCAGGCTGAACAACGACTATTGATGATAACTGATGAAATAATGCGTTCAGGGAATATCATTTTAGCAGTTGAAAATTTACATAATTTAACTGGGATTAGCGCTGGTGCTGAAAGTAGTTTAGATTTGTCAGAAGTTTTTGCGCAAATTGTTTCACGTCATCTGTTTTATGTCATAGCTACCAGCTCACCTAATGAATACGCACGAGCTATTGAAGGCCGTGGATTGGATGCTCAATTGCAGATTGTTCGCGTCGATGAGTTGGAAATAAACGATGCTATTCAGGTGATGGAAGCCAAGAGTGGCCCAATTGAATATCAAAATCAGGTTTATTTTTCCTATGAAGGAATCGAAAAAGCAGCGGTTTTGTCTTCTCGCTACATTCACGATCGTTATCTTCCAGACAAAGCTTTGGAAATTATGGAGCAGGCAGCGATTAAAGTGCGTAATACACGGGGCGAAAAACAATTGATAACCGGCAATGATGTAGCGGAAATAGTTTCTAATATTACTAAGATACCGGTGACGGCTGTTTCGGAAAAAGAAACAGAAAAGTTGTTGAACCTAGAGGCGAGAATTCATGAACGTATGATTGGTCAGGACGAGGCGGTTAATATGGTCGCGGCCAGTTTGCGACGCGCGCGGGCCGAGTTGCGCGAGGGGAAACGTCCTATCGCCAGCTTCTTATTCTTGGGACCTACTGGTGTGGGTAAAACAGAATTGACTAAATCAGTGGCTGAAATTTATTTTGGTAGGGAAGATAGTATGCTGCGATTTGATATGTCAGAATATCAAGAGGCTGATTCTTTAAAACGTTTAATTGGCTTTGGCAACACACCTGGCCAGCTTACTGAAGCTGTCCGTAAAAATCCATTTTCATTATTATTATTTGATGAAGTTGAAAAAGCGAATAAAGATATACTCAATGTGTTTTTGCAAGTGATGGATGATGGCCGCTTAACCGATGCTCAAGGGCGAACTATTGATTTCACCAATACGATTATCATCATGACTTCTAATGCCGGTGCCCAATACATTCAGGATGAAATTAATAAAGGAACGGCTATTGAGCATATTAAAACTGTCCTGCTAAACGAGGAACTAAAGAATTATTATCGTCCAGAGTTTTTAAATCGTTTTGATGGGGTAATAGTGTTTAGGCCTCTATCGTTAATGGATGTGGTGAAGATCGCACGTATTTTGGTGGGCAAGATTGTAAAGAAATTAGACGAAAAAGGCATCATTTTTAAAGTTACTGATGAAGCCATCGCCGAGCTAGCTGAATTGGGCTATGACCCTAAGTTTGGTGCTAGACCGCTCCGTCGCGTGATTCAGGAACGAATCGATGATGTTTTAGCCGACAAGATTTTGCGCGGGGAAGTGGGGCGTAGAGATGTCATTACGCTTGAACCAGGTGGAAATATCAATATCCAGAAAGCAGAATTAATTTAAAAATAGGGCAATGGCGGCTCTATTTTTAGTTTGATAAAACCGGGCAAATAGGTTAAAATTGTCATTGTAGAGTAAAAATTTATGAGTGCTTTCCATTATATAATCGCCCTCATTCTTTCCTTCCTTTTATCAGTTTTGCTGACAGGGGTTGTTCAGCTGTTGGCCAAAAAGTTTAACATCGTGGATGTCCCTAACTCGGAAAGAAAGATTCATAAAAAAGCTATTCCCTTGCTGGGTGGATTGGCAATTTTTTTCAGTTTTAATTTGATGGTTTTGTTTTATTCTCTTTACACCAAGGACTTGATTGGCGATACCATCTTTTTGAAGAATATTTTCGGCATAATTTTAGGTACGTTTTTTTTAGCGCTGGGAGGTGCACTTGATGATAAGTATAATTTGAAACCTAAATATCAAATTATTTTTCCGATTCTAGCGGTTTTAATTGTCATTGGGTGCGGGATTGGAATTGATTCCATCACTAATCCTTTGGGCGAGGGACTGTTACATTTGGACAAATATGTTTTAAATCTTTTTTGGTACGAGGGCTATCTTTATAAAATAACTTTGCTCGCCGACACTTTTACCTTTTTTTGGCTTTTAGGCATGATGTACACCACTAAATTATTGGATGGTTTGGATGGTTTAGTCTCTGGGATTACTTTAATCAGTGCCATCTTTATTTTCTTTGTCGCTTTAAACAAAGGCGATATCGTTCAATATGATGTGGCTTTGTTGGCGATTTTGCTCATTGGGTCATTCTTGGGCTTTCTAGTCTTTAACTTCAATCCAGCGGCTATATTCTTGGGCGAGGGAGGCAGCACCATGGCTGGCTTTTTGTTAGGGGCCATCTCGATAATCAGTGGCAGTAAAGTAGGTGTTACTCTGATGCTTTTAAGTATACCAGCCTTGGATTTCCTTTGGACCATTATTAGACGACTTATGGAGCGTAAATCGCCCTTTTCTACCTCGGATAAGAAGCATTTGCATCATCGACTCCTAGATGCTGGTTTTTCTGTAAAACGGGCTGTTTTGAGCCTCTATGGCATTACGGTTCTTTTCGGTCTGGCGGCTTATTACTTACAAGGTGTAAGTTGGAGTGTTTTGGGCGTGGGGTTGATTGTTTTAATAGTTTTTATGCTAATTTTAGCTTATTTATATAAGAGGCAGCGCGAACTTGCGAAACTTGACGAAAAAGTATAAATAAGATATCATAGTTGCAGTATTTTAAGACATTTTTATTTAATAATATGACTATTGCTGTTATAAAGACTGGTGGCAAACAATATAAAGTTTCAGAGGGAACTAGCTTAAAGGTAGAAAAATTGGATGGCGAAGTTGGCGCAACCATCAAATTTGATAATGTTTTATTCACTAGCGATGAAAAGGGTGACAAGATGGAGCTTGGTCAACCACAAGTGAAGGACGCTGTAGTGGAAGGTAAGATTTTGGAACAGGGTCGTAACAAAAAAGTTACTGTCATAAAATTCCGCAACAAGACACGTTATCGCCGTAAAGCTGGTCACCGCCAAGTGTTTACTAAAGTAGAGATTACAAAAGTTTAAATGATACAAAAAAGTCCCGCGTTTGCGGGGCTTTTTGATTCCAATTATTTCATTGAGAATGATGTTGTTGGATTGCATCATTAAGGGTTTGCTCTAGTTTTTGTGGCTCGTCCGTGCCGATTCTGTACGTCCTTTTATTATTGAGTTTTATTTCTACTGCATCAAAACCAGAAATATTGTAAATCAAAGTTTTTGAGCCAATCCAAAATTTTATGCCCCAACCGTAATACCATGGGTTCTTCACGGCTTTGGCAGAAAGGATATCGTTAAGAGAAAACTGCTTTTTATAAAGACCGTAGCCTAATTTAAGGCGTAAATGACTTTCATCAATAATTACTTGTAGGGAAGTAAAGAAAAAGAGGATGAGAATGATTACAGACATTATCATTGTCGTGGCAAGGTTTGTGCCGGAATTTTCTGAAGGTGGTTCGGACCTGGCTGTTATGTAAGCCCAAGCGAAAAGTATTGTAACGATGATGGTAACGACAATCATGAAATAACCAATTTGAGTATGCTTATATTTCATAATTAGAGCACAATTATTTTAATTCCTGCCTCCCCTTAAGAGCATTACTTAATGTTACTTCGTCAGTATATTCAATATCACTTCCCATTGGCAAACCACGTGCCAGAAGTGTTATTTTGATATTTAAATTTTGAAACAATTTTTTTAAATAAAGAATCGTCGCTTCGCCTTGTATGTCTGGGCTGATCGCTAGAATTAATTCCTGAGCCTTTTCTTTTTCTAATCGTTCTTTAAGTTTTGATATGGTAAGATTTTCGGCAAAAACATTTTCGATCGGATCAATTTTCCCACCCAAGACATGATACAAACCACGATAGATGCCAGTATTTTCAATTGAAAGTAAATCTTGGACATCCTCAACTACACAGATGGTTGATCTGTCTCTGGTTGAATTAGAACAAATGGAACAAAGGCCTTCGCTTTCGGAAAAGTTATAACAGTCAGGACAAAAAAAACGATGATCATGCAATTCGGCTAAATCCTTAGCAAACGAGGCAATAACATTGGTAGGTTGTTTAATTAAAAAATAAACAAAACGTTCAGCTGTTTTTCTGCCTATTCCGGGTAGAAGACAAAACGCATTAATAAGGTTTTCGATTTTGGCTGGATAACGTGGCATTTTATAGACCAAACATACCACCCATTTCGCCACGCATTTTTTGCGCCATGGCCATTTGGGAATTATGAGTGGCGTTATTGATAGCATCTTTTAAGGTGCTTTCGAGTTTGTTTTTATCAGAAAGAATTGTTTCGTCTTCAATTTCCAGTTCAGTGACAGTTTGCTTACCGTTCATGGTTATTCTGATTCCTTTGAAGCTTGAAGTGGTAGATTCAGCTTCAAGTTTTTTTTGTAAATCGTGCGCTTGTTTTAACATTTTTAATTGGTCAAACATATTTTAGTCTTCAGATAAATTTTGTTCGATATTTCTAAAGCTAGCCTTGGTTTCATCAAAGAATAATTTTACCACACCAGTGGGGCCGTTTCTGTGTTTAGCAATGTGTACTTCAGCCAAATGACGTTCTTGTGCAGTTAACTCTTCAATACGATAGTTACGATCAGCGGCCTTACGATAAATGAAGAGAACAACGTCAGCATCTTGCTCGATAGAACCTGATTCGCGCAAGTGAGAAAGTTTAGGAATGGCCGGCTTATTCATTTCTACCGCACGAGAAAGCTGGGAGAGTGCGAGTATGGGGATATCAAGTTCACGTGCAATACCTTTTAGCGAACGGGAAATTTCAGCAACTGCTTGTACGCGGTTTTCAGCATTGGCACGTGATTCCATCAGCTGTAAATAGTCGATAACAATCGCGCCCAGGTTGTGTTCAGACTTAAGACGACGCGCCTTGGTACGAATTTCCATAATGTTAAGAGAAGCTGAATCATCGATATATATTGGTGCTTCTGAAAGTAAGCCCATGGCGTGTCCAATACGTGGGAAGTCATCGGCTTCTTCACGGTCAGAAAGGCGGCCGGTGCGCAGTTTCCAAAGATCGACGTTAGCTTCGGCGCATAAAAGACGATCGACTAATTGTTCCTTGGACATTTCTAGACTGAAGAAACCTACCGGTACACGTGCTTTAACAGCAATATTTCTGACTATATCTAGAGCTAGCGAAGTTTTACCAACTGAAGGACGGGCGGCAAGAATAACTAAATCTGATCTTTGTAAACCTGCTAGTAAATTGTCTAATTGAGTGTAACCAGTGGGGACGCCGCGTAATTTTCCGGCACTTTTGTGAAGTTCATCAATACGATCAAAGGTTTCACCCAGCACACTGCTAATTGGTACGAAGCTTTGTTTCAAAAATTTCTGTGAAACAGAGAAAAGTTTTTGTTCGGCAGTGTCTAATACTTTGTCGATATCTTTATCTTCTTCTGTAGCCAGGTTGGCAATTTCCGCTGCAGTTGTTTGCAAGCGTCTTAACGTTGCTTTCTTCTTAATGATATTCGCATATTGGATGATGTGGCTGGAAGTTGGAACTAAATTAGCCAAGGTAGCAATGTAACTGCGGCCGCCTACTTTTTTTAATAGGTTTTTTTCTTCAAGAATGTTGGTTACAGTTAAAAGATCGATCGGTTCTTGTTTAGAATAAAGAGTCTGCATCGTTTCATATATATGGCGATGAGCATCCTTATAGAAATCTTCCGGATTGGTGATGTCGGCTATCTTATCAAAAGAACTTTTATCTATTAAAAGTGCTCCGAGCAAGGATTGTTCGGCTTCCAAATTCTGTGGTGGAATACGACCTAAATCATCGTTTGGCATAACTTTTAATACGAGGCTATCTTATTATATTTAGTTAGCCTTAACAAGTTGATAAATTATGGATAAGCAGGTTTAAAGACGATCGCTATACTTCTGAAAGAAGATTGGTAGTTGTGAATGTAAGTTTTTGGGCAGGTTGTCAAGTCTAAACCCTGTACCAGAACTCACTTTATGAGTTCGGTCCAGGGTAAACCAGTTAATAGCATCGAATTTGTGTGGTTCGTTGTTTTTGACTTCGTTCTTATCAACTAAAACTTTAAAATCTAGGGCAACCCAATGTGTTTTCGTGTTATTTTGTATCCGTGAAACATCGCGAAAGCTTAGAAATTCGAATTCTTTCACAGTACAACCGTACTCCTCGGCGATTTCTTTTTTTAGAGTTTCTTCAACCCCATCATCGAATTCGACGCCACCCCCACCTATATCCCAATTGCCTTGTTCATCGCGGGCGTTTTGACTTCTTTGGGCCATAACAAAGTTACCTGCACCATCGTGGCAGAAATAAACGACCGAGACACCTATAAAATCAACACCTTTTTTCATTTTTGTAATTTAGTTAAGTTTTCTAATAACATGGCGATTGTCATTGGTCCAACGCCACCAGGTACAGGTGAAATATATTTTACTGTATCAATGACGTCATCGAAATTTACATCACCGACAATTGCGCCATCGTGTAGTTTGTTGATGCCAACATCGATTATGATGCAATCTTTTTTTATCATGTCCTTAGAGATGAAAAAAGCAATCCCAACCGAGACGATTAATATGTCCGATGCTTTGACGGTTTGTTTCCAATCAGCATCTTCGGTCGTCATAACGTTTACTGTATTCTTGTCACCCCAAAAGCACTTGAAAGGATCTCCAAACAGTTTGTGATTGCACAACACAGTGATGTTTTTACCTTGAACACTTTCTTTGGTGGCTTTAATCATCTCGTAAATACCTAGGGGAAGTGGTGGGGCGATGCGATAAACACACTGTTTCATGTTTTCTTGGTTTTTGGGATGAAAACCATCAATGTCTTTGCGATAGTCCATGACCGAAATTATTTTTTCAGTATTAAGGTGGGTGGGGAGAGGTAGTTGAATTAAAACCCCAGCAACGTCTTCATCTTTATTAAGAAAATTGATACATTCTATAATCTCTTTTTCAGTGCTTTTTTTATCAAAGTTATATTGATGAAATGGAATGCCGCAATACAGGCAGGCTTTTTTCTTAAGCTTTACATAAAGATGTGAGCTGGCGTCATCGCCAATCAATAAAACAGCGATGCCTTTAACGTTTTTCTTATTTAAAAGTTTTTCCTTTGTCTTACGCAGTAGGCTATCGGACAATGATTTCCCGTCAATGATTTTATTGTCAATTAGAATCATAAATTGTTTAATTCAGGATAGAGTGGATATTTGGCAGTTAAAGTTAAAACTTTATTTTTTATTTCTTCAAGAACAGTAGCGTTGTCCTTATTGTCAATTGCAGAAGCAATTAATTCTCCAACTTCCTGAAAGTCGATTTCTTTGAACCCACGTGTTGTCATTGCTGGTGTGCCCAAACGAATACCAGATGGGTCCATGGGTTTGCGTGGGTCATCGGGGATCATGTTTTTGTTGCAAGTGATGTTTACGGTATCTAATAGATGTTGTGCTTCCTTGCCACTGATATTTTTATTGCTCAAATCGATGAGTAGAAGATGATTGTCGGTCCCACCAAAACAGATTTGGAATCCACGTTGAACAAGGGAATTTTCCAATGCCTTAGTGTTTTTTAATATTTGAGCAGCGTATTCTTTAAATTCTGGTTTTAAAGCTTCTCCGAAAGCTACGGCTTTAGCGGCGATATTGTGTTCGTGTGGACCACCCTGGAAGCCCGGGAAAACTGATTTATCGATTTGCGCTGCATGTTTGGCTTTACACATTATCATACCACCACGTGGACCGCGTAAGGTTTTATGTGTGGTTGTTGTAACAACGTCAAATATAGGGACGGGATTCTTCATCACTCCAGCAGCGATTAAACCAGCAATATGGGCAATGTCGGCCATAGTTAACGCTCCGACTTCGTCAGCTATGCTTTTGACTTTTTCATAATCGATTTCGCGTGAATAAGCTGAATAGCCGACAAGAATTAGTTTCGGTTTATGCTCTAGCGCCATCTCTCGTAAGTTTTCATAGTCTATGTAACCGGTTTCTTTGTTGGTTTTGTAACGGACAAAGTTAAAAATTTTGGCCATGTGTGTAACGGGGTGTCCGTGCGTTAAATGGCCGCCATGTGAAAGGTCCATGCCAAGTATGGTGTCGCCTGGATTCAATAGAGCTAAGTATACAGCAATATTCGCTGGTGCACCTGAAAGTGGTTGCACGTTAACATGTTCAGCTTGGAATAATTGTTTGGCGCGTTCGATAGCTAAATTTTCGACGACATCAACATTTTCAGTCCCTCCGTAATAACGATTGCCAGGATAACCTTCAGAATATTTATTGGTCAGAATGCTCCCCAGTGCTTCGAGAACAGCCAATGAAACAAAATTTTCTGATGGAATTAACTCAATAACGTTTTGTTGGCGTCTAAGTTCTTGTCTTATAGCTTGAGCGATTTGCGGGTCTTGGATATCAAGATTTTTTAATTGCATATAAGTTATTTTATGGTGGCGGAATATTCATTGCTATATCGGCCACATTTATTGGTTAAGCTCTCACAAACACGGAAATAGTATGTTTGACCAGGGGCGAGATTGCTCCATGTGTAGCTGCTCCCTGAAAGAACACTAACTTTCTCTCGTCCTGGGAAAATAACGTTGCTGTTATTACTCATAATAATATAGACCCCTTGTGGGGCAGAAAAATCACTTATCAACCAATTGAGTGTTACAGCATTATCAGCTTCATTACCAGAAAGGAGGATGTAACCTTTATCGGTCGTGGTTGTTTCAGCGGTTGGTTTTTCAGTCTCGGCTGGTGGAGTTTGTGCGGTCTTATCGTTTATAGATACTGATATTTGATTACTGTATATTTTACACCCTTCTTTTTCTGAATAGGCACAAAGGCGGAAAGAATATGAGCCGGAAGAGAGTTTAGGCCAGCTATCTTTTGTGCTATCAAGTTTAACAGTGTGTTCTTTTTCCGCTGGATAGGTTATAGCTCCTGTTTTAGTATTCTTTAGGACTTTCAGACTATCCGCATCCTTAATTTCTGTCATAGTCCAAGAAAGATTTATAGTGTCGTCTTTGGCAGAACCATCAAGTTTAATCGCGTCCGGAATTTTTGTTGAAGTGACTTTTAGGATTTTTTTATTAATGTTTTTATCTTTTTTAACAGTGATAGTTATTTCATTAACTTTCGCGGCTAGTTTGTAGTTCATTTCAAAGGAGCCGCTTTTATTTTCCACCTCTTGGCCATCGATGTAAATTTCAGCATCAGGGTCAGTAGTCCCCTTGATGGTTAGAGCATCTTTGTCAGTGGAGAATTCGCTGCTTTCTGGCTCAGTAATAACCAGTTTAGTTGCCTTGGCGAAGAGTCCTAAGTAAAAATTATTTTTTGTATCCTGTTCCAGATTCCAACTGTACCAAGGTTGTCCCAGGAGATCGCCGGCGTTCACGGCTTTGGAGTCAATCATCTTATCGACTTCTAAGCTTGGATTGATAAAAGCTTCAGTTCCTTCATCGATGGTTCGCATGTTCAGAATGTCTTCGTTTCGATAAACTTTCGCTTTTACTTTGTTCTCGGTTACTACCAAATGCGTTACGCCATTCGAAATATTGATATTAAATCCAGTGCCTAACGCCGTCAACTCGACATTGTCATGTTTCACTCGATAAATAGCTGGTGATTGATCATTAACTCGGTGGAAAACTTCTCCATTTTTTTGGTTGATAATGATATCCGATAAACCGATTTGCGTGAGTTCTATTTCGGTGTTTTCATTTACACGAAGTAGACTTTTATCCGGAAGTTCGATGATGGTACGGGCTTTGTCTCCGGTGCGGACGCTGTCGCCTGATTTGACTTGATAATTCTCGGCGGTTTCTAGCCAATCAGATCCTGGACTTTGAATTTCAACTTTGCCTTCAGCTGAAGTGATTTTAGCTGCGAGAACTGGCGCTTCATCACTATCTGAATACTTTTGGACTATGTCGTCAGCTGGTTTTTCAGTTCTAGAAATGGACCAATATATAAAACCCGCAATAGCCAGTAAAATTATGATCAATAAATAAAACCCCTTGGTTTTGTAAAAAGGTTTTTTGTAATAATTGAAGTTGCGACCGCTGGCATAGCGAGTGCCAGAATACGTTCTCATATGTTAACTTTAATTTTGTAAAACTAATAAAATTTTAGCGGAAAAGCAATGTTTTAGCAAAATTACAACATATGGCTATTTAAAGACTTTTAATCATATATGTTCCTTGGAGGCGATACCCTAAACGTCGATAAAATCCGCGGACTCCGACTCCAGAGATGACAGCGATTTTTTCCCACCCCTTTAGCTTTGCGATTTTTTCAGCTTCTTGTACAAGCTTGGTACCAAAACCTTGATTCTGAATCCCAGAAAGTGATTTTTTTAGAGGAATTAGACGTCCGTAGGTGTGAACTTCCCGAATCAGGGCGCAGTTAGCCAGTTCGGGAATAAAATTCTTTTCATTCTTTTCTGGTAGACGTAACCTTAAAAATGCATACAACTTACTCCTGTTCGGTGTACAGTATTGAAAAAAATATTCATCAGCATCTGACGCCTGATAAATCTCGGTGAATGGTTTAGCTTGATTGAGATTTTTGATATCTTCACGTGCCTCGCGACAGCGGATACATTTACAATGCGTGTGTGATTTCTCTAATTCGGCCTGAAGTGTTTCCCTGAGGTTTGTTACTTTATTACCGGCCAAAATACTTTCTTGAGGGATATCACGTATTAGACGAATTATGCGTACATAGTCAGGGACAACTTTTTTGATATCAATAAGAAGTTTAATCAAAACCTTGTTAGAGTAGGGTTTGTATTTATGAGCTCGCCAAGCGCGCTCTAATGCAGTGCCTTTTGTGACAACCGTGGGATAGATTTTTAACATGTCGGGTTGGTAATTGGAATCAGTAAAAAGAGTTTTAAAAAAGTTTAAATCTTTTTTTGGTGTAGCGCCTGGTAGGTTGGGCATCATGTGGTAAGCGACTTTAAAGCCGGCTTGCTTAAACAATTTCGTTGCTTGAACAATTTCTTTTAAACCATGACCGCGCCGGTTTTGCTTTAATATTTTTTCATCAAGCGCTTGGGCTCCTAGTTCGACTTTTGTGGCGCCCAACTGACGCCAAAAAGAGATTTCCGATTCAGTGACATAGTCAGGTCTTGTTTCCAACGTAAGCGCAACGATTCGATGTTTAGCTTTTTCATTAAACTTTTGTGCTTCGGCTAAAGTTTTGCTGGTTTTGCCATTGCAAGCATCAAAACAGCGTTTAATAAAATTACGTTGATAAGTCTTGGGAAAATAAGACCAAGTTCCCCCCATAACAATCAACTCAATTTTATCGGTGTCATGTCCATTCTGTTCTAAGGCTCGAAGGCGAACCATTACCTGTTTAAATGGATCAAATTTTGTCAAAGCGGCCCGCATCACCGCTGGTTCGTTGGACAGATAAGACTTGGGCATGTTTTTTTCACTCGGGCAATAAGAACATTTTCCGGGGCAGGGGAATGGTTTGGTTAGAACCGCGACTGGCGCTACGCCTGAGAGTGTTCTTATTTTTCTTTTCTGCAAAAGTTTTTCTAAATCAACATTTTCTTTAAGCAATTTTTGGCCAAGCATTGTCTTGTACAAAGACAGAAGCTCGGCATTGGATATCATGCCGATCTTATGTTTGTTGGCGAAATCTCTTTTGATCTTATTGAGACGGTTAGCATTTTTTACTTTGAGACTGGCCAACTTAAGAATAAGTTGTTGGTTGACGCTAAACATTAATAGATCGGTTTAAAGCTTGCGAGAATTTTATTGAAAAGTTGTTCGTAGTTTTTAATATCGACTTCATTTAATATCGAATACTCCAGGCCAATAACTTTTTTGGGCGAAATCATTATGTGAACAAAGATTCTTTTACCTTTGTTGAAAGTTATATCTTTGAATTCAGCGATCGTGTCGTATTTTAGTGTTTGCTTGCGCGCTGGTTTTACACCAAGGTTAAATGTTTCAACGTATTTTTCCGGATCATAACTTTGGCTTTTAACATCAAAGTCGCCCAAGGCGAGGATACTCCCCGTTGTTTGATAGACAAAAACATCAAGCTGCGCAGCGCCCATGTTGTCTGTTAAGTGTGTTTTGTGAATTAAATTGCCTTTTGGTGGGTCGACTGTTTCGCTAGTTATAGTCCAATTGTTGGGATATTCCATTTTGTATTGATCTGCTACTTCATACTTTGTGCCCACAAAAGTTTCTGGAATCTGCGCGAGATTTTCGTTAGTGATACCCACACCTAAAGCGCGCATAATGGCAAAAGCATCATTGGGGCGACCTAAATAGTAACGTTTGCGATCATTAGGATTTAAATACCAAGCCTCGCCGTGGCTTTCAACTTGCAGTAGAATGCGACCTTCGAGTTGATCAATAAGGGTATTGTTGGTTTTTAGATTACCCGGACCCAATGGATTGTGCCAGCTTTCGATTTCGGCTTTATCTGAGTAATCGTCGTTGTCTGTGTCGGCATTGTCAATGCTGGTTCCGAGTGCGACCTCTAAACTATCTGGAAGTCCATCTTGATCAAAATCAGAATTACCATAATTGATTATGCCAACAGGTATTTGATTTAAGGTGGAGTTTGGTGTACCCAAACCTAATTTACGCATGATATTGAAGGCGTCGGTGGGGCGTCCAAGATAGTAACGTTGGTTGGTTACTGGATAGATATACCAAGCCTCTCCATTCTTTTCGACTTGGAGATAAATTTTGCCGCTGTAAGTACCAGCAGCTGAGGCGTTTTTTATTGGGATTATCAAAGCAACTATCGAGAGTAAAAAAAGAAGGTTTTTCATTATTTTTTTCATAGGTTTTATGTAAATTAACAGTTGTATTGTCTCTTAATTTTCAGAGAAAGTCAATTCCATTTTATTTGCATTTTTTCTTCAGAGAGAGCTATGATATTTATATGTCTGATATTAACAGTAAAAATCGAGAAAGCTATAATAAAATAGCGAAATTATTTTCATCTACACGTTCATATTTGTGGCATGATTTAACGCCTTTTTTGGATTATATCCAGGAAAATGAAAGGGTGTTAGATGTGGGTTGTGGTAACGGGCGGCTTTTGGATTTGTTAAAAGATATCCGAGTGCAGTATTTAGGTGTTGATTTCAGCGAAAATTTAATAGCTGAAGCGAAAGCCAAACACCCCGGGGCTCAGTTTAAGGTTTTAGACATTAACGAACTTGATAAATTGGATGAACGTTTTGATGTTGTTTCCTGCGTCTCGGTGCTTAATCATTTCCCTCTTGAGGATCAGAAAAAGATAGTGGAAAAAATTTCCTCGGTGTTGCGCCCCAACGGCTATTTGTTGTTGGTTAATTGGAACCTTTGGAATTTGTTTAGCAAGAAAACTATTTGGAGAGAATTTTTTAAGAATCCTTTTAAATTTTTCTTCCGCAGCGGTCGCGGGCTTTGGACAAAATGGCAGGGTGGGAATGAATCTGTTGATTTATATTATTATGCTTTTAGTAAAAAACATTTACGTAAATTGTTAACTGCCGCTGGTTTTGACGTTGTAAAAAGTTATTATTCGCATAAGGGCCATCATGCGAGTTGGTTGTTCGGAAACAATATTGTTACCGTAGCACGATTTTGCACTACAGTTTTGGAACGTCACCACAGCAAAATACATGGCTACGGTATTTTTGCCAAAAGAAAAATTTTAAAAAATGAAGATTTTTATCAGATACCGCTATCCAAAATTCGCTATACGAATTACAAACGTTACGCCTATATTGGTAACGGCCAGTATGTTTGCGATAAAGTGGTTTTAAATTGGGTAAATCATTCTTGTAATCCCAATTGTAAATTGGACATCAATCGTCCTGATCCTGTACTAATTGCTTTACGTGATATAAATCCAGGAGAAGAAATTACCTGTAATTATGATGCCACCGAGGAGTTGGGTGTTTATAGAAAGTGTAATTGTCAGGAAGGCGCGTGTAAGGGACATTTTGGGGAAGATAAAACATTGAAGTATAAGATATTTAGTTAAAATATAAAATTTAAACTTAACTTAAACGCCGCCCCCGATAGAGTTCGGGGGCGGCGTCTACGCTTGCGCGCTAGGCCGTGTGGACGAAGGTGAGCTGGTGCACACCCTCCGGCAGCTTGAAGGAGATGGCGTTGCCGACGACCCTGTGGAAGAAGACGATGCTGCTGCCGACGATCTCGACTTCACCCGGGATCAGGCAGTAGGTCTCGCTGGAGCTGATGTACAGCCAGAAGCGGTTGAGGTCGTCGGTGTTGAGCCGGCCGACGGAGTTGACGTTGTTCAGGTTGTCGATGACGATCCACCCGGACAGGTCCATCTCCTTGAGGCGGGCAATTGCGGCGGCACCGGTGAGGCGGTTCATGGTTTCTTCCTTCGATATGCTGTTTCGATCCTGGAATTTCCCCCACAGGGGATTATCCATTCGAACACTATATTATAGCATACATTTTCAATAAAGTCAATGTTTAGAAGATTTTTTATTTAAATTTAGAGTAATTTGTTGATCAAAAAAATCCGCCCCGGCTGCATCGTGCAGCTGGGGCGGTGTGCTGGTTGAACTGCTACTGGGGCGTCTGGGCCGTGAAGGTGTACACGTCACCGTTGGGATCGTGCGGGAAGAGGTCGTGAACGGCCGTGGTCCGCACGAGCATCCACGAACCATCTGCGTCGCTCCGACCGAGGAGCCAGAGCCCCGAATCGAACTCGAAGATCGGGGTGATGAAGGTCTGGTCCGATGGCAGGTCCTTCTGCTGCGCCGTGATCCGGAGACCGTGGTGGCAGAGGACGGCGCTCAGCACCTCGAGGGACTGGCCCTTGGGCATCCGGTCCAGCGACCGGTCGTGTTCGACGGTGAGCATGCCGCTGATGTTCCAGGTGAGGTTCGCACTCTTGGGGGTGGTGATCGCCTCCAGGAATTGCCGGCAGAGCTCATCCGGCGACGATGGAGAGAAGGGGACGAACATGGCGTTGCTCGAGGTGGTTGATCTTGTTGCCCGGTTTGGAGCAACTATGAATATTGTCATGTAATTTGTAATTTGTCAATGCGTCTATTTAGGCTCATCATAAACTTTTCCGTTTCGTTTTTTTGCGCTAAAATATAATTAGTTATGGAGCTGTCAAATATTAAAAAGGTTTACATATCCGGTATCGGCGGCATAGGCGTTTCAGCCTTGGCGCGCTATTTTTATAATCGTGGCGTTGAAGTGGTGGGTTCGGATGCGGTACGATCAGAAATCACTGACCAATTAGAAAAAATGGGTATAAGGGTTTACTCCGAACAAAAAGCAGAAAATGTAACTTATGCTTGTGATCTGTTTATTTACTCCGCGGCTGTACCGGTTGATAATCCCGAACGAATTAAAGCTAAGGAATTGAATTTAGTTCAAAAAAGTTATGTGGAAATGTTGGGTGAGTTAAGTCGCTTATATGATACTATAGCCGTCTCGGGTACTAATGGTAAGTCGACAACAACCGCCATGATTGCTGGTATACTTTTGGATGCGCAAAAAGATCCGACTGTAATTGTTGGTTCACAGTATGAGAAACTAGACTCTAATTTCCATTTTGGTCACTCGAATCTCTTTGTTGTGGAAGCGTGTGAATATCGCGCCCACATGTTGCTGTTAAAACCAAAATGTATTGTGTTAACCAATATCGAAGAAGATCATTTGGATTTTTACAAAGATATTAATCATATAGTGCAGACATTTCAGCAGTACATTAGTTCATTAAAGAATACTGATGATTTATTGATCATGAATAATGATGATATTAACTCGCGTAATTTGGTCTTACCTAGGTGCCGTGTTGTTCGCTACGGTTTTATCCCGGGCGCGGATGTGGTCGCGGGGCGAGTGCGTAAAGAGGCTGGAAAACAAATTTTTGAAGTAGTTTATTATGGTCATAGTATAGGCGAGTTCGAGTTACAGATCCCGGGTGACTTTAACATTTATAACGCTTTAGCTGCCATTAGTTATTGTTTGTCATTGGATATACCAGTCGGAGTGATTAGAGAGAGCTTAAAAAATTACCGCGGTATTTGGCGCCGCTTTGAAGTCGTAAAAAATGATGAAATTACGGTTGTCTCTGATTATGCGCACCACCCAACAGCGATCGCCGGTACAATTGAAGCGGCTAAGGAATTTTTCCCGGGTCGGCGTTTGGTAGTGGTATTCCAACCGCATCAGCACGATCGCACTAAGAAATTATTTTCTGATTTTGTTAAAAGTTTTGATAAAGTTGATCTGGTTGTGCTATCGGAGATTTTTGATGTACGCGGTCGTGAAGAAAAAAATGTTGATGTGAGTTCCAAGGATTTGGCGTTGGCTATTGTCGAAGATGATCCTGTTAAAGAGGTCCATTACGAAGCTTCATTGCCCGACACATTAAACAAAGTAAATACTCTTGTTCGGAAAGAGGACGTGGTTTTGGTTATGGGGGCTGGGGATATCTATAAGATAGTGAAAAATGTGCGCATTGTTGAAAATGTTCGAGATGTTTAAAGTGTTCTAGATGTTAAAAATGTTTAAAATGTTCTAGTTGTTCAAGGTGTTTCAAATGCTCAACAAGCAAAGCGATACAACAATTACGACACATACAACATAAAAATATGTGTGAAGAAAAAACAATTCGAAAACACAAGCGATTAGCTAAACAAGAAAAGCAGAAAAGAACCAAACGAACAGCCACTTTATCTCAACAGCAAGCATTGATGCATATAAATAAGCGCTATAAGAAGGGAACAAGAATTAAAGTTACAGTCAATTTATAATCAACTAAAAATCTGGTAAAATTAATATATGAAGGCAGAATTAGAACAACTTATCGGTTTGCCGGTAATTGAAAATGAACCATTGAAAAATCATACCACCTTCCGCGTGGGGGGCCCGGCAAAGTATTTTGTCAAAGTCGCGAATAAGGCGCAATTGTTTGCGGCACTTAAGGCCGTTAAAGCTAAAAAATTAGATTATTTTATTTTGGGTGGTGGAAGTAATGTGCTGGTTTCAGACAAGGGCTTTGATGGTTTAGTGATTAATACAGTCCCAGGAGAATTTTCGTTTTCCGGCAATAGAGTGACTGCTTTTGCCGGGGCTATATTATCACAGGTTGTTCGCGAGGCGTTGAAAAAAAATCTCTGTGGCTTAGAGTTCGCTGGTAATATACCAGGTACGGTTGGTGGTGGCATTCGGGGAAATTGCGGCGCTTATGGAAAAGGGGTGGGTGATTTTATCAAACAAGTTGAAGTCATTTGTTTTGATGAAACAGAATTAAGTCTAAAAATGCTTGATCGTACTCAATGTGAATTTAGTTATCGCGAGAGCATTTTTAAAAAAAATCCCAACTGGATAGTCGCTGAGGCGGTATTTGAATTAGTTCCTTCTGAAGAAGCTGGTGCTGCAATGCAAAAAATGGATGAAGAATGGCAGTCTAGGTCTGCAAAACAACCCTTAGATATGCCCAGTGCTGGTTGTAGTTTTAAAAATATCGAATTCAATAGCAAAGAACATGAAAAATATACTGGCTGGCAAAGTAATGGTAAGTTGGCTGCTGGTAAATTTATCGAAGAGTCTGGTTTGAAAGGTATGAAGATAGGTGGTGCGATGATTTCTGATAAACATGCCAATTTCATTGTAAATAGTGGTGACTCAACTGCAGATGATATTATTCAACTATTAAGCGTTATTAAAACACGAATACGCAATGAGTTTGGAGTACAACTGGAAGAAGAAATACAATACATAGGATTTTAATTAAAATAAAATATGCAAGTCAACATCAAAGCGACTAAGGTTCCTTTGCAGCCAGAGTTAAAGAGCTTGATTCAAGAAAAGTTTTCGGGTTTGAGTAAGTATTATGATCGGATTCTTTCTGTTGACGTTGAGGTTGGGTTAGAGGTGAATGGACAGCGTAAGGGGGATATTTATTTTTGTGAGGGGAATGTCAATGTCCCGGGTAAGTTATTGCGTTATCGTAAAGCTTTCGGCGATTTAACAAAAGCAATTAATGGTGTGCATAAGGGGTTACAGCAGGAATTAAGTGAGGAAAAAGAAAAGAACAAACAAAAATAAAAATTTATGTTTTATCGGGAAGTGATTCGGAACGTAAGCACGTTTAAAATTAATATAGTAGTTAAAGTTCTAACCATTTCTGATTTGTTGGTTTGTTCCGCGGCCAACCTGGTTGCTCCGATATTTGCAATTTTCATCGTTGATAAATTGTCAGATGGTGGTTTGGAGGCAGTGGGGATATCGACGATGATTTATTTGGTGGTAAATTCGTTATTGGAGATCCCGATCGCCATATACATTGACAGGACAAAATCAGAAAAAGATGATTACTACTTGATGATATTAGGAACAGTTTTAGGCGCTTTACCTTTTATGGTTTTTCCGGTTATCAGTCATGTTTGGCAATTGTATTTATTGGAGGCGGTAGCAGGTGCGGCATCAGCTTTGGCCTATCCTGGCTGGAGTTCATTGTTTACACGCCACATTGATAAGGCTAAGGCGGCTTATGAGTGGAGTATCTATGATGTTTTGATTGGAATAGGAATGGCTTTAACAGCTGCTATCGGTGGCTATGTCGCAGAAAAGTTGGGGTTTGGTGTTTTGTTTGCTTCTGTCGGTGTTTTAACGATTGTTGGATCGATAGTTCTGTTCGCAATTCATGATCGAATAAGAGATGTGAGATAAATAAAAAATAAAATAAATTTATGTACCATCGTGGTATCATGCGCGGCTTACGTAATTATCAGGTTAATGTGGTGATTAAGGTTCTTATTGCTTCGGATTTTATTGTTTGGTCTTCTGCTAACTTGGTGGCACCAATATTTGCTATCTTTGTGGCTGATAAGCTACCCGGAGGGAGCATTGAGGCTGTTGGTATAGCATCGATGATTTATTTCATTGCTAAGTGCATCGTTGAAATTCCGGTTAGTACTTATATTGATAAGAGCAAATCGGAGCGTGATGACCTGTATTCTGCACTCCTTGGTACGATCCTGAATGCTACAATTTTTTTCCTTTATCCGATTATTGATTCAGTTTGGCAACTATATTTATTACAAATAGTGTCAGGCGCAGCTGCTGCTATTGCCTATCCGGGCTGGTATTCAATATTTACTCGTCACATTGATAAAACAAAAGAGGCTTTTGAATGGAGTTTATATGATGTACTGTTGGGTTTGGGTATGGCCGCAACCGCGGCTTTAGGCGCTCTGTTGGTTAAACAATTCGGTTTTGATATTGTTTTTGTCGCAATCGGGGTTATGACTATACTTGGTGCTTTCCTATTGTTTATAATTCGCAATAGGATATATTTGAAAAATAAATAGATTAAAGGCTTCCATTAGAGCGACTTATGTCGCTCTTTTTGATTTAATAGACAGCTTGTTTTTATAGGCAGAAAGTGGTATCATCTTTATTGATTAACATAAATTTATGAGTATATTTACGAAAATTTTCGGTGATGCCAACTCACGTGTTTTGAAAGGTATCGCACCTGTTGTTGATTCTGTTAATAGTTTCTCAGACCAATTCGAACAAATGTCTGAGTCTGAACTTAAAAACGTTACAAATGAGTTGAAAGAAGAATTAAAAAACGAAAAAACTCTCGACGATATTTTACCGCGCGCCTTTGCTGCTATCCGTGAAGCAAACCGTCGTATCAACAGGGTTCGACATTTTGATGTCCAGCTTATTGGCGGTGTGGTTTTGCATCGAGGTGAAATTGCAGAAATGAAAACCGGTGAAGGTAAAACACACGTAGCTGCGTTAGCTCTCTACTTGAATGCGTTGGAAGGTAAGGGAGCGCATCTTATTACCGTCAATGATTACTTGGCCAAACGTGATGCTGGTTGGAACGGACGCGCAAACCATATTTTGGGTATCTCCACTTCGTGTCTAGTTCATGATCAGGCTTATATTTTTGATCCTGAATATACAGACAATGATGCGGTTGACGAACGGGCCCAAAATTTACGTCCTTGCACGCGACGAGAAGCCTATGCCGCGGACATTACTTATGGAACTAACAGTGAATTCGGTTTTGATTATTTGCGCGACAACATGGCTTCGGACTTAAGCCAGACAGTTCAGCGTGGTTTGCATTATGCTATTGTCGACGAGGTTGATTCGATTTTAATTGATGAGGCCCGCACCCCACTTATTATTTCGGCACCAGCCGAGGAATCAGCACAACTCTATCAACGCTTTGCTCAAATTGTTCCACGACTTAAAGAAAACGATGATTATAATGTTGACGAAAAAATGCGCGCTGTTACTTTGACTGATGCTGGTATTGAACGTATCGAAAAGATTTTAAACATGGGCAATATTTATAATGAGGGCGGGATTGAAATGGTTCATCACTTGGAACAGGCTTTACGTGCTCAAGTATTGTTTAAACGCGACAAAGATTATGTGGTACGCGATAATGAAGTGATTATTATTGATGAATTCACCGGCCGATTAATGGAAGGTCGACGTTATTCTGAAGGTTTACACCAAGCGATTGAAGCAAAAGAGGGCGTTGAAGTCCAAAAAGAAAGTCGCACCTTAGCCACGATAACTATTCAAAATTATTTTCGTTCATATAAAAAATTGGCTGGCATGACTGGTACGGCCGCAACCGAAGCCGAGGAGTTCAACAAGATTTATCATCTAGATTTGACAATAATCCCAACGAATAAACCGGTCTTGCGTCAAGATTTAACAGATCGCATTTATGCTACGGAAATTGGCAAACTTAAGGCTGTGGTTAATGAAATTAAACGTATCAGCCAAACCGGTCAGCCGGTGTTGGTGGGTACTATTGCCATTGAAAAAAATGAATTGCTTTCTCGTTTGTTGACAGAGGCCGGTGTTGCTCATCAGGTTTTAAATGCTAAACAACACGAGAAAGAAGCTAATATTATTGCTCAAGCGGGTAAGGTTGGCTCAGTTACAGTGGCTACAAATATGGCTGGTCGTGGAGTCGATATTATTTTGGGTGGTTCGCCGTTTAATAAGGAAGAATATGACAAAGTAAAATCCCTAGGCGGGCTTTTTGTCTTGGGGACGGAACGTCATGAATCGCGCCGTATTGATAACCAGTTGCGTGGGCGTTCTGGTCGGCAGGGTGATCCGGGTGTCTCTCAGTTTTATGTCTCTATGGAAGATGAATTGATGCGTATATTTGGTTCAGATAGAGTTAAAAATTTGATGATGCGTATGGGTTTGTCAGAAGATCAGGCGATTGAGAACGCGATGGTGGCTAATTCTATCGAAAAAGCGCAGAAGAAAGTTGAAGGCAATAATTTTGATATTCGTAAACATTTGGTTGAATATGACGATGTTATCAATAAACAACGTGAAATTATTTATCGTCGTCGTCGCGAAGTGTTGGAGTCAGTCCAAAAAGATCCAGAACATGTCAAAAAACAGATTTTGGAAATGATTGAATCTGAAATTGAACAGGTGGTTTTATTCCATACTAGTAGTTCCGACCAAACTAGTTGGGATATGAAGGAGGTGAGTGAAGTTGTTAAAACTATTTTTCCAATCAGCGAATCAGAATTGGAAAGTTTGGTGAGTATCGAAAAAATTGCTGGTGACAGACAAGAGGATGCAGTGGCGCGTAATACTATCATCGAATTTTTAATGAAGATTGCCAAGGAACGTTACGAAGATTTAGAAAAAGACGTCGATGGTCAAGCCAACATGCCTGGCTATATGCGTTTTGTAGAGCGTGAGGTTGTCCTACGAAGCATTGATAATTTGTGGGTGGATCATTTGGACGCGATTGCGCTTTTAAGAACTGGTATAGGTTTGCGTGGGTATGGTCAACGCGATCCTTTAATTGAATACAAGCGTGAGACCTATGACATGTTCATGCAATTACAAAATGTAATTAAACATCAAATAGTTTATACGATTTATAAAATTGGTTTTGCGCACCGCCAAGCTAAGTCATTATTGGAAAATAATAATGTCCAAGTGAATGATGCTGCGGATGGTAGCCAATTTAAAGATCCGTTTAGTCAAGTTAAGACTGCTAATAATTCTGGAGCGATTACCAAAAAACAACGCGATGATTCTGGCCACAAGGTTGGACGTAATGATCCCTGTCCGTGTGGAAGTGGAAAGAAGTACAAGAAATGTTGTGGAGAGTAAAAATATGATTACTTATCAAGATTTTGAAAAAGTGGATATTAGGGCGGGCGAAATTATCAACGTTGAAGATTTCCCTGAAGCCATAAAGTCTGCTTATAAATTAACGATTGATTTTGGTTCGGAAATTGGTATTAAAAAATCTTCAGCTCAAATTACCAAACATTATTCGAAAGAAGAGCTGTTGGGCAAGTTTGTTATTGCGGTAGTAAATTTTCCACCCAAACAAATTGGGCCCTTTGTTTCCGAAGTTCTCACTTTGGGGCTGCCGGATGAGAATGGCGATGTTGTGCTTTTATGTCCAACGCGAAATGTCGTGAAGGGTGGGAAGATGTATTAATTTCTTAAAGGTGACTATAAATTCATCGTGTGTTTTATGCGTACAAAGCTCTTGCAGGCTAATATTTGGAAATTCTATATCCTTCGGATTTTGGTTAAGCGTCTTGTTTGGCCTATATTAACTATATTTTTAGTTAGAAATAGTCTCACTGTTACAGAGATTGGTATCGTATTTGCTGTTGGCACAATTATTGGGTTGATTTTAGAAGTACCTAGCGGAGCTATTGCTGATCGTATTGGTCGTAAGTATTCCCTGCTGTTTGCGCAGATTGGACAGGCGCTTAGTATGTTTATATTTTGGTACGCGGATTCTTTTTGGGGCTTTCTAGTGGCTAATGCTGTTTATTGGGGGGCGGGCAGTCTGTGGTCTGGTACTAACGAGGCTTTTATCTTTGAAACTTTAAAAGAACTGGGAAGGGCTAATGAGATTAAAAAGGTAACAGGGCGAGCATTGTTTATCTCGCAGGTAGCTACTGGATTTTTATTTATAATTGTTCCGATCATCGCAAAGTATAATTTATCATTACCATTTCTGATTAATGCGTTGGTATTTGTCGGAAGTTCGTTTTTGGTCGTTACTATGGTAGAGCCGGTACGTTCTTGTAGTGTGGAACAACAAGAGATAGGAAAAGATCTATGGGGTATAAAAACTTTCTTCTCCTCTCGTTCTCTTCTATTAATTGGGTTAACTTTTAGTTTTATAGGTGGGATAAATGGTGTGTTAGAGAACTTCAGACAGGTCTATCTGGATCAGGTGCATTTAGATATCGTTTATTTCGGACTAATTTATTTGGGTTTAAGGTTGTTGACCGGAGGGGTCGGATTGATATCGCCAAAAATTGAAAAATATATAGGCCGTCGAGCAACTTTTCTATTAGTACCAATATCAACATTGATTACTTACCTTGGTTTGTATGTATTCAACTCTCTCTTTGGTTTATTTTTTATTTTTCTCGATGGTATTCAAGAGGGTATTACGCGCCCCTTGGAACAGGAATATCTTAATAATTTGATTGATGATAAAAGCCGCGCCACATTACTTTCTGTTTTTAATCTGACAACAAATTTAATCAAAGCAGCCGTTACTTTTTTTGCTGGTATCTTAATCGATATGAGTAATATTAACGTTGGTTTTTTGTTTCCAACAATTTTGACTATCGTATTTGTTGCTCCGCTATCTTTTTTCTTTTTGAAAAAGATCGGAAAAGGTGTTTAATACATATGGTAATATAATATAAGTATGGACGTTGAATATTATAAGAATTTACCCAAGAAAAGAATGGCTGCGGGCGCATTGATTCTGAATGACAGGGATGAAATTTTAATTGTTAAGCCAAAATACAAGGATTATTGGTCCATAGCTGGTGGGGTGATAGAAAAGGACGAATCGCCGCGGTCTGCATGTATCAGGGAGGTGGAGGAAGAGTTGGGTCTCTCACTAAATGAATGTAAGATGTTGGGGGTTGATTATACTACTGACGTACCAGAAAAAGGTGAAAGTTTGCAATTTATTTTTTATGGTGGAAAGTTGTCAGTGGAAGAGATTGGGAAAATCCAAGTTAATGCGAATGAACTTGAAGAGTACAAATTTGTATCAATTGATGAAGCTTTGTTATTATTAAGTGATCGATTGAAAAAACGTTTGCCGAAGTGCTTAGCAGCGTTGAAGGATAGTCGGTGGTTAGTTTATCTTGAAAATGGGGTTTAAGTATCGGTAGAAGAGGCGGCGGGTTAGGTGCTTCTTTTTAATTTTATTTGACAGCGCTCTAATGAGTGCTGTTTTTTTTGCACCTAGAAATGACTTACAAAGAATCTTTTCGTTACAATATAAAATGTTTGTAAATTTAGGTTAATGTTTAAAATGTCACTTAAGAGGAAAAGACAAGAAATCGATGCTTTTATAAAATCTTTCCAAAATAAACGGGAAAGAACGATTGTTATTGTCGATTATGGGAATGTTGAAAAGTGGAAAAACAGCTTAAAGTGGCAGGTTGATATAATGAAACTGGCACAGTTAATAAAAAAATTAGCTGATGGGTCAGTGGCGCTCAGGCGGTTTTACTATGGAGAGGATTTTGGACCCAAAGAGAGTTCAGCGATGCTGTCGGAGTGGTCCCGATCTGTGTTTGCGAGAGCACTGATGAATAGATTTTACATCGTTAAAAAGAGAGTAAAATATATTTTTGACTCAAAAAATCAAGGAAATTATAAGAAAAAGTGCGATATGGATGTCGAAATGACTGTAGATCTTATTCGTCTAAAAGATAAGTATGAAAATATTGTCTTGTTTTCTGGCGATGGGGATTTAATGTATGCCATCGATTACATCGTGAGTAACTTTGGGAAGAAGTGTTATGTTTTTGCCGCTAGAAACCACATTGGGAGAGAGGTTGTTGATGAAGTGCGAAAAAATATCGTGGAAAAACTATTGTATGTTGAAGATTTTGAGTATAGATTAAAGCGTGATCGTTATTTTTATAAATACAAATTTTAAAGAGTTTCGATAATTCAAAAACCCGCCAATTGGCGGATTTTGATCAACATGGGGTAAGCTTATGGATCGCTCCATTACTTACATCGGCATCGTAGCATTATAATTATAAACGATCAAATTTAGGTGAACATAAAAGAAAAGAGCCCCGACAGAGACGAAACTCTGTAAGGGATCTTTTCATAGTGATTAATTAAATTGTAGCAATAATTAGGGTCTAGTCAAGTCTAGGTGTAACAAAAAAGCACCACGCACAGGGCATGATGCGGAGCTTCCGGACGAATCCGGATGCCAAATCTTTTTTATGGTAGCATTTAGTTTATGAACGATCAAATTTAGGCGTGCTCAAGAAAAGGAAGTTTTACGACTTCCTCTTTGATTTTTGCTATAAATTTCTGTAAAATTAACTTATGATCTACACCCTCCCCATTCAAAAAGCCATACGTTTTGCGGTTAAAACACACGAGGTTTATCAAAAGCAAAAACGTAAGGGCAAGGATATTGCCTATATCACTCATCCCTTGATTGTGGGTTTGATTTTGGCATCGGTTAAAGCACCGGAAGAAGTTGTTATTGCCGGCATCCTCCATGACACCATCGAAGATTGTCCTAAAGATAAAAAAGTTACACGCGCTATGATCGCCGAGCGTTTTGGCGAGCGTGTGGCTGATATGGTGGCCAGTGTTTCTGAAACTGGGCTCCATTTGACTTGGTCTGGTAAAAAAAGAAGCGCCCGCTCCCACATCGCTAAATTTAATGAAGATTCTTTATTGGTTAAATCCGCTGATCTTTTGAGCAATGGCACTGAGTTGGTCGCGGATTGGAAACGTGATGGTGATAAAATTTTCGAGCGCTTCACGGGCGGGAAAAAGAAAACATTAGAACATTATATTAAGGTTGTGGAAATTATAGTTTCTAAGTGGGAGAGGAATCCCTTACTTAAAGATTTGGTTAATTTGGGAAAAGACTTACAAGCGATTTTAGAATAACTAAAATATTGCTACACTGTTTGTGTATGCGTCATCGTCTTAAAAATCATCTTCTGTTTATTGTTCTGGGTTTAGCAGTCTTGATAATTTTTCCCGTGGCCGCAGGGACTTTAGTAATTAGCTTCACTCCACAAGCTCCTTTTGGTAATTGGAGTCAACCTTGGCAAGACGCTTGCGAAGAATCTTCCATTGTTATGGTTGATGCCTTTTATAATAATAAACAATTAAGTGTCAGCAGCGCCCGGGACGCGATTAAATTGACTTTAGAGATTAAGGAGAAAGTTTTTGGCAAGAGTTATGATGAAAATGCGCAGGAAATCGCTGATATTATAAATAAGTTTTTAAATTGGGAAGCGCGGGTTGTTTCAAATCCAACAATTGACCAAATGAAACAAGAATTGGATGCTGGTCGCCCGATTATTTTGCCCACCAACGGCCAGCGTTTAAACAATCCGAATTTTTTAAACGGTGGACCAGATTATCATGTAATTGTTTTATCTGGTTATGATGATGTACGTCAGGTCTTTATTTCACAAGACCCTGGCACAAAACATGGACGTAATTACGAATACTCATTTGAGACAATAATGTCTGCCATGCATGATTGGGTTTCTGGTAAGATGAATGATGGAGGTTATCAAGTGGCGGTTTTTACACAAAAAGAATTAGTTGATTCTAAAAATATTGACGCAGATAATGATGGCCTTATTAAAGTCGACGAAATTGCCAATCACACCTTGTTATTCTCTCCTGATACGGACAAAGATGGCTACCTGGATGGGGAAGAAGTTAAGGCTGGTTATTCTCCCCTGGTTAATGAAAATAAATTGGAAGAAGGTGCCCTGGTACGTTCTGTTTCAACAAAAAAAATATATCGTATTCATGAAAATAAAAAGCAATACATAACTAGTGTCGGTGCCTTCACTGATAGAGGTTGGAAATGGAGTGAAGTTATAAACGTCAGCGAGAAATATTTAAGTCGTCTGCCGGACGGAAGTGAGATAAAATAGTTTTTAAATAAAAAAAGAACACCCCCGCGCCACGTGGTTCGGGGGTGTTGTGGCCCTAGTGGATGATCACAGGGCCGGGTGCCTGGAAGTTGCTCGCCAGGTAGGCGGCCAGCTCGTCGAGTTGACGATCGGCCTGGAACTGGTGGTAGCACACGGCGCACAGATCGGCGTACACCTTGCCGGTGTCGTCCGACTGGACCAGCACGCGTGCCACGGCGGGACGAGCGTGGTGGTTGTCGCAGCATTGCCCTTGGGGCATCAGCCGCGTTTCTGGATGAGGCCCGCACCGATCGGCCATGAACTTCCTCGAGGTGGTTGGTCAGAAGTCGTAGCACTCGTCGCCATACTGCTCCAGCTCGCGCTGGATGGCCTCCTGCTGGCGGTGGTAGCACGACGGGCAGACCTCGTACACCGGGCCGTTGGAGCCCTCATCGAAGTCGCGCGTGCGGTGCAGGTCCGTCGAGTTCTTGCCGCACCAGTCGCACTTGCCACCGCGCGCGCGTTCCTCGGCGCGGCGCTGGCGCTCCTTCTCGGCGCAGGCGTCGCAGAGGTCTGTGTACTCGGTGCCGAAGGAGTCGGATTCCACGAGCATCCGATGCGTGGCCAGGTGCTCGTGGCAGTCGTCGCAGAGCTGCCCTGGTTGGATGGGGCCGGGATGTTCACCGCGTCCGGTCACAGCGGCCATAGTACCACCTCAGGTTGTTGGTCGATTGCCTTCTTGGTCGATCAAGGCACTATCGTAGCTATTCCGCCTCGCACTCGAACAGGCAGTCGTTGTACGGGTTCTGCACGTCACCGTGATCGTAGCCCCCGTAGAGCTCCTCGCACTCGTCGCCATACTGCTCGTAGGCGTTGCGCGTGTCCATCTCCTCCTGGAAGAGGGCGCGGACGACGAAGTTGGCCAGGAGCAGGAGCACGGCCAGGAGCACCAGCACAAGGTGAATGTTCTCCGCACGGACGTAGGACTGGTTCGCTGACATGACTACCCTAATAATGTACAGTTAATACTAGCTAAATTTTAGCATTTTTTTATGATTTTGTCAATTGTGTGATTGCAATTATGCTAACTATCGGGTAGAATAATGTCATATTAACTCTAAGAAAATAAGAGCATTTTTCTTATGTCATCAATGAAACGAACGACTAAAGTCAGACTTACTGTGGCCTTGATCTTAGTCTTAGCGATCTTTTTAGGTCTTTTTGATTTTCCTCAGGTCGTAACTTGGTTTAATCAAAAGACAGGTTTAGAGGTTTCTTTTTTTGATAAAATTCCTTTTAAATTAGGTCTGGATTTACAAGGTGGAACTCAGTTGGTTTATGATGCTGATCTTTCACAAATCAAGGATTCAGAAAAATCCGATGCCATGGATGGTGTTCGTGATGTCATTGAACGTCGCGTCAATGCTTTTGGTGTCGCTGAGCCAATTGTTCAAATTGATAAAGCTCAAGGTAATTGGCGCATTATCGTTGAATTGGCTGGTGTCAAGGATGTTAACGAGGCTATCAAGATGATTGGTGAAACGCCTTTGTTAGAATTTAAAGAAAAAAATACAGAGCCGAAACGAGAGTTAACCGCTCAAGAGAAAAAGGACATGGAAGCATATAATAAAGCAGCTAAAGCAAAAGCTGACAAAGCACTTTTGGCTTCTAAGAAAGGTCTTGATTTTGTTTCTTTGGTAAAAGAATACAGCGAAAATGATAATCAAAAAGCTTCAAGTGGTGATTTGGGTTGGGTTAAGGAAAAGGGACAGTATTCTGTTCTCTATTCCAAGGCCAAAGAAATTGGTAAGGGTGATGTTTTCCCGGGCGTTATTGAAATGCCGAATAGCTATAATGTCATGATGGTCACAGATAAACGAGAAAATGGAACAGAAGTTAAGGCTAACCATATTTTGATTTGTTATAAAGGCGCTACACGTTGCACCAAGGAAACATCAAAAGAAGATGCACTTAAACAAATTAATGATTTGAAAGCACAAGCCACAGCCAAGAATTTCGTTGAGTTAGCCAAGAAAAATTCAACTGAACCAGGTGCTGATAAAAGTGGTGGTGATTTGGGCTGGTTTGCCAAAGGTCAAATGGTCAAACCCTTCGAAGATGTGGTTTTTACTATGCAAAAGGGAAGTATTTCTGATGTAGTTGAAACAGAATTTGGCTATCATTTAATTTTAAAACAAGATGAACGTCCCATAGTGGAATACAAAATTTCTGATGTCAGTATTAAAAAACAGACAGAGGCTGATATTTTACCGCCGCAAGATGAGTGGAAAATCACTGGTTTAACAGGAAAACAATTGGAATCATCAAGTGTTCAGTTCAGTCCAAATACAAATTTACCAACAGTTGCCTTAAAGTTTAATGACGAGGGGAAGAAACTTTTTGGTGAAATTACTGAGAGAAATGTTAATAAACAAGTTGCCATCTTCTTGGATGGACAAATTATTAGTGCTCCACGAGTAACCGAGGCAATCAAAGATGGTCAGGCGGTTATTGAGGGTGACTTTACTACGGTTGAAGCAAAAACCTTGTCGCAACGTCTGAATGCTGGTGCTCTTCCTGTTCCTATTAACTTGGTTTCACAACAGACTGTTGGAGCAAGTTTAGGAAACGAATCTTTGGCTTTAAGTTTAAAAGCTGGTTTGATTGGTCTCTTGTTGGTTGTTTTATTGATGGTGTTGTATTATCGCTTGCCAGGAGTTGTATCAGTAATAACCCTTTCAATCTATGCTATCGTTGTCTTATTCATTTTTAAGGCTGTGCCTGTTACAATGACGCTCGCCGGTATTGCTGGTTTCATTCTCTCAATTGGTATGGCTGTTGATGCCAATGTTCTTATTTTTGAACGTATGAAAGAAGAATTAAAACTTGGTAAACCGTTGGGTACAGCAATAGAAGAAGGATTTAAGCGCGCTTGGCCATCAATTAGGGATGGGAATGTAACCACCATTCTAACCTGTATTATTCTATTTTGGTTTGGGTCAAGCACAATCAAAGGGTTTGCATTAACTTTGATTATTGGTGTCTTGATAAGCATGTTCTCTGCTATTGTTATCGCACGACAATTTATGCTTCTGACATTAAGGAGTCAAACGGAGGAGCGCAAATTGTGGTGGTTTGGCGTACGTAAAGAAACACTAAAGGCTAAAGAATAATATTTCAATAAAGAAAAAAATATGATTAATTTCATGAGATACCGTACGCTTTGGCTGACACTTTCGATAATTGTTACTGCCTTAGCGTTAATTTTTTTCCTCGTTTGGGGATTAAAATACAATATTGATTTTACTGGTGGCGGATTATTGGAAATTAAGTTTACGGGCGATCGTCCTAATATTGAAGAAATTCGTGGTTTGGTTTCTTCTATTGATAAAAATATTAGCGTACAAGCTTCAGCTGAAAAGAACGTCGTTTTTCGTTTCCAACAAGCTGATGAGTCTATGCACCAAAACGTTGTCACTGAACTAAACAAAAAATATTCCGAGCAATTTCAAGAAGAGCGTTTTGAATCTATCGGCCCATCTGTCGGTAAGGAATTGAAGACGAAAGCGTTCTATTCTATCGTTTTAGCCATTATCGCTATAGTCCTCTATATCGCTTACGCCTTTAGAAAAGTTTCATATCCGGTGGCTTCGTGGAAATATGGTGTCTTTGCCATTTTAGCATTAGTTCACGATATTATGTTAGTTGTGGGTGTTTTTGCTGTTTTAGGTAAGTTTATGGGAGTGGATGTTGGTTTGCCTTTCGTTGCAGCTTTATTGACAGTCTTGGGCTATTCTGTCAATGATACTATTGTGGTCTTTGATCGTGTTCGTGAAAATTTAGGCCGTATTTCAAAAATCACTTTTGTGGATTTGGTCAATAGAAGCCTTAACGAAACTTTAGCCCGTTCTATCAATACGACTTTGACTACTTTATTAGCTCTAATCGCTATATTCTTTTTCGGTGGGGCAACAATCAAGTTCTTTGCTTTAGCCTTGATTATTGGTATCTTTTCAGGTGCCTATAGCTCATTTTTTATTGCTTGTCCATTGCTGGTTTTAGCCAATCGTCGTAAATAAGGTTATTGCCTAATTGCCTTTTAGTCGCCGTGAAAACGGCGACTTTTATTATGCAAAATTCTTGACAGGAAGTAAAAAAAAGATTAAAATAAAATGAAATTTTGAAAAGAAGGTGTTTATCCACAGGTAAATATATTTAAATTTAGCTAATAATGGGGACTCTTCTTGACACTATCCATGAATAATGTTATATTTTATAGGCTAATAATAACACTTTGGACCCGCTTGTCAGTTCACACTTTCATATGCAATTTGTTCAAACTAATGCGCCTAAGAGCGAAATTAACTTTCAAGAGCTCTTAGTCAACTTACTTGGGAATCTCTCAGAACGAGAGCAAGAAGTTTTACGCAAACGTTACCATTTGACTAATGATTTAGACAAACGTGCCACTCTTAAACAGATTGGGGATTTTTATAATATCACTCGCGAACGTGTACGTCAGATTGAAAGAGAAGCAATTCGCAAACTTATGGAGTTACGCGAGGCTAAGGAATACGCTGATACTCTAAAAAAGCTTGAGGTAAAGTTTATAGAATATTTAGAAAGAAAAGGTGGTCTAGCTCGCGAAGATGATTTACTAAAAGAATATGCTTTGCAAAAGCATAACTTTGATTATTTCCATACAAATTCATTTTTATTCGTACTTGATAAATTGATTGAATCAGTAGATAAGGAATATGAACACGAAGCTCTCTATCCGGTTTGGTATCTTCGAGATTTTGATTTGGATGGTGTTGTCACTTATTTAAATGAAGTAAAGAATGAAATTGAGGCTAATAAAAAACTGCATTCTCAAGAAGAAGTTTTATCAATCGCTGAAAATAAAATGCCAGCTGATTTAAAGGCCGCTGTTGATAATTTTTTAACAAAACACTCTGATGTTGAATTACGTCAAGTGTTGGAATCTTATCTGGCTGCCAGTATCAGCGTTGAAAAAAACATTTTAGGCCAATGGGGTTTAGCTCATTGGGAGAATGTTGGTCCAAAGAAGCTTGGAGATAAGATCCATCTGATTTTTCAGAAGGATAACCAACCATTACACTTCCGTGAAATTGCTGATTTGATCAACGAAGCAAAATTTGACCATAAAAAGATCTGCGCTGCTACAGTTCATAACGAACTTATTGCTAACGAGAACTATGTATTAGTTGGTCGTGGTATTTACGCTTTAAAGGATTGGGGCTACCAGGCTGGCACTGTAGCAGAAATTATTGCGGCCATCCTAAAGTCCGCCAACCGCCCAATGACCAAAGAGGAAATTTACGAGGAAGTTCTAAAACAACGTAAAGTTAATAAATCAACAATATATTTGACATTGATCAACAAGGATAAATTCGAAAAGATCGGTGCCAACTTGTTTAATCTCCGTTAATTAGTACTTAAAATAGAATAAAACCAGGCAAGCGTCTGGTTTTTCTTTTTGCTAAATTGATTTTGTGGTATAATATAAAAAAAGCATGAGAAATACATTACAGAACGCTTTCTGTAAATCGTAACTATGTTTGATTTTTTATCTAATTTGGAAATTACTCTTGATTGGAGCTGGATAGATACACTCTCTAGCGGCAATTTTTATTCAATCATGTGGTTTTTCTTTATCAATGGTGGCTGGGTGTTGTTTGTCTGTGTCTTTTTGTATGGAGCTTGGATCTTTTTCGTCTTCTCTCAGCAACAGAAATACGCCGCTAAACAGACTTTTGTCTTTTTAGCTATTGATGTTCCCAAAAATAACTTGCAAACCCCGCGTGCCGCTGAAAATATTTTTTCAATTTTAGCTGGAGCCCATTCGCCGTTGGAATGGGGAGAAAAGAAATTTGAAGGCAAGTTCCAATTGGGATTCAGTTTTGAAATAGTCAGTATCGATGGCTATGTCCAGTTTATCGTCATGAGTCCAACAGGCTTTAGAAACCTTGTAGAAGCTGCTATCTATTCTCAATATCCAGATGCGGAAATTGTTGAGGTAGAAGATTATATGAAAGATATTAATGTAACCTTTCCAAACGACGAATATAATTTATGGGGCGCTGATTTAGTCCCAGTAAATAAAGAATATTATCCGATCCGCAGTTATACTGAATTCCAAGAAGAATTCGACAAGGAAATGACTTTCAAAGATCCCATGGCCGGGTTTTTGGAAATCATGAACAAAATAGGTCCTGGAGAGCAGATTTGGTTCCAAATTATAGTTATTCCGGCGGATAATGATTGGATGAAGGGTGGAACTAAGGCTATTGGCAAAATCATGGGAATTCCAGAGAAGGTAACAAGAACAGTCCTGGATACAATATTGGATATTCCACTTAAAGGACTTTCAATGGTTTCAGAACAGGTTTTAGGTAGTCCCCTTGCCGCCGAAGAAAAACCTAAAGACAAATTTGATATTAATCGTTTGACACCGATTCAGAAGAATGAAGTTGAAGCTATAACGCGTAAAATCGATAAGGTTTGTTTCAATTGTAAAGCCCGTTATGTCTATTTTGGAAAAAAAGAAGTCTTTAAAAAAGGCTTGGCAGTCTCTGGAATCATGGGTGCAGTAAAACAATTTACCAGTACTGGTTTGAATGCGCTAAAACCGGGTAAAAATAAAACCCAGGCTCGTTTGTTAGGAGCTGAGTATCGTTTAGCACGTTTACAGAATCAAATGCTAACTGCGTATAAAGGACGTAATGCTGATACAACCATTGGAACATATATTTTAAGTACTGAGGAATTAGCAACTCTCTGGCACTTCCCATATCTATGGGTTAAGGCTCCCTTGGTTAAGAAAATTGAAGCTAAGCGTGGCAGCGCGCCTATTGGTTTGCCGTTGGATGTGGCGAAGTCAGCAGCCGAGGATGTTTCTGAATCTCCAGTTGAGAAGACGACCGTTACAGAACCAGTTATTGATTATGATAATGATTACTTTGAGGACCGCTTTGCGGTTGATAAGACCGGAAAAAAAGATAAGGAACGTAAAACAGATATTGTTGAAGATTTACAAGATCGAAAAATTAGTTTTAAGGTTGATTATAAAGAAGATGTCATTGTTATTCCTGAAATGCTTTTGAATCAAAAAAATGGTCAAACTGAAGTGCCACCAGCTGAAACTAAGGAAACTGTTGGAGCACTAGAAATTGAAGCCCCTCAGCCAGTAACGCCTCAAGTTAAAAAAGATAAACCTTCAAGTTCTGGACGAGGTGGTACTCCACCATCCAACTTGCCTTTTGCATAATATGTCAAATAATGAAGAATTAGCAGTTTTTGCCGCAACAAATTTCCGTAATGAACGGAAACGTTTTGGTATTAAAAAGGATGATCGTCGCCGACACATGTACATAGTGGGAAAAACCGGTATGGGTAAATCAGTTTTGTTAGAAAATCTTGTTTATGATGATATCATGGCTGGCCATGGTGTCTGTTATATAGACCCTCATGGCGACACAGCTGAAAAGATAATTGATTGTATCCCCAGTCATAGAATTAATGATGTTGTTTATATTAATCCGGCAGATATGGAATATCCGGTTGCCTTTAATGTTTTGGAAAAAGTACCGCCACGCTATCGTCATTTAGTTGCTTCAGGTTTGATTGGTGTATTCAAAAAGATTTGGGCTGACAGTTGGGGGCCTCGCTTGGAGTATTTGTTACGCAATACAATTTTGGCCTTGCTCGATTATCCGGACAGTACTTTGCTCGGTGTAAATAGACTTTTAGTTGATAATGAATATCGCAAAAAAGTGATTGCTAAGGTTCAGGACCCTGTGGTAAAAGCGTTTTGGATTGATGAATTCTCAAAATATAATCAAGCTTTCTTGGTCGAAGCGATTGCACCTATTCAAAACAAAGTCGGACAATTTTTGTCTACTTCACTTATCCGTAACATTGTCGGTCAGGTTTCTTCAAGTATTGATTTGCGTAAGCTCATGGATGAACAAAAGATCATTATCTTGAATCTCTCAAAAGGGCGTATCGGAGAAGATGCTTCGAGTTTGTTGGGGAACATGATTGTTACCAAAATTCAATTGGCCGCTATGAGCCGTGTTGATATTCCTGAAGATGATCGTAAGGATTTCTATCTTTACGTCGACGAATTCCAAAATTTTGCCACAGATTCTTTTGCTAATATTTTGTCAGAAGCGCGAAAATATCATCTTTGCTTAACGATTGCGCATCAGTATATTGAACAACTTGGTGAAGTCGTAAAACCAGCTGTTTTTGGTAACGTTGGTACTATGATTTGTTTCCGTGTGGGTGCGGAGGATGCGGAATTTTTGGAAAAAGAATTTACGCCAACCTTTACGATTGATGATTTGGTAAACCTGCCCAAATACAACATTTATTTAAAATTAATGATTGATGGTATCGCCTCTGAACCATTTAGTGCGACAACTTTGCCGCCTATAACCAAAGCGACAAACTCTACCGAAAAGGTTATTAAAGTGACACGTGAGCGTTATTCGCAACCAATTGATGAAGTCGAAGATAAAATTGCACGTTGGAGTGGAGTGGAAACAGAGGCCATGGTTGAAAAGGTTGAACGAGATTTAATTTTAAAACAGATCCAAAGTGCCACAGAGCGAAAAATTGATTTTTTGGCGCGTATCAATAATGTAGTCGAGGAGATGACTGAGGAAGTCAAGCAGCTTGAGGAAATAGTTGAAAAGCGCGAAAAAGTAAAAGAAGAAGAGAAAAAGGAGGTTGAAAAAGCAGAAAAGAAAGACGAATTGGTAAATATTGTTACTTGCGATCGGTGTGGGCAAAAAACGAAAATAAATTTTAATCCTAATCCGGATAAACCATTGTTTTGTAAAGAATGCTTGAAGGAATATAGACGCGAGCAGGCTCAAGCGGAAAATGCGCAGAAAGCTGCAGGGCATGAGGTTAAAAGAGAAAGTCGTGGTCCTTCGACTAGACAGAAAGATCAGAAAACAGAATAATTATGCAAATGCGTTTACAAAAATTTTTAGCTGATGCTGGAATTGCTTCGCGTCGTCGTGCGGAGCAGTTTATTTTAGATGGGCGCGTTAAGGTAAATGGAAAAGTTGTCACAGAGATGGGTTTTAAGGTTGATTCTATTAAGGATAAAATTGACTTCGATAATAGAGCCGTGAAGCAAAACAATGAAAAGATTGTTTTGATGCTTAATAAACCAGTGGGCTATGTTTGTACGACGCGACATTTTAAAGACGAGAAGAATGTTTTGTCTTTGATCGATGTCTCAACGCGGGTTTATCCGGTGGGGCGTTTAGACAAGGACTCTTCGGGGTTATTGATTCTAACTAATGATGGAGCCCTAGCTGAAAAGTTAATGCATCCTCGCTATCGTAAAGAAAAAGAATATTTCGTTACTGTAAACCGTGAAATACCCCTAGAATTTGAAAGAGCGGTAAAAACTGGTATTCCCTTGAAGGAGGGTACCACCTTGCCAGCCAGCTATGAAAAAGACACAGAAACAAGTTTCTATATTATTTTAAAGCAGGGGATGAAACGCCAAATCCGTTTGATGTGTCAGGCTTATGGTTTAAAAGTCAAAGAACTCAAAAGAACAAGAATAAACCATTTGGAACTGCGGGGTTTGGCTGCTGGAACATATCGAGAATTAACAAAAAACGAAATTAATAAATTGCTTAAATGAAATTCATAAGCATCAAAGATGTTACCAAGAATAATCTTAAAAAATTCTCGGTAAAAATACCTTTACAGCAATTGGTAGCCATTGTCGGACCTAGCGGAAGTGGCAAATCAACTTTGGTACACGAGGTTTTATATAAGGGGATAGCAAAAAATGAAGGGGAAATACATAATTTACCCTCGAAAATTGAGATTCTTGAACAAAAAGTTAGTCTGCCGGTGAATTCTAAACTGAGTTTGGGGGAATTTAATCTTGATAAATTGAAGAATAAGTTAAAAATTATAGGAAAGAAAGATTTATTGATTGTCGATGAACCCTGTGCCGGATTCTGCAGAAGAGAGCGAGAGTTGATCACCAAAATGCTGCGTAAAAAAGTGAGGTCGGGGTATTCTATAATTGCGGTCGAACATAACAAAGAAATAATCAAGGACGCTGATTATGTTATAGAATTAGGACCCGGTGCCGGTCGTTATGGCGGCCGACTTATTTTTGAAGGTACTAACGCTCAATTCAAGAAATCAAAGACTATTACAGCGAAACATGTATTTACAAAAAGTAATGAGGTACATGCGCATAATAGTTCTGAGCGCAATAAAAAAATAACGATTTCTAAAATAAATGAGGGTTGTTTTAAAAATTATACTTTTAGTTTTCCACTTAACGACATAGTTTGTCTAACGGGTTGTTCGGGTACCGGCAAATCAACCTTACTTGATGTGTCTTACAGGGCCTTGTACAAGGGAAAAGATGCTTGGAAGCTCAGACTTAAAAGCGTTAAAGTAGATGGTAAGACAAATGTACGTCGATCATTTATTGTTCCTCAGGCGCCCATCGGTGACCACCCATCTAGCACGCTTGCCACATACACTCAGGTTTGGAATAATATCAGAGGAATTTTCGCAGATCAAAAATCAGCAAAAAAGTTAAAGTTGTCTAGAGCCGATTTCATTATCTCTAAGAAAGTATTGGATGGTGAAATAAATTTTGCTGACAATGTTTTAACCGTTCGTTTTCAGAATAAAACTATCCGAGATATAATGGATTCAACAATAGAGGAGGCCTTGGAGATATTCAAAACAGATTCATTGATAACGCGGAAGTTAAAGTTTTTGCATGAAGTTGGCCTTGGCTACTTAACTTTAGGTCAAAAATCAAATTCCTTAAGTGGGGGCGAAGCTCAAAGAGTACGCGTAGCTAAAATACTTTCAAAAAAATTGGGGGACAGATCTGTTTATATATTTGACACTCCTTCAAGAGGCTTGCATCTTAAAGATATTCCCGTTTTAATCAATGTCTTTAAAAAGATCGTTGCTAAAAATAATACTATATTAATAGCTGATAATAGAGAAGAACTGTTTGGCTATTGTGACTATAAAATAGACCTCTAAAGAATGTCAGAAAAACAAAAACAAAAATTATCGATTACAAGTCTTAGATTTGTGTTTGCCAGTATTTACGATTTAATTAAACAATATCGTAAGTATTTTATTGTGGCATTTCTGGCCATTATGGCTATTCAGATAGTCGATTTGGCTGCTAATTATGCTTTTAAAGAGATTATAGATGCGCTTGTTAGTCCCTCTGGGGCGATAATTAAAACGGTTTATGTTTGGGGCGGGCTATGGGCAATATTTTATTTTACAATTAGCGGTATCGAGTATTTCAATTCTCGCTGGATTGTAAAAGTGGAGATTAAGATTGGGCATTACTTGTCACTAAAGGTTTATCAAAAATTGATTGGGCTTTCTCTTGGCTACCACGAAAAAGAGAATACGGGCGAGAAATTATCAAAGATAAACAATGGTTGTGAGAGCGTCCGTCGTATTATGGATCGGGTCATGTGGGATCTTACGCCCACCATGCTTAAGGTCCTTTTTTCGTTTTTCTTTCTACTTTTTATTGATTGGCGTGTTGCTTTAACATTTTTGATCATCATCCCAGTGTTTTTCTGGCTAACATTTAAGATGAATTCCTCAGTCTATGCCATGAGACAGAAGATTCGTCGTAATACAGATAAAGTGTATGGTAAATTTGGGCAAGCAATTTATAATGTTAAAACCGTTCAGGCTTATGTTCAGGAAGACCGTGAAATAATGGAAGCTAAATCTGGTATTTGGAAGGTTATCCGTACGCAATTTAAATATATTAGAGTTCTTTTTTCTTACAATTTTTGGCGCTTTAATATTGTGGGTGTCGGTATGGCATTTGTTATCGGTCTGGGGCTTTATTTGGCTTCTTTAAAGGAAATTACACCCGGCGAGCTCGTTCTGTTCATTAATATTTCCTTTGGGACTTATTTCCAATTGTATTCTTTAACTCGAATTTTCGATGATATTATGGAAGCGAAGGTCGGCGTGGAAAGAATTTTGAAGGTTTTGAATAGCGAGGCTGAAATTTCGGAATCCAAAGATGCTAAAAAGATTAATATTAAGGGAGAAATTGAATTCAAGAATGTCTCGTTTGATTATGAAACAGAGGAGAAGGTTCTGAAGAATATTAACTTAAAGGTAAATCCTGGTGAAATTGTGGCTCTAGTTGGTCATTCTGGCGGCGGTAAAACGACTTTAGCCAAATTACTATATCGATATTTTGACGTTAAAAAGGGGTGTATTTTGATCGACGGAGTTGATTTACGTGAAATAGACTTGCATTATTACCGTGAACAATTAGGTATAGTCAGCCAGGATATTGATATTTTTGATGATACAGTACGCGCTAACATTGCTTATGGAAAACCGAAAGCGAGAATGAGTGAGGTGATTGAAGCCGCCAAAATGGCCAATGCCCATGAATTTATCGAAAAATTCAAAAAGAAATATCAAACTGTCGTAGGTGAGCGTGGTATTAAATTATCTGGTGGTCAACGTCAGCGCGTGGGGATTGCTCGAGCTTTAATTACTGATCCTAAGATCTTAATTTTTGATGAAGCCACTAGCTCCCTCGATGCTGAATCAGAAAAGCTCATTCAGGCTGCTATTAAGAGAGTAATATCAAAAAGGACGACAATTATCATCGCTCATCGACTTTCTACAGTTAAGAACGCTGATCGTATAATTGTCTTGGATAAGGGGCGTATCGTGGAAGTTGGTACTCATAAGGAGTTGGTGCGAAAAAGAGGTGCTTATGCCAAGCTGGTTAAACTGCAAATTAGTGGTTATTTAACCTAAAAATCCTGTGTCAAGCAGGATTTTTTGAATTGTCTTGAATTTGCTATAATATACCCATATGAAAATAAAATTTTGTGGAGCAGCCCAGAACGTAACAGGTTCTAGACATTTAGTGGAAATAAATGGCACCAAGATTCTCTTGGATTGCGGGATGTTTCAAGGCGGCCCAAGCGAGGAAATACGTCAATTTAATGAAACTTTTCTTTTTAAGCCTTCTGAAGTGGACATTGTTATATTGTCGCACGCGCACATCGATCATGTAGGGATGTTGCCACGCCTGGTGAGCCAGGGCTTTAAAGGCAAAATTTATTGTACTCCAGTCACCAAGGAAATTACTGATGTTTTACTGCGTGATGCCGCGCATATCCAGTTGCAGGATTATGAATATGAAAAGAAGCATAAGCGCGATAAACCCGCTCCACTGTATACTGAAGCGGACGCTCAAGCTGCAATGCGTTTGATTGAGACCTATAGTTACCGTCAAAAGTTTCGTTTGGCAGATGGAATTTGGGTTACCTTCTACGATGCCGGCCATGTTATGGGTTCGGCCATTACTGTTATTGATTACACTGAACCGGGGCAAGATCAACGTCGCTTAGTTTTTACTGGTGATTTGGGCCGTAAATATCTTCCGTTACTTAACGATCCATACCAGGTTGATCACGCCAATACTTTGATTATCGAAAGTACTTATGCTAGCCACTTACATGATGCTTTTGCTAATGTTTATGAAGAGCTTTGCTGGGCAGTCAATGATGTTGTGAAAAGAGGTGGGAGAATTATTGTCCCTGGTTTTTCTTTCGAACGCACGCAGGAAATCGTCTACGTACTGCATCAATTATATGATCAGGGGCGAATCCCACGACTCCCAATTTTTGTTGACAGCCCGCTTTCTGTCGAAATTTCCGATATCTTTGATAAATTCCATCAGTATTATGATAAAGAATCATTCCGTGATTTCGTAGCTAAAAAAGAAAATCCAATATATTTTAGTGAAGTCCGCTATTGTCAGACAGTAGAAGAATCAAAAGCCATAAATGATTTTAAGGGGTCGTGTTTTATCATCTCAGCTTCGGGGATGTGTGATGCCGGCAGAATTAAGCATCACTTAAAAAATAACATGGCTGACCCGCGCAACTTGATTTTAGTTGTGGGGTTTATGGCCAAGGGGACAAGAGGACGTGACCTGGTTGAGGGTAAACCCAAAATTAAGATTTTTGGGGAAGATATTCCATTGCGGGCGGATGTGGTTGTTTTAAATGCATTTTCAGCGCACGCTGACAAATTGGAGCTTATGGAATACATCAGAAATATTCAAGGATTAGAACAAATATTTATAGTGCATGGTGAAGAAACCGAATGCGCAGTTTTACGTGATAATATTTTTAACATTTTAAAGCTAAAATGTCGTGTCGATGTGGTTGATCTTGGCGAGGAATTTGAAATAACTTCCACGGGGGTTGAAAGTAAGTTGGGTGAGCGACGCCAAGAATATATCGAAGACATGGAGGCATTGAAGAACAGTTAATCTGTCAATTGTCATACTGAACTTGCTTCAGCATCTCTATCATTATTGAGATCCTAAGATTAATTCAGGATGACAGCGAAGAGAATATGGACAAAAACATTGAAGCTGTATCTCGTGATATCAAGTCAATAAAAATTCAGGGGGCAACCAATGTTGCGAAATCAGTTGCCTTGGCTTTGCGTAATTATGCTAGGAAGTTAGAGAGTAAGAAGAGCGCTGATTTTATTCGCGACATCAGTAATACTGGGAAATATCTTGTCAGCGCGCGTGTCACAGAACCGATGGCCGATAATGTCGTGGAATTTATTGCCCATTATTTAAGAAAGAATAAAGATCAAGACGTGGCAAATTTAAAAAAAATAATGCAAGACGCAATTGATTATTTTTTTGTCTTGGTTGAGCAGAATGAAAGACGGATCATCCAAGCCGGAGAAAAAATAATAAAATTTGGTGATCATGTTTTTACTCATTGCCATTCATCGACTGTTATCAATATTCTATTGACTGCAAAGAAGAATAAAAAGAACTTTGAAGTTTTTCAAACAGAAACCCGTCCGCTATATCAAGGGCATAAAACAGCCCGTGATTTGCGTCGAGCTAATATTAAGGATTCCTTGGTGGTTGATTCGGCTGCGCCATATTTGATTAGTAAGATTAGTGGTAATAAGTTCAACGTCGACAAAGTGATTCTTGGTTGTGATGCCATTGCTCGCGATGGTTCTTGTGTTAATAAAGTGGGAAGTTTTGCTTTGGCACTAACAGCAGCGTTAAATAAAATTCCGGTTTATATCGCAACCCAAGCATTGAAGTTGAACGAAGACGCCAAAAATTTAAAAGCAGTTCAAATAGAGCAACGGGAAGCTAGGGAAGTATGGGACAAGGCGCCCAAGGGCTTGAAGATTTATAATCCGGCTTTTGATAAAGTACCAGCTGAATTAATCACCGGTTATATTACAGAATTTGGCTTAATTAAGCCAAAAGAAATGGTGGATAAAGTTAAGAAAAATTATCCTTGGTTGTGGTAAAATAGAAACAAAGAAAAATAACAATTTATAAATGTGATATGGCCTATTTTTTAAGGTGCAAAAATTTAGATTTTTCTACAGGCAATCAACCAGTTGCGCTTTTGAACGAGGAAGAAGCAGAGAATTATGGAATTCGCCCTGGTGATCGAGTCTCCTTGGTTTGGAGTAAAACCAAAAAGATGATAGTGGCCGTAGATGTTTCCAGCAATCATGTTAAATCTGGTGAAATTGGACTTTTCGAGGAAATTTGGCAGAAATATAAAGTTGAGCCAGACGACATTGTTGAGGCAACGTTGGAGTCACGCCCGCTTTCTGTTGAAACTATTAAGAAACGCATGCGCGGTGAGCGAGTGACCTATGCCGAAATTTACGCCTTGATTAAAGATATTTCCGAAAATCGTTTGAGTGAGATCATGACAACGTATTATGCTTCAAGTATTTTTTTTAAGGCGTTTAATGATGATGAGCTTTATTATGTAGCCAAAGCAATGGCTGAAACAGGCGAGCAATTTAATTTAACCACAAAGGTTGTTGATAAGCATTCAGTTGGCGGCTTGGCTGGTAATCGAATAACCCCTATTATTGCATCGATTGTTGCTTCCTTAGGAATTTATATCCCCAAGACTTCTTCGCGGGCCATTACTTCCCCTGCAGGTACAGCTGATACTATGGAAGTGCTTTGTCCAGTTGCTTTTGAGATGGAGGAAATAAAAAAGATTGTCAAAAAAACTAAGGCCTGTCTTGTTTGGGGTGGTGGTGTTAAGATGGCCCCAGCTGATGATCACATTATTAAGGTTTCTAGGCCCTTAGCCTTGGAATCATACGACAAAATGATTGTCAGTATTATGGCCAAGAAAGTGGCGATGGGCGTTGATTGTCTGATTATTGATGTTCCTGTTGGCAAATCTTGTAAGGTGCCAACCATGAAAGATGCAAAGTTTATAGAAGACAAATTTAAACGTTTAGGTAAGCGTTTTGGTATGAGGGTGGAGGTTGTACCAACAGAAGCTAAGGAGCCTGTTGGCGAAGGTATCGGTCCAGCCCTAGAAGCACGTGATGTTTTGCGTGTACTGCAACAACATAAATTCCGCCCCATAGATTTAGAGAATAAGGGCTGTCGTTTAGCTGGTCGTTTATTAGAAATGAAGGGATATTGCAGAAAGGGAAAAGGTTTTGATATTGCTAAAAAGCAGGTACAGTCAGGAGCTGCTTGGAAAAAATTAAACGAGATTATCATAGCACAGGGCGGCAAGAAGGATTGGAATTCAGAGGAAGTTATGCAAGAATATCAACGTTATGAAATCCACGCTCCAAGAAGTGGCCGCATCAAGTTTATTGATAATCAAGCAATTAATGAGGTTTGCATGAACTTGGGTGCGCCGATTGATAAATATGCTGGTATGCATATCCATGCTCGTTATGGGAAAAAGGTGAAAAAGGGAGATAAGCTTTTTACTATGTACGCTAGTTCAGCCGAAAGGCTTAAGTTGGGTATTCTGGGCGCTAACAAAAATATCATTTTCCACATCGGTTAATTGCGGCCGGTGCTAGAGTGTGTTAAAATTTAAAACGAACTTAAAAATTAATAAATTAAGCTATGAGTGAACAACAAACACCTAAAACTAATTTTGTCCTCGGTTTCTTTGTCGGTATGGCCATTTTATCGACGGTTGCATTTTTTACTTTATTAGTCATTGTTTTTAATAAACCCGCCAAAGTCGATTTGGCTGCTAAAGCTGATACTGAACAAGCTGCTGCTCCTGCTGATGACCAACAAGAACAACCATCTGCCCCAGTACCTGGAGTAAAAGAAAATGAGCCTTTTAAGGGTGGAAAAGATGCTAAGGTTACTGTCATCGAATATACAGATTTTCAATGCCCTTATTGCTTAAAGCATCATGCAACTATCCAAAAGTTAGTTAGCACTTATGGAAATAAAATTAAATTAGTGATAAGAAATTACCCTCTAAGCTTCCATGAAAATGCCCAAAAAGCTGCTGAAGCTTTTGAGTGCGCAGCTGAACAGGGTAAATCATTCGAGATGGTTGACGCTATGTTTAAAGCTAATGAGAAGGGGACTATGAGCGTTGATCAATGGAAAGCAGATGCCAAGAAACTGGGAATGAATACCAAAGCATTATTTAATGACTGCCTGGATTCTGGAAAAATGGTAGAAAAGGTCAGTCAAGATGCGGCTGAAGGTGGTTCTGCAGGTGTTTCTGGAACCCCAGCAACATTTGTCAATGGCAAAATGTTCAGCGGATCGCTACCGTTTGAAACATTCAAACAAACCATCGACGATTTATTAAAGTAAATTCCTGTAAATAAAAAGCCCCCACGCCTACTCGGTAGATGTGGGGGTTTGCGTTCAGTGTGTCTCGTGCCACAGGCGCTTCATTTTTAGCACGATGGCCAGGAAGCTGATGATCGCTAGTGGGATGCTGAGCCAGAGGCCGAGACATGAAAGAAACTCAAGGGGCTTGCTGATGACAGCGCAGTCCAACAGTGTTGGGGCGGCGGTGTCAGCACACAAGTAGCCCTCAAGCAGGTCGGAGAGAAGAAGTGCTACTAAGCCGGCTTTCTCGAAGTTCGTCTTGTATTTGCCAGCTTTTCCGGCCATGACATCGATGGCGACCGGGAGATGGCGGTTGGCAGCCAGGATGATGATACGTCCGAATGTAGCCAGAAGCCCCAAGGCCATGATGGTGAGTGCTGCTACCGTTGGGACTCGATCCCAGAGGAACAACAGCATGCTCCAGGTGAATACCTTGTCGGCTAGGGGATCGAAGAATTCACCTATCTTCGATTGGAGCTTGTACTTTCTGGCGATTTTGCCATCAAGTCCGTCGCAGATCCAGGCGATTATGAAATAGGCAAGGGCGAACCCGTACATGCCTTCTCTGTGGAAGACGATGATGGGTACGATCATGGTCAGGCCGAAGAACGTGATAGCGTTTGGGATCAGCCCTTTGCGGAAGTCCGCTTTGATGTCGTACATGGGGCACCTCGCATTACTAACAACACCAGCTTATTTTCATATAAAAGTATTTTTAAGTCAAGTTGATAAGAGTTTATTTTTTTGCTAAAATTGCGTAGTAATATTATATTTTCTGGAGAGATCGCATAGTTGGTCTAGTGCGCACGCTTGGAAAGCGTGTATACCGCAAGGTATCGGGGGTTCGAATCCCCCTCTCTCCGCCAGTTAGGAAATGTCTTTGTTGGCTCGCCCTCTGCGAGGGCTCGCCAGCCGATTTTAAGCGCAAATTGGAATTTTTTATCTTTCAAAATGAAGTTCGAGCCGATATTTTTTAGGA
>Ga0172369_10000464_pt1 | contig 60783 bp, 41 predicted proteins | sample LakKiv25m_FD_114539 | JGI IMG/M metagenome (GOLD analysis project Ga0172369, IMG submission 114539) | Freshwater microbial communities from Kabuno Bay, South-Kivu, Congo - kab_022012_11.25m | ecosystem: Environmental > Aquatic > Freshwater > Lake | place: Democratic Republic of the Congo...
ATCCGTATCTTCGCAGTATTCCGGGCTTGCAGGGCGGGTTCCCCCGCTGTGTTGCGAAGATACAAGCATCCTTTCGTTGCACTCAGGGCAGGCGCCTTCGGCTGCGGCTCAGAGCTTGCCCCTTCGTGATCACTCAGGGCAGGCTCTGAACGCAGGGAAGGGGCAGGCTTCGCTGGTGTCAGGCCGCCATGGACTGCCCGTCGTCAACCCGCTACCCAGAAACTACCAGCACGGATCCTTCGGCCTGACACCCTTGCGTCGCACACCGCGGTCAGAGACTCGGCCTCAGGATGACACTGCGTGCAACGCACAGCGGGTAACGCGCCACTGTCATCGTCCCACGTTTACCCTCACCTCCGCAAGACGGATCCCGCCGCTCGTATCGAATACCCGCAACCGCAACGAATAGACTCCGGGTGCCAACTGTTCAGTTGACCAAAGCGCGAGCACTCCCGCGGTCATCGGTTGGTTGGATGGCAGCGCGACCGGGTGCCATTCCGAGTCCAGGGGATGATCGCCTGGCGCGTACTCGACCACATACCCGGCGAAATCCGGGCCGTCGGCGGTGCCCGACACCTCCACCTGCCCCTTTACCTGTGCGCTCTCCATGGGCTCGATGATCGCCGCGGTCACCGCGGGTGCTATGGCGGTGGGGGAAGCGGTCAGCACAGATGTTGCGGTCGCTGACGGCATCACCTCGGGCGTAGGTGTGACTGTCTCCGCCGGTGGAAGCGTTGGCGATGCGGTCGCTTCGGGGAGAGTGCCCGGCGTCGGGCTGTCAGTCGACGTCGGGGTCTCGGTGGGTGCTTCGGTGATCTCCGGCGTCGCGCTGGGCGTGGCGGTCAACTCCGGCGTGAAGGTGGGCGTCAACGAAGGTTCAGGCGTTGCTGTCGGCATTTCCAGGACAACGTAGGCCAGGCCGGAGACCGCCACCGGGTAAACCATGTTAGCGGGATCATACACGGCCAGCCGCAAGGAGAGGTCGTTGACGCCATGCCTGGCCGCGGTCGCCGGCACATCCCAGTCGCCCAGCGATCCGTTGAACTCGCGTCCCACTGCATCGGAGGGATCGGCCGGGTGCGGGCCGGAGAGCACGCCCCAACCGATGGGGTTTGGCCCCACACCGTACTCCAGACGCCAGACCAGCGGCTCGGGGATGTGGATACGACCGGAAACGGGCACAGGCCCCGTCACTGTGCTGGCGCCAGCCGGGCTGTAAAGCACCACCTCGGGCGGGAAGGCGTACGGCGGTTTGGCATTGAGCACGGGATAGCCGTGCGCTGCGGCCCATGCGCGGTACTTTTCGGGAAAATCGGTGATGTCCCGCGTTTCGATCCGGTCGGCAGGGGTGAACTCGGTCGCGAGCTGACCTGTCACCTTGTCCACGCGCACCCGTCGCCAGATGTCGAACGCGGCCGGGAGCGGCCCGCGATCCGCGGCGAAGATCTCTTCCCGCTGCTTTGGGCACGCCTCGGACGGCAAGGTGCCGCTGTCCGCGCAGATGGTGATGCGCTGAATGCCCGCCGGGGGATTGAACGGCTGGGCAGGTTGACCTTCCAGCGTTCGTGCCATGACGTTGTGCCAGATGGGCGCTGCGCCTAATGAGCCGGCCAGCTTCTGCATGGTCGTATAGTCGGCGTTGCCCACCCATACGCCCACCGCAAGATCGGGCGTGTAGCCCATCGTCCAGGCGTCCCGGTAATCGTTCGTAGTGCCGGTCTTGACGGCGACCGGCCGATCGGACAGGGTCATATCCCTGGCTGCGCTACCGAACATCGGCTGGCGCGCCTGGACATCGGACAGGATCGACGTGATCAGGTATACCGGCTGCGGGTCAAAGGCCTGCACAGGCGGTGTGGGCGTAACCGCCCCTGCCATCGCATTGTTCGCGGATGCCGCGCACGCCGCTACAGCCGTCATCGCTTCCCCGCGCCACACCAGCTTCCCGTCGCCATCCAGCACGCAGGCGATGGGGCTGACGGGAACATACATCCCGCCGTTCGCCAGCGTTGCGTAGGCATTCGTCATCTCCAGCAGCGTAACCTCGCCGCCGCCCAACGTCAGCGACAGCCCGTAGTCGGGCCGCGTGAGCGTGGTGATGCCGGCGCGGCCGGCGGCATCCTTCAGCCGATCCAACCCCACATGCTCCAGCGTCTTCACCGCGGGGATGTTGTAGGAATTCGCCAGCGCCGTGCGAACGCTCACCAGTCCGTGCTCCTTGCCATCGTAGTTCCCAGGGACGTAGGGCGAGTTGACGCCGTCCGGGAACTCCGTGCGGACGTCCACCAGCATGGTCGCCGGCGTCCAATAGCCCGGCGGCTCGATGGGGCCGACCTGAGTGCGTGTCATCTCCTGCCCGGTTTGCGGCACCTGAGCCTGCGTAGTGTCGATTGCCGCGGGCATCTCGAAAGCCGCCAGGTAGGTGAACGGCTTAATGGACGAACCGGGCTGCCGGGGGATCAGCGCCATGTTGATCTGGCCGCTGATCGCGGCATCGTTGAAATCCGCGCTGCCGACCATCGCCAGCAGCTCGCCGGTGGATGGCCGGGCCACCACCACCGCGGCGTTCTTGCCGTTTTGTTTGGCCAGCGCCGCGACCTGCTTCTTGACCTCTTCCTCTGCGATATCCTGGACCCGAGGGTCAAGCGTCGTATAGATGCGCAGGCCACCCTTGGAGGTCAGTTCCGGGCCCAGGGTTTGTTCGACATAGCTGCGCGTGTATTGGATAAAATGCGGATACCTGGAGTCGTACACCTGCTTGAGCGGCTTGAGATCGAGCGGCTCGGCCCAGGCTGCATCGGCCTGCGACGGGGTGATGTAACCGTGCTCGACCATCAACCGCAGCACCTCGCCCTGCCGGCGTTTAACTGCGCCGGGTTGACCGTCAGCCTCCCAAAGCTTGGTATAAGGGTCGTAGTAGGCGGGCGCCTGGGGCAATCCCACGATCATCGCTGCCTGGGCCAGCGTCAAATCTTGCGCCGTTTTCCCGAAGTAGGTCTCGGCCGCTGCCTCGACGCCGTACGCCAGGTTGCCGTAGGGGATCTCGTTGAGATAGATTTGCAGGATGGTGTCCTTGGGATAGCGCCGCGTGAGCTCGGCAGCCAGGATCGCCTCCTTGACCTTGCGCGTGATCGTCTTCTCGGGAGAAAGGAAGGTCAGCTTCACCAACTGCTGCGTGATGGTGCTGCCCCCCGGCCCCGACAGGCTGCGATCCCGGACGGCGTAATAGACCGCGCGCAACAGACCGACCGGATCAACGCCTGCGTGCTTGTAGAAGTTCGGGTCTTCGGTGGCGATGGTCGCATCCCGGAGGTAAGGCGAAATCTGGTCGATGGGCACCGCGGTGCGCCGGCCATAGTTCGGGTCACCGATCTCGTTGAGCACGTTGCCATTGCGGTCGTAAATCAGCGTGGACGCGAAGTGGCTGGCGCGCGCCTGGAGCTCGTCCGGCTGGGGGAGATCCCGTGCGATGCTGGCATAGCCGACGAGCACGATGCCGAACCCCAGCACCGCCACCGCGACGACGAGCAGCGCGATCAAGGCCAGCCGGCCGCAACCCGAACGATGCGGGGAACGGTTGGCTGGTTGGTTAGCGGGTTGGTTAGCTGGATGAGTTGGTTGCGCCTGTTGAATTGCCTGGATCGGCTGTTGCCAGGCAGGCCTCGACAACTGAGCCGGCGCGTTAGATTGTTGTGGCCCTGCACCGGCAGGCGGCTGCCCCCACCCCTGGGGGATCGATGGCGATTGTCTCGGCGAAGCCGGGTTCTGCGGCACCTGGCCTGATCCTGTGCGGCGTCCAGAGGTCGGCCGGCTGCCCCAATCCTGAAACGAGTTGTCGGTCATGTATCAGTCCGTTCCAATGAAATCCCGCGCGTCGATAACTCAAGCTGACGCACGTTGCCAGAATAGGACGATAAAGGGGGCGATTTGGTTGCAGAGGTTTGACGGAAGATCGGCGTCGGGCTATACTCACGCAGCAGACTGCCAGAGTGCTGAAGCAGGGAGGTGCAAATGACCGAACTTGTATTGGTCTCTACCCGGCAAGGGCCACTCAAGCCGCTGATCGAAGCGGCTTTGGCCAATGAGCTGCGCCTGTTGGAAGCTGGCATTCGGCGCACAGAGCGAAGGCTGCGCGAGTTTGAAAAGACGTATCACATGCCTACGGCCGACTTCGTGCGACGTTTTGAAGCTGATGAGTATGGCGAGACGCTAGAGTTAGCCGAATGGATCGGTGAGTACCGGATGCTCCAGCGACTCAACGAGAAGGCCGACATGCTGCGAGGTGTCAGATTTGCGAATTGAAGCCTACTTTCGGGATATGCGCGACGCCATTGAAGCTTGCCCGGTGGTGCAGTCCTCCGACATCACATACGACAAGCGGAGTACCCACGAAGGCTTCATGCACGGCGAATTATACTTCGTGGACGACTCCGTCCTCCAATTGCGAGAATTCGTGGATGCTGAGACGACAATCGATCGCCTTATGTATGTCTACAGGTATGTAGACTCTGCAGGGACGCTGGTCTTTCGCTACGATAACACGGGCCACCACAAGAAACTAATGCTCCCCACTTATCCGCATCACAAGCACGAGGGCTCAGAGGACCACATCATTGCGGTCACTGCGCCGGACCTGATGGCTGTGCTCAACGAGATAGAGAGCTTGATACAGCTCGAATGACGGGTGATCCGGCAACTCAGTCAATTCACGATCATCCGGTACTCACCGATAGTGGATTCACAGGTGGGTTCTCCTCACTGGTGGCGCATATATTTCATCGGATGCTTGACGCGCTTGGTCTCCTGGCCGGCCGGCACGATACTGATCGAGCCGTCGATCTCCAGCACCGCCATCTCCACGTCGCTGATCTTCTCGACGCCGTGCTCACGCAAAGCTGCCTGGAGCGTGTCCTCATCCAAGCCCTCGCGACGCATGTGTTCGGGGATCACCTCGCCGTGGAGCACTAGGAGGGTCGGTGAACCCTGTACGAGGCGACGCAGCCGGGTGGACCGCAGCCGCAGTTGGGCCAGGATCAGGCTCATGGCCAGGAGCACCACCACTGCGATGATCCCGCCGGTCAAGGAGGTGTCCGGGCCGAGCATAGCGTTTTGAACTGCGTTCGAGATGAGCAGCAGGACGACCAGGTCGAACACCGTCAACTGGCCGATCTCGCGCTTGCCGGCCAGGCGCAGCCCGATCAGGATGACCAGATAGACGGCGGCCGTCCGGATAACGATGTGCCAGGCGGGAACCTGTAATGTAAACATAGGCTACCTCCTCCCTAAAACCGGACGAGCCGGAGTCAAACGGCTCACGCAAAGGCGCTAAGACGCCAAGAAAACCCTTTGCGGCTTTGCGTGAGAATTTCTTGCTGGCTGTACAAGAATTTCACCAATAAGCACCTGAGGGGGCAGGGAAATCACATAAAGAACAGTTCACCCGCCCACCGTTTCGCCGCTGGGAATTTCAGGGCCGGGATAGTCTTTAGCGGTAACTTTAGGATAGACTACCACATTGCGCCCGAGGGTATGATTCGCCGGGATGACGGCATCCTTTCCCGCCAGGGTGATCCCCGTGTTAAGCCGATCGGGCCGCTTGCGGTTCGGCGCATTATCTGTACCCCAACCCATCTTCGCGCCGGCCTCCACGTGCACCCGCTTGTCCAGGATAGCCCGGTCCACCTCCGCGCCCGCCTCGATCACGGCATCGGTCATCACGATAGAATCGCGCACGGTCGCTCCGGGCGCCACGTAAACGCCGGGCGAGATGATGGAACGGAGCACCGTTCCTTCGATCCGGCAGCCGTCACACAGCAAATTGCCCTGCACATGTGCTTCGGCGCCCAGCAGGACGGCCGGCCGTTCCTCGCTGCGCGTGTAGATCGGCCAATCCGGGTCGTACAGATCGAGCGCCGGTGTCTCGGCCAACAGAGCAATGTTCGCTTCGTAGTATGCCTGTACGGTGCCGGCGTCGGCCCAGTAACCCTGGAAGGGGTAAGCGTGGATTTTGGCAGTTCGCACCAGCGCTGGGATGACGTCCTGACCGAGATCACGGGCCTTCTTGGCGGTGCCAACTGTCAGGCAATCGACCAATACCTCGCGCCGGAAAACATAAACGCCCATGCTGGCTTGAGTGCTGCTTGTGCGGCGCGGTTTCTCCACGAACTCCAGGACGCGGCCGTCGGGGTCGGTGGTGACCATCCCGAAGCGGTACGCCTCAAAGCCCGGCACCGATCGGACGGCCAGCGTCACGTCGGCGCCACGTTCATGGTGAAACCGCAGCATCGGCTGATAATCCATCTTGTAGATATGATCGCCGGCCAGGATCAGGACATCCTCCGAACCTCTGCCCACATCCAGATTGAAACGCAACGCATCGGCAGTGCCTTCCTGCCACGCCCCATGCTCACCCCGGGTGCTCTGGTAAGGCTGGAGCAGGCGTACGCCGCCGGTACTGCGGTCCAAATCCCACGGCCGCCCCACACCGATATGCTCGTTCAGCGAGCGCGGCCGGTACTGAGTCAGCACCGCCACGTCGAAGATGCCTGAGTTGACGCAGTTCGACAGGCTAAAGTCGATCACCCGATACTTGCCGCCGAACGGCAACGCCGTCTCGGAACGCAACGAGGTCAAAACGCTCAACGCCGGGCCTTCACCCCCGGCCAGGATCATTGCACTCACGGACATAGGATACCCCCACTACGCTTCAGCGTGCACGGTGGAACCGCTTGGCGCGACATCGCCGAACACCGCGAAGTCTTCTTCGTTGACATCAGTCTCGATCACGACGTTGCGGCCGATGCGCTTCCCGCCCGGTATGCGTGCACCCTTGCCGACAACGGTCGGTCCTGTGTAGAACCGATCTGGATGTTCAGCATTGGGCGTGTCATGGTCTTCGCCATAGCCAAGCTGCGTGCCCGACCCCACGACCACATTCTTATCCACAATGCAGCGATCTACCACCGCGCCGGGGCCGATCCAGGTGTCGTTCATGATCACGCTTTCGCGCACCGTAGCACCCGGCGAGACGTAAACGCCCGGCGACAATACCGAACGCATCACCTGGCCGCGTACAATGCTGCCGTTGCAGATCATGCTCAAATTGACGTTCGCTTGTGGGCCTAGCTTGGCAGGCGGACGACCCTCGCTTTTAGTGTGAATGACCCAACTTGGATCATACAGATTCAGCTTCGATTGGCCAGACACCAGCTCCATGCTGGTAGTCCAATACGCGTCGATAGTTCCTACGTCTACCCAGTAACCGTCGAATGGGAAGGTGTGAATGCGGTGGTTTTCCACCATGCTTGGGATGACGTGCTTGCCGAAATCCAGGTCAGCGTGACCCTTCGCCAGCGCCTGGAGCCGCTCGGTCAGCGCGGCAACGTTGAAAACGTAAACGCCCATGTTTGCCAGCGTGCTGGGGGCGTCCTTGGGCTTCTCCAGAAACTTGATCACGCGGCCATCTTCATCCGTGAGCACGATACCGAAACGAGAGGTTTCGTCGGGCCGCACGTTCATCACGGCTACCGTGAGGTCGGCACGCCTTTCCTCATGCGCCCGCAACATCGGGCGGTAGTCCATCTTGTAGATATGGTCGCCAGATAGAATTACTACCGTATCAGCGCGGGTCTCCCGAAGATAATCAAGGTTTTGCAGCACAGCGTCGGCTGTGCCTCCGTACCAATCTTGACGGCCACGGCCCTGGTAAGGTTGAAGCAGGCGAACCCCGCCGCGGCTCCGGTCGAGATCCCACGGTCGCCCGATGCCGATATGAACGTTGAGCGAACGAGGCAGGTACTGCGTCAATACCGCGACGTCGTGAATGCCGGAGTTGACACAGTTGGAAAGCGTGAAGTCGATAATGCGGAACCGGCCGGCGAACGGCACAGCCGGTTTGGCACGCTGCTCGGAGAGGACCCCGAGCCGAGTCCCGGCGCCACCGGCAAGAATGAAGGCAGCCACACGCATGACGCACTCCTTATCCGGCCGCTCGTGACGGGCGACCGCAATCGCAAAACGAGGCAAAAAGAGAACCCTTCACCGATCTTCACAATACTCCAACTGAATGACCGGTGCCAACCAATTGTGACAGCACATATACAAGCATGTTTTACCATGAAAGCATACGTGGGTCAAGCGAATCGCGTGGCCGAGACTCCTCACGCGAAGCGTGCTCGTACCTCGGAATTAAGGGCACACCCGCTTCTCACAGAAGCCGCGAAGTGATCCGGTGCTGCTCTCCTAAACCAAACCCGTCTTCAGCTCTAACCAGACACATCTGTTGCGGCGCTGACTTTCGGTTAAGATATGATCCTGCGCGGGAGTATTGAAGATATGGCGTCACGAAGGGGGTATCGATGTTAGAAAATGCTGTCTCGATGGAACAAGCAACAGTTGCAGAGACGCAAGCGGGCGGTGCCCGCGGTTCGGTTCATGCTTCCCGTGAGGCTGATGGGTTGCCGAAGATCGCTGGAGTGCTGGCGGCCCACCGTGGTGAGCATCACGTCATCGTGTTGCAAGACTTCCCCGACCCGGACGCGATTGCGACGGGCTACATTCAGCAATTACTTAGCGCCGAGTATGACATCACGGCGGATGTTGTGTACGGTGAGCGGGTCAGTCATCGCCAGAACGTCGCCCTGGTGAAGCTGCTCAATATCAGCGTCAAGCGTTTCGATCCGGCAACGGACCTGACGCAGTATGATGCCGCGGTCTTTGTCGACAACCAGGGAACTACCGCAACCAGGATCGTTGCAGCTTTGGAGAAAGCAGGCGTTCCCGCACTGATCATCGTTGATCATCATGAGGCGCAAGGGCGGCTGACGCCGGAGTTCAGCGATATTCGCCGGACCGGTGCGACCTCGACGATCTACACGGGATATCTGGAACAGGGTGTGCTGGAGCTGAGCAAGTCGCAGCGGGAGCACGTAATGGCGGCCACCGCGCTGATGCACGGGATCCTGACCGACACGAACAGCTTTCTGCGAGCTGATGTCGAGGATTTCCACGCCGCCGGCTATCTCTCGCGCTTCTGCGACCCTGACTTGCTCGAAAGCATCATGAGTCAGGCGCGCTCCAAGCCAACCATGGATGTGATCCAGCGCGCCCTGGCCGATCGGGTGGTGGTTGAGAATTTCTCCATAGCGGGCATCGGATATCTGCGGCAGGAGGATCGGGACGCCATCCCGCAGGCCGCTGACTTCTTGCTGACTGAGGAGAATGTGCACACCGCCATCGTCTACGGGATTGTCGTGGGCGGCACTCGCGATGAGGAACGGCTGATCGGCTCCATGCGAACGTCAAAGATCACACTCGACCCGGACGAGTTTATCAAGGAGGTCTTAGGGCAGGACTCCAACGGATACTACTTCGGGGGCGGCAAGTCCTCCGCGGGAGGCTTCGAGATCCAAACAGGCTTTCTGGCCGGTGGCTCCGAGAACGGATATCGCGATCTGAAGTGGCAAGTCTACGACCGCCAGATCAAGCAGAGGATTTTCGACAAGATCGGATTGCAGCAACGCTCGTCCGGTTGATGATCTGCCCCGAGAACGATGATGGACGATTGACCATGGATGATTGACCATGGACGATAACCGTCGCCTTCTCACTCGCCGTGGGGCCGTGTGCGGCGTGTCCATCTGTCCCCAGAATAGCCCCGCTCACCACAAAGGCTCCAAGGCACGAAGGACACAAGGCCTCTTCAATTCCTTGTGCCCTTAGTGTCTTTGCGTCTTAGTGGTAAGCCGTTTTCACCTGCCGTGGCGCCGCGCTCGACATGGACATATGCCTTTGAAGGTCGAGATCACTCCTCCTGCGGCGGCTTTTCGGACGGCGCCACTTCGGCAACCGGCGTCTCGCTGAGCGTTTGAACTCGAAGCAGTTGCAGGCGCTTCGCCTGATGCCACTGCCGCCAAACGATGAACAAGCCGGTCGCTCCGATCAGCGCCTGCGCGATGAAGACATCGACGCCTGATGTGACGATATTGCTGAGAACACCCGGCAACCCATCCCACAACCCGTGGAGCAGCACCACGACCAGGTAGGCGCCGATCACCTTGAGATTGATGTGAAAATGCCGGGCGCGGCCCTCGCGAAACAGGATGCCGACCAGAATAGCGGTCCAGGTGCCGTGTCCGAGGGGCGAGAGCACCCCGCGCAGGAGGGTTACGCCAACCGTGAGAGAAAGGCTGCCGCCGCTCTGCAGAAAGGCGCTGAAGGCATAACCCAGGCTCTCCAGTGCGGCAAAGCCCATGCCGGCCGCGGCCCCCAGGATGAGACCGTTCAGTTCCGAGTTGTGCTGGATGCGCCGGGCGATCCAAAGGACCCCCAGGATCTTGACAAACTCCTCGATGAACCCAATCACGAAAGCAGTCGCGAAGTCCAGGCGCGAGACGAAGATCGGCTCCAACAATGACGCTGCGAAAACGCCCAGCACTCCACCGTAGAAGAATGCCAGGGCCGTCGTAGACAGGTTGAGCTCACTTAAATACCGCCGCTCATAGAAGAAGACCACGTAGGCAGCCGGAACCATGAAGCTGCCGAGCAACACCACGGTTGGGAACAAGTTGGGATTGCCGGTCAATATCAGGACGACCAGCCCGACGAAGTAGAACAATACAGCGGTCGTCAAAACACGCCACCACGACCCGCCGTGGCGAAGCGCTGGCCGATCCAGGGGGGTCATCAGGTTTTGCTCCATCAGAACTTCTCCTTCTCCGTGCCCAACCTGGCACACCGAATGCGCAGCTCCAGAGTTGATTTTATGCCGTTACGAGCGACCACCCAAGACATCTTCCGCTATCATTGCGCCTGACCGTCGAACAGGTCCTCCAATGCCCTGAATTCGGCGGTCTTGAGGTATTGCCCTTTGCCACTGCCTCGCAGCCACTTCTTCATCCCCTTCGGCTCCAGCACAGGGACAGCCGGCTCGTTCACCTGGAGCTGGACGCGCGGGTCGATGAACACGACGGCGGGCTGCACGTCTATCGCCGTTTCCAGCAGCCTGCTTTTGATCCATTGGCTTAGCCTCGCAGCCTGCATTTGCGCCTCAGCAGACGGGTTGCCCAACCCTTCCTGAGCAAACATCGCCAGCACGCGTCCCAGGCCGAACTTGGTACGCCAGTTTGCGCCGGTCACCGAGACTTGCCCGGTCTGGTCACGCGTCGTGAAGGTGTAAACACCCTGCGGACTCAGCAGCACGTATGGCACTGGCAGTGTCCACGCGTACAGGTGGTAACGGTCATCGAACCCTTTCATACCTTCTTCGAGCACCTGATCGGGCCGCGGTGAGCGTCCCCAGCGGCGTAAGTGGTAATTGCCGACCTGGGCCAGGACAAAACCGAGCACCAGGGCCACCATCGGAATCCACACGGATGTCCCCGATGGCTGGCGGAACGAGACGACCATGCCGAGTGCCAGGATACCGATGCCGCCAAAGCTGGCAATCATCCCGATGCGGCCCCGCCTTCGGATCAACTTGGAATTCGTTGTGACTCGCATGACTTGACGAAACCTTTCTATGGCTGGAGTTTTCCGACTACCAGGCAGGCGTTTTGCCCGCCCAGGCCGAACGAGTTGGACATCGCGATTTCAACGCGCGTGCGGCGCGCCACGTTGGGCACATAGTCGAGATCGCACGCCGGATCGGGAGTTTCGTAGTTGATGGTCGGGTGCAAGGTGTCGGTGTAGACCGACATAATGGTCGTCAGAGCCTCGATGGCGCCCGCGCCACCGAAACAATGGCCGATCATGCTCTTGGTGCTGTTGACCGCCAACCGGTAGGCATGATCGCCGAATACGCGCTTGATGGCGGCGGTTTCCGCGATATCGTTCTGGAGCGTGCCGCTGCCGTGGGCATTGACATAGTCGATGCTTTCCGGGGTCACCGCCGCATCTTGCAGCGCCCAGCGCATGGCCCGGGCGGGGCCGGTCCCCTCGATATCGGGCTGCGCGATGTGATAGGCGTCGGCCGAAGCGGCCTGACCCAACATCTCCGCGTAAACTTGCGCGCCGCGCCGCCGCGCGTGCTCCAGCTCTTCGAGCACAAGCACTGCCGCCCCTTCACCGATGACGAATCCATCACGCGCGGTGTCGAACGGCCGGCTGGCGCGCGGCGGATCGTTGTTGCGGGTCGAGAGCACACGCATGGCCGAGAATCCGATGTAGAAAAGCGGGGTAATCTGCGCCTCGCAACCGCCGGTGAGCACGACATCGGCCGCGCCGCGCCGGATCAACTCCATCGCGTCCCCGATGGCCTGCGTGCCGGCCGCGCAAGCGGTCGCTACAGTGGAGAGCGGTCCCAGGCAGCCCTGGTCCAAGCTGACATGGAACGCGGGCATATTGACCAACGACTCCAGCGCGACATGCGGCGTGACGCGCGTCGCGGTGCTGGCGTACCACCTGGCGATCGGCTCCATCAACAGTTCTATGCCGCCAAAGGCCACCCCCAGGACGACGCCTGCCCGTTCACAATCTTCCCGGCTCCAATCCAACCCCGCGTCCGCTACCGCCTCACGGGCGGCCACGACGGCCAACTGCGAACAGCGGGCCATCCGTCGCGCCTCTTTGGGCGCGATATGCGCCTCTGGATCGAATCCCTTGACCTCGGCGGCGATGCGGGTAGGAAAGGGGCTGGCATCGAACAGCGTCACCGGGCCGACACCGGATCGCCCGGCGACGAGCGTTTCCCACGTTTCTCGGACCGTATTCCCCACCGGCGTAATCGCGCCGACTCCCGATACAACAACCCGCCGGCGGTCATGCCGTACGGTTACTTCCGAATCCATGCCTTCTTCAATTTCTGCCCATCCCGCGGGACGACAGGTCGTCCTTGATGGCTTGCACAAGGCCTTGCTGCACGCTTTTTTCCGCCATGCGAATCATGCTCTGGATCGCCCTGGCGTCGCTGCGCCCGTGACCGATCACCACCACGCCATTGACGCCCACTAGCGGCGCCCCGCCGACCTCGCGCCAATCCATACGCTTGCGTAGGGCCGCGATCGTAGGAATCATGAGCGCCAGGCCCGGCAGCATCAGGATCAAGCCGGGGACCATCAGCACCAGGGCGAGCTTATTGACCGCGCCGGCGGTGAATTGCCGCATGAGCGTCTTGCCCAGGAACGGGACCACGCCCTCGGTCAGCTTGACGATGACGTTGCCCGTCAGGCCGTCTGTCACCACCACGTTGGCCACCCCTTTGCTGATGTCCTTCCCTTCGACGTTGCCCACGAAATTCACGCCGCTGGCTTTCAGCAAAGGGTATGTTTCGCGGATGAGCATACTGCCCTTGTCCGCCTCTTCACCGTTGGAGATGATGCCAACGGTCGGATCAGTCAGCCCGAACATGATGCGGGCGTACGTGCGCCCCATCATCGCGAACTGGACGAGATATTCCGGCTTGCAGTCCGCGTTGGCTCCAATGTCCACGATAAGACAGGGGACAGGGGCCGCAGGGTAAACGCTGCCCAACGCCGGCCGTTCGATGCCCGGAATACGCCCCAGGCCGAACAACGCCGCGGCCATGACCGCGCCGGAATTGCCCGCAGAGGCAAAGGCATCGGCCTTACCTTCCTTCACCAGCCGCATGCCCACCATCATGGACGAGTCTCTCTTGGCTTTGACCGCCATCGTGTGTTCGTCCATCTCTACCACTTCGGATGCATGCGCGATCTCGATGGGCAGGCCCGCGGTATCGCCATTCTTGGCCAGCTCGGCACGCACCCGGTCCTCGATCCCAACGAGGATGATCTCGCTGCCGTGCTCGCGCGCTTCGGCGACAACTCCGGCCACCACCACCTGGGGGGCGTGATCGCCGCCCATGGCATCTACTACGATCTTCATGGCTTCACCCCCTCCAGCGTGTAACCGGTGAGGCCAACGAGCCCTGGACCGCCCAGTGTGGCCAACACCACTCCCAGATCAAATATGATAGCCTCCACGACGTGCAGACGCGCCTGAACGGCCTCCATGAAACGGGCTGCTTCCTCGGGCACATTGCAGTGCCCGACCGCGATGCGCGCCGGCAGGTCACCCAGCATGGTTGCCATGCGGTCCAGCATCTCGGCCAACGCCCGCCGCTGGCCGCGCACCTGGGTCAGTGGCTCCAGTCGCCCACCGTCCGTGGTCAGGATCGGTTTGATGTTCAATAGATCGCCGATGGTGCCGCGCAGCTTAGGCACCCGTCCGCTGGCGATGATGTATCGGAGGTTGGCCGGCAGGAACGCCATGTGCACGCGGTTGCGGATCGAGGCGAGCCGGTCGAGGATGGTCCGGCTGTCGAGCCCCGCTTGCGCCATCTCGGCCGCGGCGATAGCCTGCCATCCGGCGGCCATAGACGCGTGCTGACTATCCCACACGTGCACGGGGACCGGTGCGTGCTGGGTCGCGATCTGTGCGCTGCTCAAAGTCCCGCTGAGTTGGCTTGACACGCACACGACGATGATTTCATCCGCGCCTTCCGCGGCGAGCCGCGCATAAGCATCGGCAAACTGCCTCGGCGTGGGCTGAGATGTGGTCGGTAACTTATCAGACGTCAGCAACCGGCGGTAAAATTCTTCGAGCGAAAGCTCCACCTTGTTCAGGTAGCTCTGCTGGCCGAAAATAACAGTGGCAGGTACCTCTACGATACCCAATCGAATCAGGTAGTCATCAGGCACCGATGTGCTGGAGTCGGTGACAACCCGGACGTGCATATGTCATCCTTGTGGGCGTTAGGAGTGTTGATAACGAATAAATCCAGGGATTGGAACGGAAAGACATCCCCGATCGATCCCCCTGCGCCGTGCTCGATTTACCCCGATAATGAATGAAGACCAGTATACGACAGGTCGAGGCCGTTGACAAACCGCGACTGCACTGTGATGTTCAGCGTTATACTAAAGAGTTCCCTGGCCGGGCTCCGACGCGCGGACATCTGGTTACTGTTTGACAACGGCACTGATTCGAATATAATCATATCACCATGCCCCCGTGGTGGAATTGGTATACACGGCAGGTTGAGGGCCTGTGCCCATAAGGGCGTGCCCGTTCGAGTCGGGCCGGGGGCATTCTGAATGTTTTTAGTTCCTCCTTCCAAGAATTCTTCACCTGTCAGGTGCTTCCGAAAGGCGCCTGGCAGATCAGCCCCAGTTTGCAGGAGTCACAGGGATGGCTTTCAAGGATCAATTCCTTTCCAAAGTTAACGACCATTCCGCCACCGTGGCAATCATCGGCCTCGGGTACGTGGGCCTGCCGCTGGCCGTCGCCTTTGCCGAACGCAGCTTCGCGGTGGTGGGGATCGATGTCGATGCTGCCAAGGTGGAGGCGCTCAATCGAGGTGAGTCCTACGTTCAGGACATTCCGTCGGAGCGGTTGGCGCGTTTGATCGTTGCAGGTTCCACGTTGAACGCGGTATCGGGCGATAAACGATCGCCGGGTTTCCCCGTGGAACGCGGAACCTTTTTGGTGACCACCGATTACGGCGTCCTCGACCGGTGCGATGCGGCGATCATCTGCGTGCCCACGCCGCTGAACAAGACCCGTGACCCTGACGTGCGCTACCTGATCTCCGCAGGACAATCGGTCGCCAGACACATCCACCCTGGCATGCTGGTCGTGTTGGAATCCACCACGTATCCCGGCACGACCGAGGAGCTCCTGCTGCCCATGCTCACCGACCGCGCGGTCATCGAGCGCCTGGGCGTTGAGCGCTTCGATGTGGGGACCGACTTTTTCCTGGCCTTCTCACCCGAGCGCATCGACCCGGGCAACCGGCAATATGTCGTCGAGAACACCCCCAAGGTCGTCGGAGGCGTCACCGGCGCCTGCCAGCAGGTCGCCCTGGCCTTGTACGGCTCGGCGATCCAGGAGATCGTGCCGGTGTCATCTACCCAGACCGCTGAAATGGTGAAGCTGCTGGAAAACACGTTCCGGGCGGTGAATATCGCGCTGGTCAACGAGGTCGCCATCATGTGCGACAAACTGGGGATTGACGTGTGGGAGGTCATCGACGCGGCGGCGACCAAGCCCTACGGCTTCATGAAGTTCACCCCCGGACCGGGCGTCGGTGGTCATTGCATCCCGCTCGATCCGCATTACCTCTCCTGGAAGCTGAAAACGCTGAACTATAACGCTCGCTTCATCCAATTGGCCGGCGAAATCAACACCGAGATGCCGCGTTATTGGGTGGAGAAGGTGCAGGATGCGCTGAACGAGGCCGGCAAGGCGATGCGCGGCAGTCGCGTGCTGGTGTTGGGCGTGGCCTACAAGAAGGACATCAACGACGTGCGCGAGTCACCGGCTCTTGATGTGATCGAGCTGCTGCGAACCAAGGGCGCGGATGTGCGTTATCACGATCCTTACGTCGCGTCGTTGTCTCACAACGGGCATGGCCAGACCTCCGAGCCGGATCTCGACAGCGCGCTGGATGCCGCCGATTGCGTGGTGATCGTCACCGATCACTCGGTCTACGACTGGCCGGCCGTGTTCAGCAAGGCGCGGCTGGTTGTGGACACGCGACACGTGCAGCGGGGCCAGGGAGCGGAAGAGCGCGGGGGCAGGGGAGCATGAATGCATGACCAGTGTGCCGGAGCACGGACATGATCACGAGCCATGAGGAGCTAGACGTCTACAAGCTGGCATTTCGGGCAGCGATGGAGGTTTTTCGACTGTCCAAGGGTTTTCCGCGGGAGGAGATCTACTCGCTCACCGACCAGATGCGACGCTCCTCGCGATCTGTATGCGCGAATCTCGCTGAGGCGTGGCGCAAGCGGCGTTACGAGGCAGTTTTTGTGAGCAAGCTCAATGATTCCGAAGCTGAGGCCGCCGAAACACAGATCCGGCTGGCCTTCGCCGTGGAGTGCAGTTATCTCTCAGCAGATACTGCCTCAGAGTTGCGCCACATCTACGACCAAATCCTCGGCAAGCTGGTCAACATGGTCTCTCACCCGGAGCCCTGGCTCCTCAAACGAGGCTCGGCTTGAGCACAACGCTGCCTGACAAGATGACGAGTGGGGATTCTATCGGTACCCCCCCTCTGCTCCCCGGCACCCCTGCCCCCCTGCACGTTCTCGTCGCCGGTTGCGCGGGGTTCATCGGCGCGCGGACGTGCGAGATGCTGCTGGATGCCGGTCACCAGGTGATCGGCGTGGACAACCTGAACGATGCCTATGACATCCGCTTGAAGCGTTGGCGGTTGGATCGTTTGTTGGCCCGGCGAGGTTTCCGTTTTTCTCAGCTCGACATCTCCGATCGCACGGCGCTAACTCGTTCAACGCTCAACGCGCCAACGTTCAACGCCGTCATCAACCTGGCCGCGCGCGCGGGCGTGCGCTACTCGGTGGAGAACCCGTGGGCTTATTTTGAAGCCAACGTGACGGGCACGCTGAACCTCCTGGAATTCTGCCGCGAGCGTGGCATCATCAAGTTCGTGCTGGCATCCAGCTCCAGCCTGTACGGCGAAGGCAACCCGCTGCCCTACCGGGAAGACTGCAACACCGACCGTCCTCTCTCCCCCTACGCGGCGTCCAAGAAGGCCGCGGAGGCGTTGTGCTATACCTACCATCACCTCCACGGCCTGGATGTGACGATCTTCCGGTATTTCACGGTATATGGCCCGGCGGGCCGCCCCGACATGATGCCTTTCCGCCTGGTGCAGTGGGTCAGCGAAGGCCGGCCGGTGACGGTGTACGGCGACGGGACACAGTCGCGCGATTTCACCTACGTGGACGACATCGCGCGCGGCACCATCGCTGGGCTGCGGCCCCTTGGTTACGAAGTAATCAACCTGGGTTCCGATCGGCCGATCGGGCTGATGGATTTCATCGCTCTGGCGGAAGAGCTGGTGGGGCGCCGCGCCCTGATCGAGCATCGTCCCCGTCACCCCGCCGACGTACAGGCCACCTGGGCCGACATCAGCAAGGCCGGAAGCTTGCTGAGCTGGTGTCCTGAGGTTCCCTTCCGCGACGGTGTCACCCGGCTGGTCGATTGGTATCGCCGCGAGCGCGCCTGGGCCTCCGAGGTAGACACGCATGGGTGACGAAAAGGCAAAGGAGGTCATTTGAAGGGTATCATTCTGGCCGGAGGAGCCGGCACGCGACTGTATCCGTTGACCATCGGCGTCAGCAAGCAGCTCTTGCCGGTCTACGACAAGCCGATGATCTACTACCCGCTCTCGATGCTGATGCTGGCCGGCATCCGAGAGATCCTGGTCATCAGCACGCCCGAGGCGCTGCCGGCGTTCCGGGTGCTGTTGCGCGACGGCGCTCAGTGGGGGCTACGCATGACGTACGCCGAGCAGCCGGTGCCGCGCGGTTTGGCCGATGCATTCATTGTGGGCCGCGAGTTCGTCGCAGAAAAGCCGGCCTGCCTGATCTTGGGCGACAACATCTTCTACGGTCAGGGATTGCCGGCCAAGCTGCGCGCCGCCGCCCGGATATGCGAGGGCGCGCTGGTGTTCGCCTATCCGGTCAAGGACCCGCAGCGTTACGGCGTGATCGAGTTCGATGGGACCGGCCGGGCGCTCAGCATCGAGGAGAAGCCGCAAAAGCCGAAGTCCCACTACGCCGTGCCGGGCCTCTATTTCTACGACTCGCAGGTTTGCGATATCGCGGCCGACCTCAAGCCCTCGGCCCGCGGCGAGGTGGAGATCACCGACCTCAACCGCATCTACCTGGAGCGTGGCCAGTTGCGTGTCGACACCTTGGGCCGTGGCGTCGCCTGGCTGGATGCCGGCACCCACGAATCGCTGTTACAGGCAGCCAACTTCGTGCAGGCGGTGGAGGATCGGCAGGGGATGATGATCTCCTGCCCTGAAGAGATCGCTTATCGCATGGGCGCCATCGACCGGGACAAGTTGCGCAGCCTGGGCGAGGCCATGAAGAGCAACGAGTACGGCCGGTATCTGCTACGGCTGGTGGATGAGGATATGCCGAGGCCGGATAACGGTTAGTGGGGTGTTCGGTTCGAGTGCAGCCATTGCCGCCGGGCCGCCTACGGTTGAAACCGTAGTCTGGCGCCCCGCAAACCTGTTGAAACAGGTTGACGATGGGCTGCCCAGCGCGTTTCAACGCACTTGCGTACCTTCGGCATCAGGCGACGAGAGCCTGCCCCGCTGTATCGGGCATTTCAATCGTCGCCGGGGCTGCCACGGCGAGGCTGCCGGGTTACCCAATCCATTGGTTAACCTGCATCAACGCTGGGGCGGGCTGTGAGCGTAGATCTTGGTTCAGATGCAATGACAGGGATCGGCACAACCGCGTTCCTCCAGCAGGCTCATCGCAACAACTGGCAGCAGTACCTTGCCACGTTGCAGCCGGGCGCGCAGCAGGGATGGGACATCTGCGTGCTGACCGCCAGCGACGAGCGCCAGGCCGAGATGTATCGCTGCCAACTGAACTGGCGCCGGGAAGCCGGCCTGTTGCCGGCAGGTATGCAGTTCCTGGTCCTCTCCGATCCGGGCGGACGGCGCATCGGCTCGGGCGGCGCGACGCTGAACGCGCTGGCGCAGGTAGCGGGACTGGTGGCTGAGAGCGAGGAAAGCCGGCTGGACACCCTCCAGCGGGTGCTGCTGATCCACTCCGGCGGCGACTCCAAGCGCCTGCCTCATTGCTCGGCGGCGGGTAAGCTGTTCGCCCGGGTGCCCCGCGTGCTCCCCGATGGCCGTGCCTCCACGATCTTCGATGAATTCCTCATCAGCCTCAGCGGCCTGGCGACGCAACTGCCGCCCGGCGTCCTGATCGCCTCCGGCGACGTCCTGCTGATTTTCGACCACCTTCAGCTTTCCTTCCGCCGGCCGGGCGTGATCGGTGTGGCTGCGGCGACCCCGGTGGAAATGGGCCTGGACCACGGTGTGTACGTCAGCGGAGACGGCGGCCATCGGGTGCACGCCTATCTGCACAAGCCCACGGTCGAGGAGCTGACCCGTTGGAATGGCATCCATCCCGACGGCACGGTTCAGATCGACACGGGTCTGGTCTGGCTGGACGCGGCGATGGCACATACGATGGTGACCCTGGCCCGAGATCGGGTCATCGCTGACGCCACACTGAATCTGTACGGCGACCTGCTGCTGCCGCTCGCGGGATCGACCACTTTGCCGGGCTACCTGGCAGACACCAGCGATGGGCCGGCCACACCCGAGGTGCAGGCGGCCCGCCGCGTGCTCTGGGAATGCCTGCGGAGCACATCCTTCACCGTAGAGCGACTGCAACCCGCGGTGTTCGTCCACTTCGGCACATCGCGCGAGTACTGGCAGATGGCTGCCGGTGATCCTGACCTGGCTGACCTCTGCGGCTGGACCCCTAGCGCCGCAGCCTGGGATGCAGCCGCGGGCTGTGGCCCGGCCAGCCCCGCAGTGTTGATTAATACGGCGATCGGTTCACTCACCTCCCCTATCTCCGTGGCCGGAGGGGCGGAGCCCGCCATCGTGGCGATGGGGGACCTGGGCGATGGCGCTCCCCTGATCGTCGATTGCGATCTGCGCGGGCAAATCGTGTGCCGGGGGCCCGCCATCCTCTCCGGTGTGGAGACTGCGCTGGCGTTGGATGGCGGGCAGGATATCGTCCTGGATCAGATGCCCCTTACAGGGGGTGGATTCGTGACGCGAGTTTTTGGCCTGCGCGACGATCCCAAGCAGCGCTGGAACTCGGCAGGCGCCACGTTCTTGAACCGTCCCTGGGCAGAATGGCTGGCGGAGGCCGGCATAGAACCGGAATGGCTCTGGCCCCACGTGACGACCGACCAGCGTAGCCTGTGGAATGCCCGGCTCTTTCCTGCGATGCCCGACCGGGATGAGAGCCTGCGCCTGGCATTGCCGCTGCAGCAACCGGCAACCGCACCGCCCGGCTGGCTGGCCGCGTGGCAGGCCGCGCCGCGGCTCTCTCTCGCCGAGAGCGCAGTCCGGGCGGACGGCGTGCGGCTGCTGGCCGAGTTGTCGGCACTGGAAGATCGCATCGCGGCCCGGCGTTTCTGCGCCGCCGTCGAGGCAGAAGAGCCGGCCGTCGAGGCCAGGACGTCATTGGGCATCGTGCCGGCCGCGATCAACCGCCGTGGCCAGTTGGCCGGCGCCTGGCTGGCCGGCGCCGATCCCATGTTGCAGGTGCGCGGCTTCAAGGCATTGGCCGATGTCACGGGAACCCGTTCGTGGGAGGATCGTGCGTTCGGCACGCTGGCGGAGATGATCGAGCGTGCCTGGTTGAAGGTTCAAGGTGCCGGGGTAAAGGATGGAAGCCGGGGCCTTGAACCTTCAACCTTGAACCTTCGCCCTGTCTGCGTCCGCGCGGCCGCGCGCATCGATTTCGGCGGCGGGTGGACCGACACGCCACCGCATAGCATCGAGCGCGGGGGCACCGTCCTCAACGCGGCGCTGACCCTGCACGGCGCGCATCCTATTGTGGCCGAGGCGGCCTGGTTGCCCGAACCGCGACTGATCCTGGCGAGCCGAGATCTGGACACCACTTTGGAGCCGACTCTGGCCGGGGAAGTGCTCGCCTACGCTAACCCCGCCGATCCGTTTGCTCTCCATAAGGCTGCGCTGGTGTTGCGCGGCGTAGTGCTGCCGGGAACCGACCCCCACATACCCCTGGCCGACCTGTTGCGCGATCGCGGTGGGCTGCGCCTGAGCACCGGCACGCACATCCCGTTCGGCTCAGGACTTGGCACCAGCTCGATCCTCGCGGGCGCTGTGTTGGCCGCGTTGGCGGCCTTGACTTCGGAACCTTCAACTTTCAACCTTCACCCTTCAACCTTATTCGATGAAGTCCTCTGTCTTGAGCAGATGCTCACCACCGGGGGCGGGTGGCAGGATCAGGTTGGTGGGCTGACGGGCGGCGTCAAGCTGGTGACCACACCACCGGGTTTGCCGCAGTGCATCAGCGTGGAGCCAGTCCGAATGGCGCCAGAAGTGGCTGCCGCATTTGGCCGGCGGTTGCTGCTGGTGTACACCGGCCAGCAGCGCCTCGCCAAAAACCTGCTGCGCGCGATCACCGGCCGGTGGATGGCGCGTGACCGCGAGATGGTATTCCTGCTGAGTGAGATCGCCCGGCTTGCTCTCTTGATGCGCGACGCGCTGGGGGCAGGCGACCTCGATGGCTTCGGCGAGTTGTTGGGGGAGCACTGGGCCATCAACAAGCGTATGGACCCCGGCTGCACCAATCCTTTCATCGATGAGTTGTTCGAGACCCTCAAGCCATATATTAACGGCGGCAAATTGGCCGGGGCCGGTGGCGGCGGCTTTGTGATAGCCATGGGCCGGGATGCGGATGCCAGCGCCGCCCTGTCGGCGACTCTCTCGGCGCACTACCCGGGAACGCCGGTGGCCGTCTGGCCCTGCGCGGTGCCGGACGTTGGGTTGAAGGTTGAAGTGTGACGGGAGACAAGGGGATAAGGAGACAAGGGGATAAGGAGACAAGGAGACAAGGAGAAGGGAGAGGTGGGAGCGATGCAGTTGATTAAGACACAGCGCGATCTTGAGGTCTACCGAATGGCATTTGAAGCCGCGATGCGCATTTTTGAGGCGACAAAGCGCTTCCCAAAAGAAGAAACCTATGCGCTGACCGATCAGATTCGTCGCTCATCGCGCTCTGTCTGTGCCAATACCGCTGAGGCTTGGCGAAAGCGGCGCTACGCGGCAGCATTCATCAGCAAACTAAATGACATCGAGGCCGAGGCGGCTGAGACTCAGGTCTGGCTAGAATTCTCGGTCAAGTGCAATTATCTCGATGCAGAGATCGGTCGCGAGCTATATGCAACCTATGACAACATCTTGGGCAAGCTGGTCAATATGATCCAGCATCCAGAACATTGGGTGATCAAGCGGGGATAGTCTGAGACAGGGAGACGAGGAGACAGGGAGACGAGGAGACAGGGAGACGAGGAGACAGGGGATAGGGACCATGCCATTTCACCCCCTCTCCCCATCCCCCTTTTTCCCCTTCTCCCCTTCCCAACACCGAGGGAGGTATTATGAGGCGAGCACTGGTCTGCGGCGCCGGCGGGTTCATCGCCGGTCATCTGGTCAAGCGGCTGAAGAGCGAGGGCTACTGGGTGCGCGGTGTGGACCGCAAGCTCCACGAGTTCGCCCCGTCCGCGGCCGATGAGTTCATGGTGTTGGATCTGCGCGATCCGGGGAACTGCCGGACGGCCCTGTCCCTGGACGGTGGGTCGTTCGATGAGGTTTATCAGCTTGCGGCCGACATGGGCGGTATGGGCTTCATCCACTCCGCCGAGTGCGAGATCATGCACAACAGCATGCTGATCAACGTCCACATGACGCACGCCGCGGCCGAGATGGGTGTGTCTCGTTATTTCTTCTCCTCGTCGGTGTGTGTCTACCCGGACATGAAGCCAGGTGATCCCGAGGTATCCGAGGCGCAGGCGATTCCCGCGCACCCGGACAACGAGTACGGCTGGGAGAAGCTCTACTCGGAGCGGATGTTACAGGCGTATGCCCGGCATTATGGCATGAAAGCCAGGATCGCCCGGTTCCAGAATTGCTATGGGCCGGAAGGGACCTGGACGGGAGGCCGCGAGAAAGCTCCGGCCGCGATCTGTCGCAAGGTGGCCGAGGTGGAGGACGGCGGGACCATCCCGGTGTGGGGCGACGGCACCGCGATCCGCTCTTACACTTACGTCAGCGACATGGTAGATGGCATCTACCGGCTGATGCATTCGGACCTGGAAGGCCCGGCGAACATCGGTGACCCGGAGTACGTCACGGTGAAGGAACTGGTGGATATCGTAGCCGAGGTGTCCGGCAAACGGATCAACGTCGAGTGGGTGAAAGGCCCGGTGGGCGTCCAATCCCGCAACTTCAGCAACGAGCGGATCTACTCGCTCGGCTGGCGCGCGCAGGTGCCGCTGCGGCAGGGTATCGCGCTGACGTACCCGTGGATCGAGGCGCAGGTGAAGCAGGCACGGGGCGGGAAGTGAGAGGGCATGAAGCGCATGCCACGTGCTGCTGGCGACCGAACCGGAGTCGTCCGCCGGCAGTATAGCTACGTGGAGAGGTTGCGTGTTCCGTGAGGTCGGGTGGTACAATACGAACGTGGGGGTCGCATGCCGATTGTGCAATGTATCGAGGTGCCGGCTTGAATTTGGGACCCAGTCTTATTAGTTGAGATGGTGCGGATGATAGGGGGTGAGACATGGTAGTGGAAGTCAGTCCGATTCTCAGCACAGTTGCGCAGGAGCTGCAGCTCACAGAAACTGATCTCCTCAAACAAGGGGCGCAGGCTTTGCTGGAGCGGCAGCTCCTACAGGTAAAGGCGGAGCTATTCCAAATCTACGGTCATTATGGAGTCTCCTCTATCGAAGAGATGGAGGCTCGCTACAAGGAAGGCACTCTCGATGAGGCGACTTCCTGGCGTGACTTCCAGCACCTGGATCATCTTGAGTTCGAGCGCGACCGGCTCATCAGGTTACTGGAGGCATTGGCGTGAGCCAAGTCGACGTCCGCGGCCTGGGTGAGATCGCTGCCATCGAATACGCGGACATTGTCGCCGGGATATCCGTGCCCGGTCCCAATGAGTTGCGTATCTACCTGAAAGACGGTAGCTTCATCGACGTCTGGTTTTCTTTGAAGCTGACGGATCGCTACAGTCTCCATTGGGAACGGCAAGCGATTGACGGTACGATATACCGACATGACAATGCGCCGCACCAGCAGTGGCGGGCTGTAGCGACATTTCCCGATCATTTCCATGAAGGCCGGGAGGATGCCGTGCGAGAGAGCCATCTCAGTCGAACCCCATCCAACGCCCTGCGCGAGTTTCTGACCTTTGCCCGCAGCAAGTTGGGTGAGCGTTGATTCCGGCGGTTGGGCGGAACGCGCGTGTTCTGGGCACTGCCGCAACGAGTCGAGTGGAACGGTGATGGTGGAACCAAGCCATTCACATCGGGTCACCCGGTTAGCGGTGACGTATCTGGAGCTGCTGGTCATGTTGATGGCCGCGCCGCTCCTGCTGTTTCCCACGTTTCGTCCCCGTTTGACCGGTTTGGCTCTGGCCGGGTTGGTCTTTGTCTACCTGGTGCGGTGGATTCTCTGTAAAGAGACCTGGCCATCCACCCCCTTCAACGGCGCCTTGCTCTTGCTGGCCCTGACCATTCCCGTCGCTGTGTGGGCTTCGGCTTTGCCTGATCTCACCATCCCGAAACTGACGGGGTTGATTCTTGGGTTAGCAGCGTTTCGGCTGATGGTGCTGAGCGTCAACAGCCGTCGTGACCTGGGATGGGCTGTGCTTGTCTTCCTCGCAGTCGGCTTCGCGATCCTGGTGGTGGGCGCGCTCGGCACGGGGTGGTCTGCCAAGATCCAGATTTTGCAGCCCGTAGTCAGTCGCTTGCCGAAGGGCCTGGTGAGCCTGCCCGACGTCGGCGGGGAAGGGATCAACGCGAACCAGTTGGCAGGCGCGCTGATGCTTTACCTGCCGTTCGTCGTGGCTTGTATGGTCGGATATTGGCAGGAACAGCGCAAGGCCCTGGCGTTTGTCGGCCTGGCCGGCGCCGGCATCGTCACTGCGACGTTGCTGGTGACCCAATCCAGGAGCGGATGGATCGGGGGGATAGCAGGGCTGGCAGCCTTGCCGCTGATGTGGGGGCTGCTTTCCGGGCGACGTTGGTTACGTCGCCTGGCGCTTCTGGTGCCGGTCGGGCTTTTGCTGGTCGCCGCGGGCGCGATACTCCTGTGGGGGCCTGACCGTCTGGGCGAGGTTGCCTTGAAAGCAACCGCTTCCGCGTCCGTGTCCGGCGCAGTCGGCCAGATTTCGCTGTCCGACCGGCCGGAGATCTGGTCCCGCGCACTCTACGCGATCCAGGACTTTCCGTTCACGGGCACCGGCTTAGGCACCTTTCGGAAGGTGGTGCCGTTGCTCTATCCGTTGTTCACCATCAGCCCTGATGTTGACATCGCGCACGCGCATGATATCTTCCTTCAAGTTGCCGTGGACCTCGGCCTGCCGGGGCTGATCGCATATCTCGCGTTGCTGGGCGTCGCCGGTGTAGCAGCCTGGAGCGTTGCCCGCCGTGCATCGCCCTGGCCACGTTCGCTGGCTTTGGGAGTGCTGGCCGGCCTGATTGGGTTACACGTCTACGGCCTGACCGACGCACTGGCGTTGGGATCAAAGCCTGGGATCGCCTTCTGGATGGCGCTGGGGTTGATCGCGGCCCTCGTGCGTAACGAAGAAATGTAGGGGGCGGTTCATAGACCGCCCCCTACTATTCCATCCGCAACGTTGCCAGCGCGTTTTGCACGCTATCTTGGGGGCTTACGCCGTACTGAACGTCGGCGATCTTGCCGGCTTCATCGACGACGAAGTGCGACCGGATGATGCCGAAGTATTTCTTCCCGTAGCTGCTTTTCTCGCCCCACACTCCGTACAACTCCGCAACCTTGTGATCCTCATCAGCCAGCAGACGGAATGGCAGGTTGAACTTCGTGCGGAACCTGACATGGCTGTTCACGCCGTCCGGGCTGATGCCGAGCACCATAGCGTTCTTCTCAGCGATCTCGACGTAGTTGTCCCGAAAACCGCATGCCTGGGTCGTGCAGCCAGGGGTGTCGTCCTTGGGATAGAAATAGAGCACCACGCGACGGCCGCGGAAGTCGTTCAGCCGCACAGTGCTGCCGTCGTCCGCGGGCAAGGTGAAATCAGGGGCGGCGCTTCCCACCGTCGGGACGTTTTCCGGGATAACTGTTGGTTTATTGGCCATAAACGCTTAACTCCTGGGCAAGTTTGTTGACCGGTTTACGACCGGATTATACAAGCCCTCAGTGATTGCTGCAGGAGTAACGGGTACAATTCGGCCGGCGTGGCGTCCGCGATCAACGCCAGGAGATCATCCGTTCGTCGTTCCCGTCATACTGCATCGCGACCCCCTTCAGCGCGCTGGCCGGCACCAGCGGCCGCTGATTGCTGCCGTCGGCGTTCATCACCCAAATCTCCCACTGGCCCGTGCGGTTGGTGACGAAGGCGATCTGCTTGCCGTCAGGCGACCAAACCGGCGCGGCGTTATCCCAGGAGTGCGGTGTCTGCCCCTGGACGAGCTGGGCATCCAATACCGATTGAGGAGTTTCTGTCAGCCGCACCCGGTTGCTGCCGTCCGCATTCATCACGTGGACTTCCCAGTGGTCCGTCTGCCGATAGCTCACCGCGAGCTTGCTGCCGTCCGGCGAAAAGGATGGGGACCGGTCGGATAGATCGTTGGTGATCTGCCAGGCATTTCCCTGGGTCACGTCCAGGCTCACCAGGCCGCGATCTCCGGTGTAGACCACCTGCCAGTCATTGGCAGGATTCCACGCCGGCGCAAAGGAGTGGTTCTGGCTGGGCAAGAACTGATACGTCCCGGCCGCCACATCGACCAGGGCCAAACTCCAATAGGGATTGGCGGCAACGTTGAAGCAGATTCTCTGCCCGGTGCGCCGCGACGTGAAGCAACGCTGTGTGTTAGGTGTGCCGCCGTCTTGCAGGCTGATGACGATTTCCGTGCCATCCGGTGACCACGTCGGTGACTTGGGTTGGCTGATGTTGCCGAGGATTTCGTGCTCACCTGTGCCGTCGATGTTGATTGCCCACAGGCTGCCGGGCGACCCGGTCGTGCTCCCCTCCCAACGTGTGAAAGCAACCTGCCTGCCGTCGGGCGAAAGCGCGGGATCGATGCCGTTCGTCAGGTAGCGCAGGCCGGTGCCGTCGCCGTTCACCACGTAGATCGAGCCGCCGCTGCGCGTTTGAAATACGATCGTGCCGCCGTGTGAGTCACCGGTGGATTGCCGGACTGCGGGCGGCGCTGCGATGACGGGCAGTCCGCTGACATCACCGGTAACCTGCACGTAGGCGGCTGCCCCGCTGACCCAGCCTGTGCGGCCATCGGCCAGACTCACCTGATACCAGTCGCCGGCGGCATTTTTGCCCGTGAGTGTGACTTGAGTGCCGTTTCCCAGCGCGCCGATGATCGGATAGGTGGTCCCCGGCCCCTGCCGGAGGTTGAGCGCCGTAACGGTGACCGTCAACTGCGGGCCGCCGGCAGCCTGAGCGACCGGCCCGAGAACGCCCGTGATCATCAGGCCCAATATCACCAATCCCGCCACTACCAGATGCGCTCGTCGTGTGTTCATTTTCCCCTCGCTGGCTGACCTGATCTCACAATGAAAAAGAGTTCCAGCGAATCTTACCACAACTCACTGAAACTCTGTAATAACCGCTTCTGACCGCAATTCTATGATAACCATTTCTGACCGGTTTCGGAAAGGTCGCCTGGCCGTCTGGCTCATCTCTCTGTTATCCCCTTTGCGCAGCCAGGCGCCTTTCCGTATCATCAGTCGATCACCGCCGAGTCCCTGGGATTACATTTTTGAGGTAGCCCGGCGTGATCAGGCGTTGCAGACTCAATGGAAGGCCAGCATGAAGTTGGCAGGGTTGGGGCCGGTCTGTGAGACAATCACATAGAAGGTGCCTGACACGTCGAAGTTGCCCGACCAGACCAGATCACCGCTGATGGCGTTGTCCACCGACCCGCGACCCACCGGGGTCACCGTGTTGCCCTGGAGATATTGTTGGAATTCAGCAGGCGTCCAGACCTCGAAGCCCGCTGCGCCCGCCGGATCCACGCTCATCGCAAGCGTGACCTGAGAGCCGTCACCAGGGTACTGGAAGGAATACCACACCTGCTGGCCGACAGCCAACGGAGTCCACTGGCCCGCGATCGGCAGCGCATTATTGGGGCCGGTGCCGGTCATGGCCGACGCGGTAGGCGCAGCGGCAGGCGTCGCGCTGGCTGCGGGCGCCGTGCTGCTGGCCGGAGCAGCAGTCGCGGTCTGTGCCGGCAGGTAGCTCACCCCATCACCGGTCACGCTGAGCGAGAAGTTGCCCGGATTGGGACCAGTCTCCGTGACGATCACATAGTAGGTGCCCGCGGTATCGAAGTTGCCCGACCAGATCAGATCGCCACCGAAATCGACGTTCGCGGAGCCGCGACCCACCGGAGTGACCGTGTTGCCCTGGAGGTACTGTTGGTACTCAGCAGGAGTCCAAATCTCAAAGCCAGCGATGCCGGTCGGAACAACACTCATGCGAGCCAGGATCTGCGAACCGTCGCCCGCGTACTGGAAGGCGTACCATACCTGTTGGCCCACAGCTAACGGCAGCCATTGGCCCGAGGCCGCTAACGCATCGTTGGGCCCTGTGCCGGCGTTGGCTGCAAAGGCTGTGCTGGTACCAGCAAACCCGAAGGCGCTGACCAGGAGTACTGCGGCGGCCACAAGAGTCGATAGTTTTCTAAACATGTAAGTCTCTCCTTGTGAACTGGGTTTTCGTGTCATAGAGTCATGCGTTCACGGAGCGTCATACGTTCGCTGCGCCCCGCTTGTTTGTCGGACAGTCTGGCTGGGGGGTTCCGGTATTGCGTATGATCGACTGCTCCTTTCCTGCCTGGGATCTGGAACGGAACCTGTCTTTCGTCCTCAGAATCTCGGCATCGACGGCCCTACGATACCAAATCGCTGTACCCCGTGCTAGTGTCGCCAATGATAGCCGTGCATGAAGACGCTCACGCACGCATGTGACGGCTGTCATGGTGCGCATGTGATCTTAGAACATGTTACAAACCGTCGAGTTATGCTAAGATGTAAACATGAACAACCAGCCTGAGATTGAGCCGGGCCTGCTGCCCCTGTTTCGAATGCTGACGGCCGTCCGCCTGGGCATTACGGCGCTGGCCGCGCTGGGCTTTCGGGCACGGAACGGCACCTGGCTGCCGGTCCTGTTGAGTTCGACAGACGGGTTGTTTTTGCTGGCCTACCTATCATGGCCGGCCTTTCAGCGTCGCCTGGGGCGCGCATATCTGCCGATCGGCCTCGGGATCGCGGCCGTCGGGCCTGTCCTGGTTCAGCATGCGCAGGCGCTCTTCGTCGAGACCTGGCGCGCGGCGTTGTCGTTGACCGCGTGGCAACTGTTGCCCGTGCTGTTGATTCCCGTCGTGCTGGCCGCCTGGCAGTACGGTTTTCGGGCATCGCTGGTGGTTATTGTGGGGGCGATGGTCCTCGACCTGGGTCTGGCTCCCTTCTCAATCGCGCTCAACCAATCCATACCCCCTTTCGCTGCAAGTTTTGAGTTTGAATCAGATCGCGGCTTCCTGGTGGCGTTGGGCGGTCGCTTCATTACGCTGTTGGTGGCAGGGTATGCGGTTTCCAGGCTAGTGCTGGCACAGCGGAAACAGAGCATCGCGCTGGCGGAGGCGAACAAACGGCTGGTCAACTATGCCTCAACCCTCGAGCACCTGGCTACCAGCCGCGAGCGCAACCGGCTGGCGCGGGAATTGCACGACACGCTGGCCCATTCTCTCAGCGCGATGGCGGTGCAATTGGAGGCTACCGACGCGCTGTGGGATGCCACGCCGGATGAGGCACATAAGTGGCTCGCCCAGTCTCTAGAAACCACGCGCAACGGGCTGGCCGAGACGCGACGGGCCTTACAGGCGTTGCGCGCCGCGCCGCTGGATGATCTGGGGCTGGGCTTGGCGGTACAGACGCTGGCGGAATCGACAGCAGCACGCTGCCGGCTCAGGCTTGACGTCCGAGCTCCGGAGATGGTCGAGGGACTTACAGAGGAGGCCGAACAGTGTATCTACCGCGTGGCACAGGAGGCTCTAGACAACATCAGCCAACATGCCGATGCGCGGCACATCACGGTGCATCTTGACGTGCAAGGGAAGCGCGCTGCATTGCTCGTCGCCGATGATGGGTTAGGCTTCGACGTCGCAGTCGCGCTGGCGGACGGTCATTTTGGCCTGCGCGGCATGCGCGAGCGCGCCGAGCTGGTCGGTGGGGCACTGGATATTGTCAGCACGCCAGGGCGCGGCACCACCGTGCGGCTGACAATCGGGGAATGATTATGATCAGGGTGTTGATTTGCGATGATCAGGAAATGGTCTGCGAGGGGTTGCGGGCGATTTTGGGTACTGCCCCTGATACCCAGGTGATTGGCGTGGCCCACGACGGCGCCGAGGCGGTGGAATTGACCGGCAAGGAGCAGCCTGACGTGGTGTTGATGGACCTGAAAATGCCCGGCATGAACGGGATCCAGGCCACACGCCAGATCAAAGACCGATTCCCCGGTGTACGCGTGCTGGCTCTGACGACCTATGATGCCGATGAATGGGTGTTCGACGCCATCCGTGCCGGTGCTGACGGCTATCTGCTCAAAGACACTCCCCGCGGCCGGCTGATCGAGGCGATCCGGGGCACCGTGGCTGGCGGAACGCATGTGGACCCCAAGGTTGCCGGAAAACTCTTCGAACGGGTCATGCAGCAGCCGACGCCGACCGCGGAAAAGGCCGTGCTCGAATCCCTGAGCGAACGCGAGATCGAGGTCTTGCGGTTACTGGCCCGAGGTTTGAGCAACGCCGAGATCGCCCGGCGGCTTTACTTGTCGGAAGGCACGGTGCGCAACTACGTCAGCAGCGTGCTGACCAAGCTGGGCGTGGCCGACCGCACCCAGGCCGCGATCCTGGCGCTGCGCACCGGGCTGGTGGCGATAGATCCTGACACCTGATCCGCGTCACTTCTCCTGTGCACCATGGCTGCGGCCCGGAGGGATTCTCCGGGCCGCAGCTTTGAGACCAGACCGTCACGTACGAGTACGAGGAGCATCGACTTCCTGTGCAACGCTGGCGGCGTCACGGGATTACGTTTTCACGCAGGAGTGGCACTCCCCCGACGGCTGGTGTCTCCCGACGGTAGATTTCGCACCGGCATGTGATCACAGCGCCGGTTTGGCCGGATTCTATGGCCAGATGCCGCGAGCCTGCACTGCCTCAGCGACCTTGTCCACGGCCAACATCAACGCACCCAGTCGCATCGGCGCGCCATGGGCCTGGGAAAAATCCCAGACGTCCCGGAAGCTGCGCACCATGATGCCTTGGAGTTGACGGTTGATCTCTTCCTCGCTCCAGAAGAAGTTCTGGAGATCCTGCACCCATTCCAGGTAACTCACTACGACCCCGCCGGCGTTGGCCAGGATGTCCGGCACCACGATGACGCCCCGTTCGTTCAGAATCTCATCGGCCTCCCGGGTGGTCGGCCCGTTGGCGCCTTCGACGATATAGCGCGCCCCGATGCGTTCGGCGTTGTCGCCGCGAATCTGATGTTCGAGCGCGGCCGGGATCAGCACATCCGCTTTGATCTCCAGCAGATCTTCGTTGGAGATCCTCTCGACGTCGGGCGACGCGTAGCCGTCCAGCGTTCGCTTCGGATGAGACGCCACACCACGATCCATGGCGTCCAGGTCCAGGCCGTGCGGGTTGAAGACACCGCCGCTGACATCGCTCACGGCCACGATTTTGCAGCCCATGTCAGCCAGGATACGGGCCGCGTTGGACCCGACGTTGCCGTAACCTTGGACCGCTACCGTGATCTCAGCCAGGTCCCGGCCCGCGCGCCTGAGCATTTCCGATGTCACGATCGCGACGCCCCGCCCGGTGGCTTCCTTGCGTCCCTGCGAGCCGCCCAGGTTCAGCGGCTTGCCCGTGACGATCTCCAGCATGGCCGAGCCGCCTAACATGCTGGCCGTGTCGGCGATCCAGGCCATGATCTGCGGGTTGGTGTTCACGTCAGGCGCCGGGATATCGCGCTTGGGCCCCAGGATCGGCATGATCATGGCGGTAAAGCGCCGCGTCATCCGCGCGAGCTCATTTTGTGACATCTCAGTGGGATCACACTGCACGCCACCCTTGGCGCCGCCGTAAGGGATGCCCACCACCGCGCATTTCCAGGTCATCATGGCCGCCAGGCCCTTGACCTCGTTGAGATCGACATCCGGGTGATAGCGGATGCCGCCTTTGCATGGGCCACGTGCGCTGGAATGTTGCACGCGATACCCGCGAAACACCTTGAGCGTGCCATCATCCATCAGCACCGGCACCGCTACGGTCAGCTCGCGCTCGGGCTCGCGCAGGATCGCGTGAATGCCAGGATCAAGCTTGAGCTGCACGGCAACATCGTCGAGGGAGGCCAAAACCGTGTCCCACAGGCTTGGTTTGGCCGCAGGCGCAACAAGGTAGGTCGCGTCAGTCTTGATCAGCGTCTCGGTCAGCGGTTTCTGCATGGCGAGCCTCTCCTGTTAACGCTTCCAGACCATCAGCGGCCGGTGGTGCAGCCAGGTGAGCATGGCGCCGAAGCCACTGCGCGAGTTCACCTCGGCCTCGCTGACGACCTGCACGTCTAGCAGGTGAGCCTGCCCAGGCTTTCCCATCAGATCGGCGTAGCGTTGCGTCAGCGCGCGATCCACCGCTACGATGAGGGAGTTCAGGGCGCTGGTTTTGCGCTGCGCCAGGATAATCACGTGCACCAGGGTGGGTGCGACCTGGCCGAAGGCGAGATCCTCGGGCGTAGCTTCGGTGTCGTACACGTAGGCAGCCCGCACCTCGGTGTCCAGGGCGGCGAGATATTCGGCAAGCTGCCTGGCCAGGCCGTATTCAAAGTAGCCGCGAATTTCGTCTCCGCCACACCGCAGCAAGGCGAGCGCAGCGTCTCGCTCCTTCAGTTTCATGTTGGCGGCGCAAAACTCCAACGCGCCGTCGATAGCATTCCAGGCCGCGGTCGACGCGTCGGGCAGGCTGAACTCGATGCTGGACGCCTGGGCCTGAGTGGAGATATGTGGGCTGACCATGAGTCATACTCCTTTGGGCAAGCGGATTTTAGTCTGTTTACGCCGCCATCATAGCCCTCCGGCCGTTAAAGACCCATAGAAAGCACGGATCAATTCATGAAAAAGATATGAAAATGGGGCACGGTCAGAAGACCGGCCCCAACAAATGACAGTTGGACGGCGGTTACGCCGCCGGGCAGGCCAGCATATAACCGACACCGGCCGATGTCAGGATGTAACGCGGGTTTGCGGGATCGGGCTCCAGCTTTTTGCGCAGGTAGCGCACGTACGCGCGGAGGTAATCCACGTCATCCCGGTACTCCGTGCCCCAGACTTTCGACAGCAGCTCGGCATGAGAAAGGACACAGTTGGGATTGAGGGCCAATTGTCGGAGTAACTCATATTCGGTGCGCGTTAACGCTACCGGTTTGCCCTGCACTTTGACCACGCGGCGGGCGAAGTTGATCTCCAATTCGCCGCATACAAGGCTGGTAGTGACAGCCTCTCCGGGGCGTTGGGTGCGGCGCAGCACGGCCTGCACGCGCGCCAGGAGCTCTTTCGCGTTGAATGGCTTGGTGAGGTAATCATCGGCGCCGGCATCGAAGCCGCCCAGGATGTCACCATCTGTGGCCTTGGCGGTCAACATGATCACCGCCGCGTCCGAGAACTCGCGGATGCGCCGGCAAACCTCGTATCCGTCCGGCCCATCACCGAGCAGCACGTCCAGCAGCACCAGGTCGGGCTGCTCCAGGGCGACCATCTCCAGGGCGGATTTGCCGCTGGCCGCAGCGATGATCTGAAAGCCGACTGTCTTGAGAACTTCACTGACCAGGCGCACCAGCCGCGGCTCGTCGTCCACGACGAGGATCTTGGTGCGACCAGCCTGCGCGCGCTCATTCATACGTTGCCTTCCTCCGCCGATTCGGCCGCACTGTCAACCGGATGCCGCGGCAGGGTGAAATAAAGCGTCGTGCCCTGTCCCACCTGGCTTTCAGCCCAGATGCGCCCGCCGTGGCTTTCCACAATGGTGCGCGCGATGGGCAACCCCAGGCCCGTGCCCACCACATGCCGGCCGAGTCCCGACTTGATCCGGAAGAACTTCTCGAACAGACGGTTCAAGTGCTCAGGCGCGATGCCGACTCCCTGGTCGGCCACGCTGATCACGATCTCAGCCTCGCGAGCCTCGCCCCGCACGACGATCAGGCCACCATCCGGCGAATACTTCACCGCGTTATCCACCAGGTTACGCAGCACCTGAGTGACCCGTTGCGGGTCGGCATCCACGATGGGAAAATCTGCCGGAAAATCGACGACGAAACGGTAATTCTCGCCGTAGTGCGCGAAATCATCCGCGACCGAACGTGCCAGGCGCGGCAGACGTACCGGTTGCACTTCCAGCCTCAGGAAGCCAGCGTCGATCATGGATGATTCCAGTAAGTCATGAATCAGATCCTGCAGGACGTCGCACTCCTCATCGATGATTCGCAGGAACTCACGCTGCGTGTCGGGACTGAAGTTCGCTCCCTCCATCAGAAGCGCCGTGGAATAGCCTTTGATCGAGGTCAGCGGCGTCCGCATCTCGTGCGCCAGGGTGGAAATGACCTCGGCTTTCAGACGATTGGCTTCGTCCAGCGAGCGGACGGTATCCAGTTCCTGGTGTAGCCGGACGTTTTCGATGGTCAGCGCCAGCAGATTAGCGACGGAGCGCAGAAATTGCAGGTCTTCCGGCGAGAAGCTGACGGGCCGGTGGAGACTTTCCAGGAGCAGCACACCCACCTTGGTATCATTAGTTGTCAGGGGGATAGTGATGGCGCTGTTGGGTTGCATCACACCACGCGTCGCTGCGGCAAGGGTCTCGCGGTTTGTCGGCGTCAGCGTCGCCATCGCGGCCGATGTTTCCTGAGGCGTCGTGTAGAGCTCAGCCTGGCCGGTCGCAAACGCCTTCCCGGCCAGGGATTCGCCCGGAGCAAGCCGGATCTGTTGGAGTGTGTCAAGGTCGAAACCCTGCGCCGCCTTGACGACCAGGCCGTCGATCTTGGAGTCATACAGCATGAGGATGCCGGCATCGGCCGCAGGTAGAATGTCGGTCAAGAACGCCAGCAGCCTCGACACCATGTTTTCCAGGTCATGCTCGGTGACCAGGATCTTGGCGATCTCGAACATCGTGCCGAGAGGACGATCCGCACCGCGAGTACCGGCCGGCAGAGCCGCCGCGTCAGTGAAAGATGAATTGTCGTGTGTGGTCGGATTTTGTATGGCGGTCGTCATGGACCCTTCCCTATCCGTGGTGGTTCGAGGATAGCACGTCGGCGCGCTGATGTCAACGTCTGATTTGACTTCCCCTGCGGACCTCCCTATAATACTATCAATCTGATTGATCCGATAAATTCAATGAATGGTTTGCGGCTCCTAAAATGACGATTCTTTCCCAAATCGACTCCGCGTTTTTGCGCTACTTGCTCGCCAACGGCTGCGAGCCGGGCGCGCGCCTGCCGTCGTTGGATGAGATCAGCAATCAGATCGGCATCAGCGTAGGGAAGTTGCGCGAGCAGTTCGAGGTAGCGCGCATGTTGGGGCTGGTGGAAGCCAGCCCACGCCGCGGTATTCGCTGCTTGAAGTACGACTTCCGGCCGACGGTGCGGTTGAGCTTGATGGTCGCGTTGGCGCTTGATCCCCAGGCGTTCAAAGCATACAGCACGCTGCGTATCCATCTGGAGACGGCGTTCTGGGATGAGGCTGTGGTCTTGCTGAGCGAGGACGACAAGGCGCATCTGCACGATCTGGTGACCCAGGCGCAGGATAAGCTGAACCACGAGCGCATCCAAATCCCCTACGTTGAGCACCGTGCGTTCCACATGGGCATCTTCTGCCGGCTGGAGAACCCGTTCGTCCTCGGTCTGCTGGAAGCGTACTGGGATGCCTACGAGGCGGTCGAGCTCAACACCTACGCAGACTACAGTTATCTTCAGGAAGTTTGGGGCTATCACGAGCGCATCGCGGAGGCCATCACCCAGCGCGATTACGTGACCGGCAAGGAGCTACTGATCCAGCACATGCGTTTGATCGACAAGATGGGCGTCGCCCACGAGCTCCCCGTGACCAGACAACAACTACGACAACTTCAAGGAGTGGCAGTATGAGCATTGCATTGCAAGAGGCGCCTTCCACCACGGAGGCGGAACAGCGGGAGGTGATCAACAACTTTTCGCTGAACATCGCCACCATCAACGGGTCGGGAAGCCAGACCAGCAATGGCGTGTTGCTGCGCGCGTTCTTCAAGATGGGTATCCCCGTCAGCGGTAAGAACTTGTTTCCCAGCAACATCCAGGGTTTGCCCACCTGGTACGTGATCCGGCTGAGCAAGGACGGCTATCTTGCCCGCCGTGATCCCTACGAGGTCGCCGTTTGCATGAACGGACGCACGGTCGCTGAGGATATGGCCAAGGTGGCCCCGGGCGGCATGGTGCTTTATGATGATTCGTTGCCCATCGCCGCACGCCGCGCCGATGTTACCTATTACCCCTTGCCAGTGAGCAAGCTGGTCAAGGAAGCCAATCTGCCGTTTGAACTCAGAGATTACATCGCCAACATGACCTATGTGGGTGCGCTGGTGCACCTGCTGGGTGTTGATATGGCCGAGATCGAAGCCGCTATCGAGTGGAACTTCGAGGGAAAGCGCAAGCCGATCGATCTCAACATGGATATGGTGCGGCGCGCGTATGATTGGGCCGTGGCCAACCTTGTCAAGACAGATCCGTATCGCGTCGAGCGCATGGCGGGCTTCAATGAGGATAAGATCCTGGTCGATGGCAACCTGGCCGCCGCGCTGGGATCCATCTGGGGCGGCGTCTCGTTCGTCGCCTGGTATCCCATCACGCCGGCCTCCAGCCTGGCGGAAGGCTTGAACAGGTATCTGCCCAAGTTGCGCACCGATCCGGAGACAGGTAAGGCGACCTTCGCCGTCATCCAGGCGGAGGACGAATTAGCGGCTATCGGCATGGTGGTCGGCGCCGGTTGGGCGGGCGCCCGCGCGATGACGAGCACTTCGGGGCCTGGCCTCGATCTGATGGCCGAGATTGCCGGCCTGGCTTATTTCGCCGAGGTGCCGGCGGTGATCTGGGACGTGCAACGCATCGGCCCCAGCACGGGTCTGCCCACCCGCACCGGTCAAGGCGACATCCTGGCTGCTTATTATTTGAGCCATGGTGATACCCGCCACCCGCTGCTCTTCCCGGCCGATCCCGCAGAATGCTTCGAGTTTGGCACCACTGCCCTCGACCTGGCCGAGCGGCTCCAGACGTTGGTCATGGTCCTGTCCGATCTTGATATCGGCATGAACGTCTGGATCAGCGATCGGCTCAAGTATCCTGAGAAGCCGTTGGATCGGGGCAAGGTGCTCGATGCCGAGCAGCTCCGTGCGTTGGCCGGTTCGTGGGGCCGCTACAGGGACGTGGATGGCGACGGCATCGCGTATCGCACGCTGCCCGGCACACCTCACCCGGCGGCTGCCTACTTCACCCGCGGCACCGGTCACACCGAGCAGGCGACCTACAGCGAGCGGCCCGAAGACTGGGAAGGCAACCTGGATCGCCTGGCGCGCAAATTCGAGACGGCGCGCTCCCTGGTGCCCGCGCCCGTGGTAGACGACGTCGAAGGCGCCCGCATCGGCATCATCAGCGTCGGCTCCAATCACCCGGCGATCGTGGAGGCACGCGATCTTTTGCGCGCCGCGGGCATCGAGAGCAGCTATATGCGCCTGCGCGCGTTGCCGATCAACGATACCGTGCGCGAGTTCTTGCACCGGTTCGAGCGCGTGTTCGTGGTCGAGAATAACCACGACGGCCAGTTGCACCAGATCCTGCTGTCGGAAGAACCGGTCTGCGGTGAAGAGCTGGTCTCCGTCGCTCGCTGCAACGGCCTCCCGTTATCGGCCGCGTGGATCGCCGAGACGATCCAGAAGAAGATGTGAGGGGTGTGAAATGGTAGCTACGGTTGAATCCCCCGTCAAGGGAGTCAAGCTGAATATCCTGGGCCTGGAAAAAAGCGCGTACAAAGGCGCTCCCTCCACCCTGTGCAAGGGCTGCGGCCACGACACTATCGCTCAGCGCATTATGAACGTCGCCTGGGAGTTGGGCCTCGATCAGACGAAGGTCGTCAAAATGAGCGGGATTGGCTGCAGCAGCAAGTCGCCGGCCTATTTCCTGGGGTACAGCCATGCCTTCAATAGCGTGCACGGCCGCATGCCGGCCGTCGCGACCGGCGCGGTCGTGGCGAATCGCGACCTCACCGTGATCGGCGTCAGCGGCGACGGCGATACGGCGTCCATCGGCACCGGCCAGTTCAAACACGCTGTGCGGCGCAACGTCCCGATGGTCTACATCGTGGAGAATAACGGCGTCTACGGCCTGACCAAGGGCCAGTTCAGCGCCACGGCCGACCTGGGCCAGCGGTTGAAATACGCGGGCGTGAATAATCTGCCGCCGCTGGACATCTGCCTGGAGGCGCTGGCGGCTAACGCCACTTTTGTAGGCCGCAGCTTCGCCGGCGATCCGCGCCAGGTGGAGACGTTGCTCAAGGCCGCGTTCAGTCATCGTGGCATTGCCGTGCTGGATATCGTCAGCCCGTGCGTGTCGTTCAACAACCACGACGACTCCACCAAGAGTTATAGTTGGGGCAAGTCAAAAGAGACGCCGCTGAATGAGCTCAACTTCATCCCGCACTATGAGGAGATCACCATCGGCTACTACGAGGGCGAGATGGAGGTGGCCATGCACGACGGGTCGCGCATCAAGCTAAAGAAGCTGGATCCCGATTACGACCCCACCGACAAGCTGAACGCCTTCCGGACGCTGGAGGAGGCGCGGGCAAACCAGGAGTTCATCACCGGGCTGATTTACGTCAACGAAAAAGAGCGACCTGACCTGCACGAGTTGTTGGCCTACGTGGACACCCCGCTGGTGCATCTGCCGGAAGAGAAGCTGCGCCCCAGCCGGCAGGCGTTGGACGATCTGATGGCGAAGCTGTGAGGCGTGGGGCGTATGGCGTAGTGCGTGGTGCGTGGAGCGTAGAGCGTGAGGCGTGGAGCGTGGTGCGTAAAGAAAGCCCGGTGGTCCCGAAGCGCCGACCGGCGGGCTTTGCTTTGCTGAGGGTGCGGTACAAAGTCTTGCGTAAATGGCCCGGTGAGATCATGCTGAGATACCCATGCTACGTTGCGAGGTGCGTCTGTGCAAGGAACTCCCTCCGCTGTCTGTCATGCTGAACGGGTCTACAGCTCAAGGTTCGTTACGGCGAGTTGCCAGTGAAGCATCCGTCGTTCGCCAACGCGGAGAACGGATTCTTCGCTGAGATACTGGTCGAAGCGGTCACGGCGGTTGCACCAGCATTGAACGAGGAAAGCCAGCAGGTGCAACCGGCTTTGGCCCAACTGGCTTATCTGAACGATGCGGCGCTGTGGCAGGCTGCGCGCTCGACAATGCCTACCCATGCGCGCGAGCGTCTCGCCGCGTTGCACGATGCACAGGCTCACCGACCTCTGGCTCCCGCGGAACGCACCGAGGAACAGGCGCTACTCCAACTTTATCGTGAGACCGTCCTGGTGCGCGCCCAGGCCGCCGTATTATTGCAGCAACGCGGTTACGATGTAGCCGACCCGGATCAATTTACACCGCTGGCATGACCAGGCGCATCCCCGCGGCTATCCGCCAGCGTGTTACTGAAGCAGCCCGTCATCGCTGCGGTTACTGCCTCACCGCCGAACGCGTTATTATGAATCATCCCGATGTCGTTTCCGCCCGGCGCCTGTGGACCATCGTAGGATGGCATCCACCAGCCGACTGATGAAATGCCGTTGCTCCTCGCTTATTTCCCCACCGCTGGCAGAAAGATCTCACCTCTGAAGACTTGCAGCGTGTGTGACGCGCGGTTGTTCGTTTCGTCTGCTTCCTGGATCGAGTTATCCGGATCGGCTGCGGCAGTAATCGTATAAACGCCGCTTGAGGCGATCGTCCAGCTCATGTGGATCGGCTGCGAGGCCCCTGGAAGGACGGCGGCGACGGCCTGATCTGGGCCGAGCCTCTCGCCTTCATGCGCCAGGTCGCCGTTCGTGAAGCGCACGATCACCCCGGTCGCCGGGCTCAGGCCGCGGTTGGTTACAGCGGCAGTAATCGTGACCGTTACAGGCTTGCCGTGCGATACGGGTCGCGGCGGATCAAAGGCAACCGCCGACACCGCCAGATCGGGCGCAGTGTAGGCGCCGTAGGCCAATCCCAGCGGGGTGATCGCGTGGGTATCCGGGTCGAACAGGTTGCCGTTGAAGCCTCTGCCTGCGTGGGGGTCGTACACGTAGTCATCCAGGCTGTACCAGGCCCAACGCTGGATGAGCCGGTTGCCATCGGCCGGGTAACCCAGCTCGTCATCGGTCGTGGTCAGAAAGAAGTCGAACGTGGCGAGCATGAACCTGCGCACCCGTTCCGCATCGAACCCGTAGATCGGCGGCATGAGGACGCCGTATTCCGAGACAATGAGCGGTTTATCCCGCTCGCCGTGATCGGCCATCCACTGGCGGAAAGCGCGAATTTGCCGTTGGAAGATCTCGATGCTGTCGTTATCCTGCACCTCGTACAGCATCCCTAGCTCCTGGTAGTCATCCACCCCTGGCGGGATGCCGGCGCCCCAGGTCCAATCCTCGCGCAGGATGAAACCGTGCACGTTCCAGACGTCCACCGGTATCATCTCACCGTAGCGGCTGCGGTAAGCGTCCAGGACCATATCCAGGTACTTCAGACGAAGAGGCGTCGGCTGCACGACTCCGCCGATTGCCACACGGCACGACGGGTCTCGTCCCTTGAGAAACGTATACAGGTCGTGATAGATGACCGCGTATTCGGCGGGCAGGCGATCGTCCTGGCCTCCCCGGCGATCCGGCTCGTTGCCGATCAGCCACAGGCTGCCGGGATTGGCATCCACCACAGGGCCGAGCGTCGTCGTGATCGTGGCAGGATTGTACCATCCTGCCTTCACGCGCACGGTCTGCGCATACTCCATCCCCGCAGGCCGGAGAGGAGCAAGGCCGTGCGTGAAGTTGACGTACCAGCCGGCGTGAAGCTGCTCGACGGCGTAGTCGCCGATGCTGCCTTGAGCGACGCAGAAGCCGAAACGCTCGTGGGGCGACGTGTACAGGGATGTCCCGCTCGCCGGTTCCGCGTCGAAAACCGCACCTGATCCCCATTGCTCCTCGTTCCCTGCCAGGGAAGAGCCTGCTCTGAAAATGCGCCCCCCCAGCCCCCCGAAGTCGGGGGGAGCCGCGTTTCCCCCCAGGGTTGGGGGGTCAGGGGGGCCGTTTTCACCCGCAGGGACCGTGGCAATAGGCTGGTCAAGCTGAATTGGCGGCGCAGGCGTGCGCGTGGGAACGGTCTGGTTGTGGAGATCTTGGGCCGGTGTGGCCCAGGCGGAAGCACTTGCAGCGAGCCACCAGAGGCCGAGCAAGGTTCCTGCCACGGCAAATAGCAACAACCGGGACGCGACAACCTTGGCGGACCCGGTGTCAGCCTCCGTCACCTCACCGCTGATCATGGCAGATCACGCAGGCAGAGCGGCAGGTAGTAGATGTGCTTTGCGCCAAATGTGAAGTCGCGCAGGCAAAGCGGCAAATAGATGGTTTCTGCGCCAACCCGGATGTTGACACTCGCCTCCGCGACGTTGCCATCGCTATCCTGGGCGCTCAGGGTGATGCGATGTGTCCCTGGCGACAGTTGATCCGCCTCGATCCACTCCCCGTTACCCAGGAACCCATCGTGATCCGAGCGCCATGAGAGCGCAGCGTCCGGCAACGGACCATCCTCCAGGTCGTAACCGTGGCCCAGGAAGAGCACCGGCTCACCCACCGTAAAGCCAGTACCCTCTTCCGGGGCGTCGATAAACACCTCCGGGGGCTTCCTGCTAACGCCGAAAGCCGCGGAATCAGCCAGGCCCGTGTTGACGCCATCGCTCGCCAGAACCCGGATGCGGCTGGTATCGCCGCCCCCGACAAAGGTAGTATCGAAGGCGAAGCTCGCCTCAGTGAGATCGGTCGCGATAGGCAGCCACGATTGTCCATCATCGGCGCTGTACAACACCACGTAAGTCAGCGTATCGCCGTCCTCGTCATCGGCAGCCCATGTTACAGTCTGTGTCCCACTCCAGTATTCACCGCCAGCAGGGGAAGTCACCGTGACCTGAGGCGCATGTTGACTCACGGCTCGTTCGGCGAGTACCATGTCGCCGTGAGTCAGGGCGACGTGCCTGACTCCAGCAGGATAAGGGATCTGAAGCGAGAAGAAATCAACATCAATGGGTTCCATCGTTTCCGGGTCAACAAAGGCAAGATCGAAACAACGTTCATGGAGCACTTGCTGGCCTTCAGCGCGCAGTTCAAGACAGTAGGCGATCCCAGGCGGCAGTCCATCCGCGACTTGGGATGTGCTCACGCGGTAGAAAGGATCAAGCAACGCCGTGCCGTTTGTGTATACGGTGCCGCTGGTCAACAGGTACTCTGTTGGCTGTGCGGAGACGGCCAGTTCTCCGGCTACTGTCGGGGCCAACGTATTGTAAAGCCGTCCATACGTGAACGGAGAAATCCAACGGCTCGCACAGTATGACATCAGATCATAGGTCGTCTGGCGGTTCAACACCAGCTTCTGCCACACATCGAACCCATACTCCTGAATGGCGGATGTGTTCCCATATTGGGCTTTGGGCCAATCGGTCCCGCTATCTGCCGCACCACACGCGTCCGGCGTATCAGGATGCCGGCGGTTCAAGTTATGACCGATTTCGTGGGCCATGGTCATGTGTTCTCTGGCCCAGTCCTGTCCCCACGCCACGCGGCCGGCCTTCCCCAGAAACGGCGGATCAGATAAGCCTACAGTGCTAACTGCCGCAATCTCTGGTAACCATCCAAAGACCTGGTCGACCGAGCCGTACCGCCATGCATGCCACCATGAATCCCATGCGTTCAACTTGGCAATCAATGCAGACCGATTGGCTCTCAACGCCAGATTCTTGCTCCAGGTGAAGCCCGGCCACTGCATGTAGACCAGCCCTTGGACGTAAGCCAGAGGATAGATCTTTCGCATCCACATGTCGGCACTGGTGATTCTGCTTGTGGGGGATCTGCCTGCGCTGCCAGGAGGCCTGTACGTGATGGGCACATAGCCGACACGCAGCGCCTTCCGCTTGTCGAAGGAAATACTCATGCATCCGCTACCTGGATAGCGGTTGTTGTAGTAGTTGCTTTCGGGCACGGTGTGGTCAGGATTCACCTCGGCACACAGGTCAAGGCTATCATGCAGCTCGACACCAGGAAGAAGGAAGTTAAGACTGCCGTTGGCTTGTTTTCGCCCCGGCTGATCAGGTTCTTTGAGGGGCTGTTTCACCGCGGAAATCGACCCGTTATAGGGTTTGAGAGTGGCTACCAATGTGTTCGCGCGGAAGAGGTATAGGCGCGCCGTGACCCCAGCCACCGGCCCGGCCGCTCCGCCGATGTCAACGTAGAGACGAGCTATCGCGGGTTTCTTTTCCACCAGGGGCACGCTGTTGTTGAGACAGTCGGCTTTTTCGGGAATGTGGAAACACTGGATGGCTTGCGTGATTTCGATCCCCAGGATGGACAGGTCAACCGTCGGGGTGGAAGTAGGTGTAAGCGTCGGCGTTGGCGTAGCGGTAGGCGGTGATGTCTGGGTGGATGTGTAGGTGGGATACGGCGTGCTGGTCGGATAGGGTGAGCTGGACGGATAGGGCGAGTAGGTGGGATACGGATAGGGCGTGCAGGGTGTGCCAGCCAGGGTCGGTGAAGGGGCGCGAGTATCGGTAGGGGCCGGCGTCACCGTGGATGTCTGCGTCGGGGTTCGCGTCGGGGTAAATGTCCGGGTAGGCGTCCACGATGGCGTAGGCGTGGGCGTGGGCGTGGACGTTGGCTTTGGCGTATCCGTGATGCATCGACGGATAGTCGGTGTAGGTGTGGGTGTGTTCGTCGGCTGAGACGTTCCGGTCGAGGTAAGCGTTGGGCCAACGGTGTATGTCGGTTCAGGCGTATAGCTCGGCCACGGCGTATAAGTCGGATTGGGTGGATCGGTCGGACAAACCACGCAGGTCGGAGTCGGGGTCAGCGTCGGCGTTGGTGTGGCCGACGGCGGCAATGTGGGAGTATCGGTGGGCGGCAGTGTCGGTGGCACGGTCGGTGGTGGGACGGTGGGCGGTGGGATGGTGGGCACCTCCGTCGGCGGCGGGATCGTGGGCACAGTGGGCACCTCTTGAACGAGGCGCCCGGCGACCGGCGTCGAGGCGACCTCATGCTGGGCAGCAGCACTGACAAACCAGGTCCCGATGATCGCCCCCGTGGCAATCAGGACCAATACGCCGATCAGACTCAGACGCAGCCCTGCGCGGGGCACACCCACAAAACGCTTTGGAGTCGCCATGATTCATCTCCTCCCGATGCGTCGGCACCCATGAGGTATTAACATCCATGGGAACCTCCTGCTTTCGAAAGCTGCATGCGGAGCTTGGTACAACAGAAAGCAAACCGACAATCCCAACAGCGCGATTTTGCCCAAGCTGACCAGCAAAGCGCTCTAGTGGGGGCATCACATCGCCGCTGATCATGGCAGATCACACAGGCAGAGCGGCAAGTGCCAATAGATGGTTTCTGCGCCAACCCGGATGTTGCCCCGTGTCTCCGCGACATTGCCATCGCTGTCACGTATGCTCAGGGTGATGCGATGTCTCCCTGGTGACAGTTGATCTGTCTTTTAGCTTAACTTGCGACCAATAGAGCAACCCCGCAAAAGGGATTTTTTCACGGCCCCCACCTGGGGGCCGTGATTCACCCTTGCGGCTCTACGGTCGAACGTTTTTGAGCACCAGCGGCAGGAACAGGTGGCGATACTCTACCGTCTCGAAGGACCAAGTAAGCGGCGCTGTCATCGGATTGGCAGAACCGTCTCGGGCCATCAGCATGGCCGTATAGACCGTCGCGCCGACCAAACCAGCGTGCGTCGCCGTGACCACCGTGCCAGCCTCGTTCCAGGTGTAGAACCAGCCGCCGGGATCGGGTGTCAGCGCCAGGTTCAAGCTTAGCGGTCCGATTTGCTCGGTAAAGGTGATGACGATGGGTGCGGTCAATACTACCCCGGTTGCGCTGCTGGCCGGAGAATGCGCAATCACGCCCGGCGGTGTGGTGTCGGGTATGATCCACTGGTAAGCTACGCCGCCAGCAGTGACGCCGTCAATACGCTCACTGATCGCCATCTCAAATTCGAGTCCGACGGGGCCACCGAAGACTAGCCCTACGGCAGCTTGTTCATCCGCCAGCATTGGTACCGCGCCAATGGTAGCCGAAACCGCGCCGGTGACGCGAATCTCTTTCGTCGCCGTCAGCACCTCAATACCACTGTCCCATCTTGCGCCGTAGGCCAGCCAGCGGTCAAACAAGGTCGCAGGTAATCGCACGGTGATAGTGCCAGTAACAGGGAAGGTCATGCGATGAATGACGACATCAACATCCTTGGGCCGGTCGTAGGTATTGACCAGTTGTACCTCGGCCTGCTCGACATTCAATGCTCCCATCAGCCTTGAGCTAGAGTTGTCATAGATATTTACGTTACGCCACGAAACGTTGTTATCCCATGGAACCCACTTGTCCGAGCACTCTCGCCCCCGATCGTAAGGGTCATCAATGGCATCTATAACGGTTTTTAAGCAGGTGTGGCCATCCCGCGTAGGCCGCCATGGCGTGCTGATGATACGCTCCTCGCCTGGCAAAAGATTCGTGAAAGGAATTGCACCAATCCACGCCCAGGCACCACACTCCACGGCTAACGAAGGCTCGTGCCAGTACACGTCTTCTATGCCACTGGTGACGACCCCGCCCCGGTTGTGCAGGCGCACATATACCGTGTTGGTGATTCCCTCAATCGGATCTTGGTGAATGAGGCCACCATCAGCGTGGTGGCGCACCCAGACGTCGGGTGAATAATACCAGTCATTGATGTCGCTAGGCACATCCCCATTGTCTCTGTCGTTATCCTTAGTGTAAGCGTCGGGTGGCCATGGAAGGATGCGCAGTGTGCGCGAGAGAACGTCGTTGGCTGGGTATTCGTCACCAGGCAGCGCACTCTGGCTAGTGATGGTATAGTGGCCCAGAACAGTGAGCGTGTAGGCGGGAAATGTTAACAATGCCCAGCCAGATGGCGAGATAACGCCGCTGTTCAGCGACTGCTCATGGACGGCCACGCCGGCCTGGGTGATCGTGTAGGTGACCGGTACATTGCTCTCGATATCACTGCCAACGTTACGCAGCCAGACAAAAGGGTTAAAGGCTTTGCCCACAGGCCACGCACCGCTTGGCGCGACCGCCACTACAGCCACATCATGCATCGGAGGCGGACATGTAGAAGCAATCCCGGTTACTGGGTGATCGCCGGTGATGACCACAGTTCCACGAAAGCCGTTGGGTATGTCAGGGATAGTAGCAACATGGTACACTTTGCTTTCAAAAGGAGCAAATGTGTCAACAAAACTATGGACAATGGAACCGCCAGGGGGATAGTGTCCAACATAGAATACATGAGCAGTAGTTGTCCTGTCAGCATTGCGGTTGGTTACGGTATAGACCGTGGTCTCATGGCAAACGGGCAGGGCCAGAGGCAGCGTGGGTGTAGGTGTGGGTATCGTGCTTGTTTGGTATGGACTCTGCGATGGCGTTGCCCATGTACTGGGCATGAAAGAGATCAGGAATAGTATACCCATTCCTGCCATTCCTATAGCTGTCAAGAACAGTGAGCGGAATGAGTTAGTACGTTTCAGAATTGTGCGGTTCATGGTTCCCTCCCTAAAACAAGCATGTACAGTCATGTCAGATGATGAAGTTGTCATGGCGCATGGAGGAGGTACGGATCTGTCAGAAGTTACCTCCGGGTATGAGACTACCAAGACTTACAGCCCTCCTCCAAGAATGCATCGAGGCCCGTCAGGAGTTTTCGTCCATCGTTGATATCGTTGCAAGTGACCGATACCGGCGTTATGTCACCGCAAAGCCACGAGGTGTTTTTCATCTATCAAGGAAGCGTAGGTTCGGCTGCCAACGATCCTGCCATCGTAAAACCATTGGCAGGTATAGTCCACGCTGTGCCCCAGCACGCAAGACCATTGGCAAGTACAACTCATGCTGCGCCCTGGCCCGCAAGCCAAAACTCACCGCCTGGCTGTCCCCCGAGGCCAGGACGACGGTCACCCGCTCCGTCGTTGTGGCCCGGAAGCCCGATGGTATGACGACTACAACCTCATAGGTGCCGGCAGGCACATCGCGGAACTCGTATGAGCCGTTGCCGCGCGCGGTGGCCGTGGCAATAATCGCCGCTGTGTCTGTGGCCAGCAGTTGCACCTCCACGCCACCAAAGCCCGGCTCACCATCAGTCATGCTTTTGTTGCCGTCCAGATCATGGAATACGACACCACTGATGGTGCCGACCGGCCGGTCGCCGAAATCCGCTGCCGCGTTGCCGCCCGCCGGCACGGTGACAGTGATCGCGTTACGCGTGCTCGTAAAGCCGGCCGGATCGGTCTCCGACACGGTGTAGATGCCAGCGTTCAGATCGAGGAACTGATAGCTGCCACTGCTGGTGGTCGTGATCGTGCGTGACACGACGCTCCCTGCCAGCGAGACGCGTGCGCCACTGATGCCGGTCTCAGCCTCATCCAGCCGATCGTTGCCGTTTGCATCCTGGAACACCACGCCGCCGACCGTGCTTGCGATCTGTACGCCGAAGCTGGCGGTGGCGCCATGCCCGGCTGTCAGTGCGATCGGCCGCGAGGTCGGCGTCGTCGCCGCCAGGCCGGCCGGCAGGATTACCGACGCAGTATACGCGCCGGCTGACAGGTCGCTGAACAGGTAGTAACCGTCGGCGCTGGTGACGGTCTGGCCTGCTAGCCCACCGTCGGCCGCCCGTAAGGTGACGGTGATGGCGCCGACGCCGTGTTCCAGCGCGCTGCGCACGCTGTCCCCGTCGGTGTCGAAGAAGACCGCGCCGCTAACCGTGTTGGCTGCCAGCAGACCGAACTGGACGCTGCTCAATTGCCCTTCGGTCACAGCCAGGGCCAGTTCTCGCTCGGTCGTGGGAGCAAAGCCAGGCGGGACCACCAGCGCCAGCCGGTAGGTTCCTGCCGCGACGTCGAAGAGGTAGCTCCCATCCCCCGCGGTGGTGGTTTCCGCAACAGGCGTGCCGTCCGGTTGCACCAGGCGCACGCCGACGCCGACCAGCGACGGCTCGGCCGGATTCAGACGGCCGTTTCCGTCCAGGTCGTTGAAGACGCGCCCGGCGACCGCTCCATGTCCGGTCGCCACATAGCGCCGGCCGAAGTTGACATTGGCTGTGCTGTCGGCCGCGGCCCAGGCAGTCGCACTAACGGGCGTCGTCGCCAGGAAGCCTGGCGCGGGAGCGACCGTGACGGCGTACGCGTCCGGGATCAGATCGAAGAACGCGTACTCGCCATTGCCAGTCGTGGTGGCCGTCATCACCTCGGTATCGGTCAGCGTCCACAGGCTGACGACCACACCGCCCAGGGGGCGCTCACCGGGTTCGGCCACGCCGTTGGCGTTGGCATCGTTGTACACTCGGCCAGCGATCACGGCGCGCGAGGTATGGGTGGCAATCGCTTCAGTGCCGATGAAACGGTCGCCAAAGTTGATCATGGCCGGGCCGAAGCCCCTGACCACATCGGGCGTCGTGCTCACGTGATCCTCGGCGTTGGCGGCCGCGATCTCGTATACGCCGTCCACCAGAGAGAAGACGTAAGCACCGCTGACCGTAGTGGTGTAAGTCTGTACGACCTGCCCACCCTGCTTCAACTGAACGGTGATGCCGCTGATGCCGGGTTCATCCGGACTGCGCTGGCCGTTTCCGTCGTCGTCGCGGAAGACGGAGCCGCTGATCCCCGCGCCCGGCAGGAAGTCCACAAAGTCGGCCGCCGCGCCTTTCTCGGTGCTGAGATAGAGGGTGCGCGTGTTGGGGGTGAGACTGGTGTAGCCTGGGGAATCACTCTCGATCACCGTCAATGAGCCGACAGGCAAACCGTTGATCTGATATGTGCCATTGCCGATGGTAGTAGCCTGTCCAACCGGGTTCCCCTTTTCGTCCCGGACAGTGATTTCCACACCGGGGAGCCCGTGATGATTGGGGTCGAGCGCCCGACCGCGCAAGGCGCCGAGCGGCGTATCGTTGACAATTGTGCCCGTTTGCCGGCCACCGCGCACAAGGGCAGCCGAGGCCCCGCTGGCCGCCAGTCCGAAGCTTACGTTCTCGCCCTGGGCTGGATCGTTCAATGCCACTGCGAACGGATTTTCTGTAACAGAAGACCAATCGTTCGGAGGTACGACCTCCACCAGGTAACTGCCCAGATCCACGGCCATGAACAGATAGGAGCCATCGGCTGCCGTGTCAGTTTCACGCACAGTAGCGCCGCCCGGAGTCGTTAGACGCAAGTGCACGCCACCCACACCCAATTCCCCGTCACCGCGCACGCCGTCCAGATTGAGGTCATTGTACACCGCGCCGACGACGCACGGATCATACTGGATGTGAAAATTCACGGTCGCACTGCCGTAGGCCGATACATGGACTTCTGTCCAGGGGTCATCCCATGGCCACCAACCTACCGGATGCCACCAGTCACTGTTGCCATACGGTGGCCTAAGGAGATGCACCCAGTAGGCGCCGGATGTGACTTCTTGGAAGAGATAGCTGCCATCGGTTGCCGTCATGGTGGTTTGGATCCGGACAGAGCGTTCGTTGTTCCACAACTCTACTGTCACATCGCGCAAGGGCACATCGCTCCATTCCGACACCCACGCCCAACTGGGAAGTGTATACGCTGCTCCCGGATTGATCAAGGCAACAACGATGCCGGTGACAGTACCCAGGCGAGTATTGCCGAAGTCAACACGGCTGCTGCTGCTGGGCGACAGGTGGACGCACACCGGGTTGGGCGAGGTGTTGACAAAGCCCTCGGGAACAGTCTCCTCAACACAATAGGTGCGAGCGATCAGGTTATCGAACTGATAGCGTCCCATGGCGTCAGTCCGCACCCTGGCCACCAGCGGTCCCCGGCAAGGAGCCCTCACACAGATGACAAACTCATAAAGCGTGATCTCTACCCCGCCCATGCCGCGTTCGCCAGAGGTGCAGATGCCGTCGCCGTTCCTGTCGTAGCACTTGGTGCCGTAGATCGCGCCAGCCGTGTAGTCGCCGAAGCTGACACTGCTACTGCCACCTATAGGAACGAACAGCGTAATCTCATTGAGCGTAGAACTGGCGAACCCAGGAGGATCGGTCTCCACCACCGTGTAGGTACGGGATATCAGGTTGCGAAACGTGAAACTGCCATCGCCGGTGGTGGTTGCGGTGATGGGCGAACCATCGTAAAGTGTAATCGTCACGCCACCGATGCCGTCTTCGCCGCGGTCACGACGGCCGTTGCCGTTCAGGTCGTTGAAGACCTCGCCGCTAAGCGTCCCTGCTTCAAAGTCGCCAAAGTCCGCGCTGGCAGCGCCACCTTCCTCCAGGCCTACGATCACTGTGTTCGGGGTACTGCTTGTAAAGCCCACAGGATCGATTTCGACCACCGTGTAGCGACCCATACTCAAGCCGCTGAAACTGTAACTGCCGTTGCCGAAGGTTCGGGTTGTTGAGATTACCTGATTGGTTACATCCAACAGCAGTTGTACCTCCGCCCCGCCGAGGCCACCTTCGTCAGGCTCTCGCGCCAGATTGCCGTTGAGATCGTTGAAAACCACACCGCTGATCGAGCCGGGCCACTGAAACCCGAAGTTGGCGCTGGCGCTGCCGCCGTCGGCTACCAGCACCGGCTGGCAGTTGGGGGTTGTGTTGACCAAGCCCGGCGGCGGGATCACGCAGACGGTGTAGTTGCCGGGTGCCACGTCCGCGAAGAGATAGTCGCCATTGCCGTCAGTAAACGCGTTGCGGATAATGCCGTTGATCAACTGTACGTGCACTCTGCCGAAGCCATTCTCGTCCGGATAATCGTATTCGCCGTCACCATCCCAATCGTGGAAAACTGTGCCGCCGACCGTGCCGATGCGTTGATCGCCGAAACTGGCACCCGCGCTACCATCTATGGGGACTGAGACACTCCGGCTGTTGGGGGTTGTGCTGACGTAGCCGGGCGGATCTGTTTCGACAACTGCGTAGGCGCCGGGTGCTACGCTGGTAAACTGATAGGAACCGTCGCCGGCCGTGGTTCTGGTGATCGGCGAGCCATTGTACAGCGTGACTGTCACGCCGCCGATGCCTCGTTCCTGCTCGATTTGCTGCACCCCATCGCCGTTGGCGTCGTCGAAGACCACGCCACTGACTGTGCCGACGAGCCGATCACCGAAGTTCGCCGTGGCGCTGCCGCCGGCCGGCACTGAGACGATGTAATGGTTCGGCGTCGTGCTGACGTAGCCGGGCGGGTCGGTCTCGATCACGGTGTAGGTGCCGGAAATGACGCCGCTGAACTCGTAAGTTCCATCGGCATTGGTGGTGCGGGTCGAGCCGTCGCTCAGCGCCACAGTAACACCGCCGATCCCCAACTCGCCGGGACCCTGCCGGCTGTTTCCGTCGCTGTCATTGAAGACGATGCCGCCCACCGTGCCGCCGAGCCGGTCACCGAAGTCGGCCGTCGCCGCGCCGCCGGTAGCGACGTATACGATGCGTTGGTCCGGCGTGGTGCTGAAGTAGCCGGGTGGATTGGTCTCGACCACGGTGTAGGTGCCGGATACGACGTGCGTGAAGCGATACGAACCGTCGCTGAAGGTAGTCGTGCCTGTTACGACCACACTGTCCTGCCACAGCTCGACGGTCACGCCGCCCAGTCCCCTTTCGCCGGGATCCCGGTGGCTGTCGCCGTTTTCGTCATCGAAGACCGTCCCGACGACTTCACCGATGGAATGATCGCCGAAGCTAGCGCCGCCCCCGCCGCCGATAACGATGTAGACGTTGACGCTGTTGGGTGTTGTGCTGAAGTAGCCCTCCGGGTCGGTCTCGCTGAGCGTGTAGGTGCCGGCCGCCACGTCGGTGAAGAGATAGGCGCCATTACCCACCGTCGTGGTTGTCATCGTCATGCTGTCGCTCAACGTGATCGTTACGCTGCCAATGCCCGGTTCGCCGGCGTCCTGGACGCGATTGCCGTTCAGGTCATCAAAGACTACGCCGCCGACCGCGCCGGCGCGCTCATCGCCGAAGTTAGCTATGGCGCTCCCGCCGGCTGTCAGGCGCACCGGTACCCGATCGCTGCTGGTGCTGATGAAGCCGTCCGGGTTCAGTTCCAGCACGGCGTAGTTGCCGGGTGCCATGGTGGCGAAGCCATAGCCGCCGTCACCGCTGGTCGTGGTCGTGGTGATAAGACCCTCTGCGCCCCACAATTGCACCTCTACGCCGCCGAGGCCCAGTTCGCCGACATCTAACCGGCCGTTGCAGTTGAAGTCATTGAAGACGACGCCCTGGATACTGTTCACTTCCCGGAAACCGAAGTTGACCGCTGCGCTCCCGCCCGCCACCAGACGGATGTTACGACAAAGCGCGCCGGTCGCGACGAAGCCATCCGGCGCAACCGCGCACACCTCATACCGGCCGGGCGCCACGCTGAGGAAGGCGTAGGTTCCGTCACCGCTGGTGACAGCGCTTGTCACGACCGCGCCGCCCTGCTGCAGCTCGACGCGCACGCCGCCGAGGCCCGGCTCGCTGTAATCGCGCCGGCCGTTGCCGTTCCGATCGTTGAAGATTGTGCCGCTCACACTCGCCGCCAATCGCAGGGGAATACTGACCACGACGCTGCCGCCTGGAGGCAGGTAGACAGTCCGGCAAGTCACAGATACAAAACCGGGCGGCGATTCTACGCACATCCTGTAAGTGCCGGAAGACATGGCCGCGAACATGAAGGTGCCGTCGCCGCTGGTAGATGTTGTGCCGACCCGGGTCTCATCCCGCCACACAGTGACCATCACACCGCCGGTGCCAGCTTCGCCAGCGTCCGGGGTCCCGTCACCATCCAGATCGTGAAACACCACGCCCCGGATCGTGCCGGCCGGCTGATCAATGAAGTTAGCCGTGGCGCTGCCACCTGGGGGTACCGACACGTTGACGACGTTGGGCGTCACGCTGACGTAGCCGTCGGGATCCGTTTCGCGCACGGCATAGGCGCCCGCCGCAATGCCCCTGAAGATGTAGGAGCCATTGCCGACCGTGGTTGTCATGGCTGTCGCACCGTTGATCAGCTCGACGGTCACACCTCCGATGCCCTCGTTCGGATCCAGCACTCCATTCCCGTTCCAGTCATCGAAGACCGTGCCGCTGACCGTGCCAGCCAGTTGATCACCGAAGCTACAACTCGCGCTGCCGCGTGCCGGCACCGAAACCGGACAACTGTTGGGCGTCGTGCTGACGTAACCGGTCGGGTCAGTCTCGATGACCGTCACCGTATACGGGCGCGACTCGACAAACACGAAGATGAAAGTACCATTGCGGGCCGTAGTCGTTGTGTTGGTGTGGCCGTTAACCAACTCTACGATCACGCCTCCGATACCACCTTCGCCCTCCTCCTGAACGCCATTGCCGTTCAGATCATTAAAAACTACGCCGCTGACAATGCCGGCGGGCTGATCGCCGAAGCTGACTGACGCGCTGCCACCGGATGGCACCGAGACCGCATGACTGTTAGGTGTAGTGCTGAAACAATACTCAGGATCGGTCTCGATGACGGTGTAGGCACCGGGCAGCACACCTACGAAGGTATAGAGACCGCCGTTGGCTGTGAGTGTGGTGCGCCGGCTGCCATCACTCAAGGTGATCAAGACACCATCAACGCCGGTCTCACTGGCATCGTCTCGCACACCGTTGCCATTCAGATCGTTGAAGACCATGCCGCTCACCTGACCGACGCGCTGGTCGCCAAAGTTGCAGCTCGCACTACCACCCTGAGACACCGACACGGAGCAGCTATTCGGCGTCACGCTGAAATAGCCGGGTGGATCAGTCTCGACCACGGTGTAAGGGCCTTTCCGGACATCGATGAACTGGTATGTGCCGCTGATATCGGTAGTCGTCGTGATCTCCACGCTGTTGACCAGCCGGATGATTACACCCCGAATGCCCGGCTCGTCCGAGCTTTGTTTGCCGTCGCCATCGAGGTCGTCAAAGACCACGCCGCTTACCGTGCCGGCCTGCTGGTCGCCGAAGTTGGCCGTCGCGCTGCCGTCAGGCGGAACGAAAATGCCGACATCGTTGGGTGTGGTGCTGTAGTAACCGGGCAAGTCGGTTTCAATCACCGTGTAAACATCAGGAAGAACAGCGGTGAAGCGATACATCCCTTGATTGTCGGTGGAGGCGTTAGCGACGACTTGGCTGCCCTTGATGAGTTGGATCGTCACGCCTTGAATGCCGGCTTCGTAGGGACTCTGCTGACCATTTCCGTCGAGGTCGTTAAAGACCACGCCGCCAACGATCCCTCTTCCCTGGTCACCGAAGTTGACCGTGAAATCGCCGCCGACTGGCGGCAAGGGAATGTCGTTGGGCGTGGTGCTGACGTAACCGACCGGGTCGGTCTCCGTCACCCTGAGCAGATATACCCCTTGGAGGGAAATCCCTTTGCATTGATAGAAGCCGGTAGTATCCGTGGTGAGCAATATCGGAAAGATGGGAGTGGGTTCCCCGTAGACGAGAATTGTGACGCTGACCCCCGCAATACCTGTCTCACCGGGGTCCTGGAGACCATTGCCGTTCAGGTCGTTGAAGACCACGCCGCTGATCGTCGTCCCGGGCGGAATAGTGGGCACCTCTTGAACGAGGTGCCCAGCGGCCGGCGTCGAGGCGACCTCGGGCCGGGCAGAAACGGCAGTCGCGTTGACACACCAGATCCCGATGATCGCGCCCGCGGCGATCAGGGCCAGCAAGCCGATCAGGCTCAGACGCAGCCCCGCGTGGGGCACGCCCACAAAGCGCTTTGAAGTCGCCATGATTGACCTCCCCCGAAAATGCGTCGGCGCCCACGCGCCATTTTCATCTATCGTTGATGTCGTTGTAAATGGCCGATGCCAGCGTTATGTCACCGCAATAGCCAACCTATCCCTTGAAAATAACCGGCAAATAGAGAAGGAGGCGGTTGACCACACCAGACGAAGGTTTGAAAACAACCGGCAAATAGAGAAGGAGGCGGTTGACCACACCAGACGAAGGTTTGAAAACAACCGGCAAATAGAGAAGGAGGCGGTTGATCATACCAGGCGAAGGTCTGGTCGTCGTGACAAAGGGGCCTGTGCCATTGGGCAGTCTGCTATAGGCTACACCAGGTCGGCTATCGGGGTATTCGGCTTTGTCCTCCACAAACCCGTCGGGGCGCAACAACCGAACGACACCATTCTTGTCGACCAGGTCGAGACCGGTCCTGTTCTTGAAGAAGACGAGCACACCTTTCGCAGGGATCACATTGCCTGCTGGAATGGTGTAGGTAGGGCTGTCGCTGAACGGGCGCGATTGCGCCGCGGCACTCAGCATCCAGCCGCCCAGATCCCAGGAGAATTCATTGTCGTTATATAGCTCGATATACTCGTCGATGTTCTTGGCCGCGTCGTTCGCCAAGCCGTCCGAATTCCGGCTGGGGCCGGGCTGGGGCATGAACTCGTTGAGCGTGATGCGGATCATCTGGTTGGCACGACCAGGCGTTGGAGTGAATCCTTGCGTGAAGCTGCCGGTGCCGTCCGGTGTCCGGCTGTAGGACACGTCAGGGCGGCTGTCGGAATACTCGAACACGTCCACCACAGCATTGTCAGGGGAAGCGGGCCGCAACAAACGCACCGTATCGCCAGCATCGTCTAGTTCCACACCGGTTTGGCTGCGGAAAAAGACCAGGAACCCCCTTGGGGCGATCGTCGTGCCTATCGGTATGGTATACGGACGGCTGCCATCGGCCACATCGTCCAAGATCCAGTGGCTCAGGTCCACGGAAGCGTCGCTGCGGTTGTTATACAATTCGATGTACTCGTCGCCGGCGTCCGCTTTGCCATCCTTGTTCCAATCCGAAACCGGCTGAGGCATGAATTCATTGATGACTACCCCATCAGGCAGGCTTGTTGGCACAGGTCCGACCGGAAAATGGTCCGGGTGCCCGGTCAGATCGGCACAGTACGTGCCATTGAGATACAGTTTGAGGGGAAGCTCGTGGATTTCAGCCTCATAGTTGCCGGCTTCAGATGCCGAAACCCATCCACCCGCCTTGTACGGGAGAAACACGCCGGGACGCCGGTACGGTGGCATTTGAGTGATGTTCGCTTGCATGCGCAGAGCGTCTTGACTGGATAGCGACACGGTCAGCGAAGGGAGAACATCGACACTGGCTGCTACGAAGATGTCAAAGAAGCTGTAGGCGGGTTCTTGCAAGGTACATGGTTCCGGCGGCACGATTTTTCCGCACCCTTTTGGACTCGGGGGACTGGGATAAGTGTCGCTGATCGGCGCGCCCGCATAGAAGCTCTCCGTGCGAATCTGTCCGAGGGACTTGCGGGAGTCGTTCGTTCCGACTTTCGCGTTGAGTCCCACCATGAGACTGTTTTTCAGGGTCGCGACAGGGACACACTGTACCGCGCCTTTCATCTCGATGGAGATCACCTCGGTGTTGATCAGCAGCATCTTGCCGGCGGGATCAAGGACAGCCTGCTCGCGTTGGATGATGGTGGGTCCCACCAGTGTGCCCGCGGAGCATGTCCAGGTCGTTGGCGACCAGGGACAACCGGGATTTGGCAGCAACTTGATTTCGAGATGGGTGAGCTCGGAATCAAATTGGTCTCTGCCGCCTGCCAAACCCAACACTATCGTGGACGTTGTCAGTATCAGAAGAGGAAGAGCGATCATCAGTAGAACCAATACCATTGTCTGGCGTCGAGTTCGGCGAAGCCTGATGTTCATCGCATCCCTCCTGATGTGCTAAGTTTGAGGATCTCACCGTCCTTGACGGGAGTATGTTCTACTGCCTTGCCACCACAAAAAGATCCCACGACAACACTGTCGTGGGATCTGCAAAATCGGCGGCCAGGGTATGGGCTGTAGACCCACGCAGGCTCACCCCACTACATTTCTGGTATGGAATTGGCTATATCAGTATGCACGGGTCGACCTATTCATCTTGCGCAAATTCGGTATACTACTGTTTGACGCCCTTGTCAATAGGTTCTCCAAGTTTTTCGGGGTTCTCCCGACCATGTAGAGCATGAGCGCTCAACTGCTGGCCGACATCCTCGTGAGGTACAGTCTTACCACCCCAGCGGTTGTTACGGTGTTCCTAACCCAGACAAGCCGGAATCAAACGACTCACGCAAAGGCGCCAAGACGCCAAGAAAACTCTTTGCGGCTTTGCGTGAGAATTTCTTGCTGGCTATACAAGAATTTCGCCTAGCACCCTCCGCTTTGCCACCAGGTGTCGCGCCGCGTGAAGGTAAAGCGCCACCACTTGACTTCGATCCGATAGCCCGCCTCTCCGCAGATACTACAGCGCGTGTCTTGCAGGCTGAAGCCCCCGGCCATGCCGTACTCGACACACGTCTGACAGGTGCCGGTGATCTGGCCGTAGATGTAGGCCACCGCCTCGATGGCCTCAAATGGCCACTCGAGCAGCCCCCCGCGCACCCCGCCTGTGATACTGCCTCCGCCACACCCCTTGACCGACAACTCGTTCTCACAGTAATCTATCTTTCCGCTTCCTGAGACGTCCAGGCTGAACTCCGCGTAAGCCTCGATCCCGATCTTGAGCGTGCGACTGCGGATGGTGATTTGCCACGCGGCGAGCGGCCATGACACTTTCATGTTGGCCGTGGCCGTCACGTTAATCTCGCCGCTATCTTTCCACTGCCCGGCGTAGGGGCCCGATTCGCAGCACTTGCTGCACAGCTCGCCCGTCACCTTCCACTTGCCCTCGAATTCCACACTCGGCGCGCTGGGGAGGAAGCGCAGGAGGGCGCTCAGCCGGTTGGCCCATGCCAACAGGCCCAGGTTGTGCTCGGATTCATAGCTGATGCTGTGACACGTCCCGGCGGCCCAACCCAGCGGATCGATCCGGTTGACCGGGTCGTTCAGCGCATACACGTACAGATTGGTAGCATCCATATACCCCAGGGGATCAGGCTGGAGGAAACGTCCCAAGTCAGGATCGTAAACCCGATCACGGCTGTCATAGAGAGCCAAAGCCGCGTCCCAACGCCGCGCGGCGAAGCGATAGGGGTTGGCGACCGTCTCCTGGAGCAGCACTTCCCGGCCAAAGCCATCGTAACCGTAGCTGTTGAGCAGATCGCCCGCCGGATTCACCAGGTGAACGATCGAGCCGAGGCCATCGCGCAGATAGAAGGCGGGAGCGCCGCCGGCGACGCGGGCCAACTGGCCGTCCACCACCGGGGCCAGCACATACTGGCTCACCAGCGTATCAGCGGCGTCGTATTCCGCCAGCACGGTGGCGCCCAGCTCGACGCGATCATAGACAAACCGGGTGACGGCGCCGTTCACGTCCTGAGCCACGCGACGGTTGAACGCATCGTAGCGGTTGGTTTCCTCGACGCCCGGCCCGCGCACTCGCTCCAACATCCCCTCGTAGGTGTAACTGGACGTCAATTCCTGACCATCCCGGTCGGCTTTGACCAGGTTGCCGTTGGCGTCGTAGGTGTAGTTCACCGTCTGAGGACCGACCTGTTGAAGCAGCCGGTTGGCTGCGTCGTAGGTGTAGTTCACCGTCACCGTATCGGAGATCCAACGCGTGCGATTGCCGGCCGGATCATAGGTGAACGCCTGGTTGTAGGCGATGCTGCCCGTCCGGCTTTCAGTCACCAGTTGCCCGGCGGCGTCGTAGCCGTAGTCCACTGCATCGCCGTTCAGGAACGCCTGGCGCGTGCGATTGCCCGCCGCATCGTAGATGTAGGATAGTCTGTCGAGCAGCGCGCCATCGGGCCGGGCGTAGCGCATCTCTGTGACGCGGCCGGCGTCGTCGTAACCGGAAACGACCCGGATGCCGTTGGGCAGGGTGTCGGTGATCGGCCGGCCCGCCGCATCGTAGTCAAAGGTGAAGAGCTGCCCACCTTGCGTCACCGAGATCCGTTGCCCCGCGGCGTCGTAGGCGTAATCGGTCGTCGTGCCGTCTGGCCCGGCCAGGCTGAGCCGATGGCCGGCGGCATCATAGGTGTAGCCGACGGTCTTGTGCAGCAGGTTATCGGTCACGGCCGAAGGCCGGCCGATCGCATCGTAGGTGATCTCGACATCGGTGTTCGGCCCCACCACTTTGAGCAGATACCCCGCCGCGTCGTAGGTGCGCGCGGTGGAAGTACCGTCGGGATACGCCACCGACACCGGTCGGCCCGCGGCATCGTAGCCAAACCCGATGGTGTCGCTGTTCGGGTGGGCGACGGCGAGCAATTGGCCCGCAGCGTCATAGGAGTAACGTGCAACCTGGTCGAGCGGATCGGTGGTATACGTCATGCGGCTGGCCGCGTCGTAGGTGAAGACCGTGCGGCTGCCTTTCGCATCGGTGATCGCCGTCCGGTTGCCCACGGCGTCGTAGGCGTAGGACGTGGTATGGCCTAGCGGATTGGTCTCGCTCAACGGCCAGTTGACGGCGTTGTAGCTGTAGGTGGTTGTGCGGCCCTGGTTAACCGTACCACCTGCCGGGATAGCCTCCGTCACCGACGTGCGATTGCCCTCGGCATCGTAGGTGTATGCTTTCCCCTCGCCAAGCGGGTTGGCCTCCGCGATCAACCGGCCGACCGTGTCGTATTGGTAGCGCCAGGCCTGCCCCAGCGGATCCGTGCGCTGAGTCAGCCGTCCGCCGGTGTCGTATGCGAAGGCGTTCCGATGGTCCAACGGGTCGATTTCGGCCGTGCGGCGATTGGCGCCATCGTATTCGTAGCGAGTGGCCTGCCCCAGCGGGTCGGTGATCTCCACCAGGTTAGCGCTGCCATCGTACCGGTAGCCGATGCTGTCTCCCAACGCATTGACGACCTGGGAGGGCCGATTAAGCGCATCATACCGGTAGGTCGTCGTCCGGCCGTCGGGATCGATCGCCTCGACCCGGTTGCCGACCGCATCATAGCGGTAACGCGTTGCATTGCCCAGCG
>Ga0172369_10000470_pt1 | contig 60043 bp, 49 predicted proteins | sample LakKiv25m_FD_114539 | JGI IMG/M metagenome (GOLD analysis project Ga0172369, IMG submission 114539) | Freshwater microbial communities from Kabuno Bay, South-Kivu, Congo - kab_022012_11.25m | ecosystem: Environmental > Aquatic > Freshwater > Lake | place: Democratic Republic of the Congo...
AGTGGCGCCGAAAAGTAAAAAATTATAAACCGGAAGTTTTTCTTGAAGCAGAAGCTTCTTCGTCCGATTCTACTTTTTATAATCAACGCTTTGATTCGGCTAACGATTGGGATCTTCGCAACAAACTACTGGGTGCAATCAGCGGAACAACAACAATTAATGATCTGAATGCCGAGGCAATGCGTCCTTACAAGTACGGGCGGCCCTTCCGCTTCGTAGAAAATCATGATGAAGTAAGAATGACGGCCGCGTTTGACAGCAGAAGAAATAAATTGGCGCATACCATTCTGATGACGCTTAACGGTGTGCCGCTTATCTATTCGGGGGGAGAAGTTGGGGAATTAACCAACCGCGATAAAGTTAATTGGTCTGATCCCGACAGCATTCGTCCTTACTTTAAAAGAATTATTGAAGTAAGAAAAAAATATTTAGTAAATCCGGTTATCACCAGATTGCCGAACACACAACCGGCAAAAGTATATTCCTATGCTTCAAGCAGCGACACGAACGTCGTTATTACGGCAGCGAATTTCAAAAATGAAATATTAGGTGTCGACCTTGATTTAAGCTCTATTCCATGGGATGGCGTGAGCACGTATTACTTGACGGATTTAATGACAGAAACAGCTTACCCTATTTCTCCGGCTCAGCATGGGGCGTTTCAAATTATGATAAACGAATTTGAAGCAAAGTTGTTTTACTTCGGAAAATCTCCGGTTGTTCTTGGAGTTCACGATAACCCAAATTTAACGGTACGAGAATATAAACTGCTGCAGAATTATCCGAATCCGTTTAATCCGACAACAACAATTAAATTTCAGCTGCCGAAACAAGAACATGTTACGTTGAAAGTGTTTGATATTCTTGGCGGTGAAGTGGCAACGCTGGTGGACGATGTAAAGAGCGAAGGAATTCATCAAGTTGAATTTAATGCCGCACGATATGCGTCGGGTGTGTACTTCTATCAGCTAAAAGCCGGAAGTTTTATTGAGACAAAGAAATATGTTTTGATGAAGTAGAAAAGTAAATCCTGATTATTTGTAAACCTCCGGTTTGTTCATAAGCCGGAGGTTTTTTTTTATCGCATCTTATGATATCTTTTTTTTCAATCTTTCTATCTCATCGCGCAAGGAGGCGGCGCGTTCAAATTCCAAATCTTTTGCGGCTTTGTACATTTCATCGGTAAGCTGTTGAATAAGGTCTGTCTTCTGTTCTTTCGTCATATACTTAAGAACCGGCTCAGAAACTTTTGAAAATGGCGTTTCAAATTTATCATTGTCTTTACTTCTTACGTCTGCTATAGAAGTTGAGGACATTATCTCGTCAAATGATTTATAGATTGTCTGCGGTGTTATGTTGTTTTCCTTGTTGTATTCCGTCTGCAGAGTTCGTCTTCGGGTTGTTTCTTCAATTACTTTTCGCATCGACTCAGTAATTTTATCCGCATACATAATCACGAGTCCGTTCACATTTCGCGCGGTTCTTCCCGCTGTCTGCATCAACGAACGCTCGCTCCGGAGGAATCCTTCTTTATCAGCATCAATGATGGCAACAAGCGATACTTCCGGTAAGTCAAGACCTTCGCGAAGCAAGTTTACACCTACAAGCACATCAAAATCACCAAGGCGGAGGTCGCGGAGAATTTCTACACGTTCAAGCGCGTCGATATCACTATGTATATAACGGACGAGGATGCCGAGCTTTTCAAGATAGTCTGATAAATCTTCCGCCATTTTTTTTGTAAGTGTTGTAACAAGTACACGCTCTTTTTTAGCAACGCGGAGGCGAATCTCTCCCAGCAAATCGTCAATCTGTCCTTTTATCGGTCGCACTTGTATTTCAGGATCAAGCAAACCGGTTGGACGGATTATCTGTTCAACAAAAATGCCTTCCGATTTTTCAAGTTCGTAATCACCCGGTGTCGCGCTTATAAAAATTGTCTGATTCAGCTTAGAATAAAATTCATTGAATTTCATCGGGCGGTTATCAAGTGCGGAAGGAAGCCGGAAACCGTATTCAACTAACGTTTCTTTGCGCGCGCGGTCACCGTTATACATGCCGCGTATTTGCGGAACCGTAACGTGCGACTCATCTACAATCAACAGAAAATCTTTTGGAAAATAATCCATTAATGTAGAAGGACGAGAGCCCTGTTCCCGGTTTTCCATGTGGCGGGAATAATTTTCAATTCCCGAACAGTAGCCGATTTCCTTCATCATTTCTATATCGAACTTTGTCCGCTGTTCTATGCGCTGCGCTTCGAGATAGCGTTCCTGCTGATGGTAATACCGCAGTCTTTCCTCAAGCTCTGCTTCAATGGAGATTATTGCGCGGTGAAGTTGATTTCGTTCGGTTACGTAGTATTTGGCGGGATAAATTGCCGTAGATTCAATTTCTTGTTTTACGTCTCCCGTTATCGAATCAATGACGGAAAGTTTTTCAATTTCATCATCCCAAAGTTGAATACGAATAGCTTCTTCGTATTGATAAGCGGGAATCACTTCAATAATATCGCCGCGAACGCGAAATGTTCCGCGCGTGAAATCGGTATCGTTTCTGACGAAGTAGATATCAGTGAGTTTTCTAAGAATTTCTTTTTTGGAAGTCTTCTGATTTTTTTGAAGGAAATAGATTTGCCGCGCGTATTCCTCCGGCGCGCCAATGCCATAAATACAGCTTACACTTGCAACAATGATGATGTCGTTTCTTCCTTCAATTAAAGAAGTCGTTGCCTTTAAGCGAAGCCGGTCAATTTCTTCATTAACAGCGAAATCTTTTTCGATAAATGTATCTGAGGAGACAACATATGCTTCGGGCTGATAATAATCGTAATAACTGATAAAAAACTCAACCGCATTTTGGGGGAAGAACGATTTGAACTCCGAATACAATTGGGCGGCAAGCGTTTTATTATGTGAAATGATGAGGGTTGGTTTGTTAATCTGCTGAATTACATTCGAAATGGTGAATGTTTTCCCGCTTCCGGTAACACCTAACAGAGTTTGAAATTTATCTCCCCGTTCAAGTCCCTCAACCAACGATTTAATGGCTTGGGGTTGATCCCCGGACGGTTTATAATTTGAAACTAATTCGAAGTTCTTCATTTCTTTTAATAATTTAATAGTTGAAAATCTAAAATACAGGTTTGTCTTCAAATTCATCAAGTAAAAAAGAATGGAGAAGTATGAAAAAAAATAATCTGGTAATTGCCGGAGCGTTCGGATTTGTCGGTGTAGCGCTCGGTGCATTTGGCGGACATATTCTTAAAGAAATGCTTTCGGTTGAGATGCTGGAAATATATAAAGTCGGTGTGCAATATCATCTTGTACATGCTGTTGTATTGCTGGTGCTCGCGCTTTCGGGAAAAGAGTATTTGCAAAAACCATTTTCTTTTATCGCGATCGGGATTCTTCTCTTCTCCTTTTCGCTCTACGGATATGCTATGAGCGGAATAAAATATCTTGTCTTTATTACTCCGCTTGGCGGAACATGCCTTTTGATCGGCTGGGGACTGATTGTTTATGAATCGTGGAAACAAACTAAATCGTGAACCTCGTGTAAACCTTTGTGCCCTTTGTAGTTTATGCCCTTTTACCACAAGGTTCACAAAGAAAATCACAAGGGACACGAGCGAATAGATTGACTGCGTCATTTTTCATTAACGAATATCATCGTTATTTTTACACAGGTATTTGTGAAACAAAAAAAGCACTCAAATGAAACCCATCATCATTTCTCTTATTATTTTTATTTCATCACTCAATGCTCAGTACACTGTTAAATCGCCATACCTCCAAAATCCCGACTTAGCTATCGGCTATGTTGACAGCTGCGCTGCTTTTTGGACAAAGGCCTACGACCCGGTGAACGGCGGATTTTATACAAACATTAATAAATATGGAAATCTCACTTCGTCGAATGCTACTCAAAAGAATATGCAAACCCAATCGAGAGATGCGTACGGACTTATCCGCGCGTTCATGCTTACAGGAAACGACGCCTACCTTACAAAAGCAAAACAAGCGTTAGATTTTTTATACAAACACGCTTGGGATAATACAAACGGCGGATGGTTCTGGGAGCTTGACAAATATGGGAATCCCACTTCCGGAAATACAAACAAAGATGCATTTCACCAGCATTACGCACTGCTTGGACCAATGGCATCGTACGAAGCAACGAATGATACACTTGATTGGAGCTGGATTCAAAAAGGTTTTCTAAACAACAATACTAAAATGTGGGACGACAGGGTTTCTTACTTCGGTTATTACGATTACTGTTCTAAAAATTGGGCTACGAAGAACGCGAAAAGTTTTAACGCAACGGTTGACGCGATTACCACCCATCTTCTTTATCTCTCTTTGCTGACGAACGATCCGCAATACTTGGATAAAACGCTTCAGATAATTGATAACATGCAGAACCATTTTGTGCCGAGCATGGATTTGCAGGCAATTGGTTTTGCGGAAATTTATGACGCAAACTGGAATATTAATCCAAGCGAAACGATGACAATTATGGGGCACGTACTGAAAACCGCTTGGTGTTTTGCGCGCGTTAATCAAATTCATCCCGACCCTTCCTACATCGCCGATGCAAAAAAACTGATTGCAAATGTTCTTGCAAAAGGTTACGACACGCAGCTTGGCGGACCGTATAAAGATTTTACCCGCACAACCGGACAAATGCTGATGTGGGGACTTTCCGATACGGCAAAAGCCTGGTGGCAAATGGAACAAGCTGTTACCGCTGGTATGCAGATGTATCAGGCAACTTCCGAAGAACAGTATTTAAAAATGGCTGACGAATCGCTCGACTTTTTTATGAAGTATTTTGTTGACCATACGTACGGCGAGGTTTACGAAAACCGCACACGCCGCGGCACTCAAGCGTGGGGCGAAGATAAAGGGAATCCAAACAAAGCAGGCTATCATTCAATTGAACTTGGTTACTATACGTATCTCTACGGAAAATTCTTTCTGAAAAAGGAACCGGTAACGCTCTACTACGAATTTCAACCGGCGAATGAAAGAACTATTCTTCTTAATCCTGTTGATATGACTTCATCAAGCTATCGCATTAAAGAAGTTATGTTGAATGACCAGGCGTACAGTGATTTTAACGCAGCGGCACATCAATTGCATCTTGCGGCAAATACGGGAGGAAAATTTAAAGTCACCTTTGAACTGAACGCACCGGATTTAGTTGCCAACGATAGGAACACAATTACCACTTTTGACCTTTCTCAAAATTATCCGAATCCATTTAATCCGACCACCACTATCACGTATCAAATTCCACGGCAAGGCTATGTAACACTAAAAATATTTGATGTTCTCGGTAACGAGGTGAAAACACTCGTAAACGAAACGAAAGAACCGGGAAGATATGAAAGTACATTTAACGCAAAGGATTTCGCGAGCGGAGTTTACTTGTATCGCCTACAGGTGAATGATTTCATTTCAACTAAAAAAATGATGTTGGTGAAGTAATGTTATCGGGCGGAGCGTAGAGCAAAATATTGTCGCACCGTTTTTGTATTTTTCATTCCAAAAATAATGAGTTATGCAAAAACATCAGAGTTCAATTCTTTGGATTTCATCTATCCTCTTCGTTCTTCTTTTAAGTTACTTTAAAAATGTAACTTCTTCTACATATCCAATTTCCGGAACGATTTCTATAGAAGGTGAAAAAGTCACTTACGCTTTCGATAAAATCTATCGGGGTAAAGAAAGCTTTGCGGTTGCACTGCGAACGGACAACAAGAATTTACACGGCATTCTTATTCTGCAAAAGTCAGTACCGGACACAATTCCATTAACGTTTAAAAATGGCTGGTTGCAAGGTAAAATTCCGCTCCAACCGCCAGGAACCATTATTAAGTACAAGGTCTACCTTCAAACCGAAAAAAGTTACAGACAAATTCCAGATGGCGTGCTTCTATCAACAAAGTTTGTTGGCAGTGTTCCTAATTCTCTTTCATCAACTTATGTAGTGCTTTTTTTCATTGGACTTGTGCTCAGTGTACGAATCGGGCTTGCTTACTTTGGATTCGGCGGAAAAATAAAAACATACGCGTTGTTTACTTTAATATCGTTCAGTCTGTGCGGCTTATTTCTTACGCCGGTTATACGGCTTTATGAAATGGGAGCTGTTAACACGTGGGTTCCGCCAATGTTTGACATGTTTTCTCTCCCCAAATTATTTTATGCGGGAGTGTGGTTTGTAATTTCGGTAGGAATGTTTAATTCAAAAAGTAAGCTGTGGTATGCGGCCGGCGCTCTTTTTACCGTTGCCGGATTTCTTCTTCTGAACTAAAAATTGTTTGCAGCAAAAGAAGAAGTAGTGTCTTGTGATCGGTAGAAGTTGTTTTTACTGCAACGTCGGTCTCGAAAAGTACTCTGCTTATTTCCAGAAGCTTCAGTCCGCTGAATCGTTTTTGTGCCGCAAGAAAATTTTTTAAGTAGTAAGGGTGAGTTCCAACTATTCTAGCGATTGCCTGTTCGGGAAGCTGCATTTCAAGCATTTCGGGAATTTGCACAAGTGAAGTGAAATATTTATTCAGCATGGCGAGGAGCAAAATTATTCCGTCTTTCTCGAGAAGTTGAAAAGCAATTTTCATTGCTTGCGGTTTGTTGTATGCTCCGATCGCGTCCTGCAAATTAAAAATGCTGTACTCTTTGGTTGAAACGACGTTGGCTTCAATATCCTGGACTGTTATCTCTGTTCTTGCTCCAAGCGAAACAATAATTTTTTCAAACTGAGTTTCGAGCAAATCTCTATTCTCTCCAACACGACTTAACAAAAACTCTGCGTTCATCCTGTCGATTTGCTTGTCGCGACTACCGAAATACTGAACAATCCAACCGACGAGCGATGCTTCTTTCATTGTTTTAGCTTCGTAAAGATAATTGAAGTCTAAGAAGTCTTTTATTATGCCTCTTTCGGTAGATTTAACCGAAGCATTATACAACAAAACGAGCACGGAAAATTCCGGCGGGTTGGTGAGGTATCTGGTAAGAGCCTTTGAGTCTTTTTCTTCTTTTACTTTCTCAAATTCTTTTACAAGAATAAACTTTTTTCCGTCACCGAAGGGAAAAGCTTGAGCAAAGTCCAATACTTCGGCTAGTTGAGTATTGCTGCCGAAGAAAACTTGTTTATCAAATTCACTTGCAAGGAGCGGGGCAACAGCTTTTTCAAGAGCTTCGGAAGCTTCGTTTAGCGCAAAGGAATCTTCCCCCGCCAAAAAGTAAACGGGGGAAAACTTTTTTGCTTTGCAATGTTTATAAACTTCAGCAATATCTTGAAGTGTTTGCTTTGCCATTGTTGAGATTATTTTTTATTTCCGGTCGCGCGTCGTTCAATGGTGACCGACTCCATTACGACATCTTCAAGCGGTTTGTTGAATGGCTGAGAGGTTGCTACTTTCCCAATTGCTTGCACAACATCCATTCCGTTTATCACATGACCAAAAACACTGTGCTTTCCATCGAGCCATGGAGTTGGAACGAGTGTGATAAAAAATTGACTTCCGTTCGTGTTGGGCCCTGCATTCGCCATCGATAAAACTCCCGGGGCTTCATGCTTCAATTCTTTGTTGAATTCATCCGCAAAAGGAGCGCCCCAAAAACTTTCGCCGCCTCTGCCGGTGCCCGTTGGATCGCCGCCTTGAATCATAAAATTATCAATCACACGATGAAAAATTACTCCGTTGTAAAATCCTTTTTCCGCAAGTCCGACAAAATTTTCAACTGTTTTCGGAACAAGTTTATCAAAGAGGAGTAGTTCAATTGTGCCCATTGTGGTTTTCATTACGGCAACGGTAACCGTATCATTTTCGTTCATGTATTGTGTCACGATATCACCTTTCTGCTGAGTATTAGATTCGCTCTTGCACCCAAGGAGGAGCGCAACGAGCAAAAGAATCAAGAGCTGCTTCATCATATCTCCTAGTGTTGAAGAATATTAAAATAAATGAGAATTAAAATGAGAATACCCAATCCGATTCGATAATAAATGAAAAGAAAAGTAGTGTTCTTCCGTAAAAATTTTAAAAGAAAATCTATCGCCAGATATCCGCTCACGGCTGAGACGATTGTTGCCACTATTAAATTGACGACTCCGGTTCCGTTAATAAATTTTATTTGTTCATACAGTTCAAGCATTCCGCTTGCAAAGACGGATGGTATGCTGAGCAAGAAAGAAAACCGCGCTGCCGATTCTCTCGTAAATCCCATAAACAAACCGCCGGTAATAGTAGTGCCGGAGCGTGAAGAGCCGGGAATAAGCGCGAATGCTTGCGCAATGCCAATGATGATTGCGTCGCCCAGAGACAAATCTTTCATCTCCTTTTTAAATTGCGCTTTCTTTTCGGCAATGGCAAGTATGATAGCCAGCAGAATAAGACTTGAAGCAATCACTACAAGATTTTTTGTCAGCGTTCCTTCAATAACCTTTTTAAAAGTTAAGCCGAGAGCGACAATCGGTATTGTTCCAAAGATGATGAACCATCCCATGCGAGCATCCAAAGATTGTGCGGCGATCGCTTTTCTTGCGCCGAGATTCTCTTTTAAAAATGCTGTGATAATATTTAAAATATCTTTCCAAAAGTAAACGAGGATGGCGGCGAGTGTTCCAAGCTGAATGACAGCGATAAAAGAAGTCCAAGCCTGCGGATTGTCTTCGGAAATAAGATGAAATAATCTTCCGAAAACCGTTAGATGTCCGGTGCTGCTTATAGGTAAAAATTCTGATAGTCCTTGAATAAGTCCGAGTGCGATAGCTTCAATTAATGACATGATTTTCCTTAGAGTGTGGCGGCCACTCCAACTTTAATTCCGGCCGAGACCGAATTAAGAGAGAGCGGATTGTTTGTTACGTTATTTATTTTTTTGTTCCCGTTGGCATCTGAAAGCGTGCCGTTGTTGTTGTATCGAAGATCGACCCCGATGTAAGCATAAAAATTACCACCAAGGGCTGTCATCGCGTCGGCTTTGGTCACTACACCGTAGCCAAAACTTTTATAATTGATAACCGCCGTTGTGTAAGGCGATGTTTCTGACGCAAGAATAAAACGGGGACCAACACCGCCGCCGAATTTAAATTGATAGCCGCTTCCGGTTATGGTGTAATACCAAAGCGCGGTTGGCTGCAATGATGCATAGGAAAATGTTGAGGTTGAAATTATGGTTTCGGTGAACGAGTTATACTCGTAAGAAAATTCTAAACCGAGTTGATAATCGGGGTTTATTTGGTAGCAGATTTCTCCGCCGAATTCAATTGCAGAGGTGAATTGTGCAAGTTGATTTCCGGAACCGAAATAATTAGCGTTAAGATAATCACGCAGATCAGACATGCTCACAACATTTAATCCCATACTTCCGCGGGCAATCCATTGTGCGTGAGCGCTCACACCTAAAAGTACAACCAAAAGCAAAAGTTTTTTCATTTAATTCTTTTCCTCTAAATCGAATAATGATGTTTGCCGTAATCCGGTATATTTTTTTCTGAAAGAGAAAAAATAAATCAAAGCGGTAATTGAATGAAGTAAGTACGAAATTGAATGAGTCATGGTGGCGTATGCAATACTTACATCGGGTAAAAAGGCGTAAAGAGAAACTAAAACTGATTTGGTAATCGTATGATAAGAGCCGATACCGCCGGGAGTTGGAATCATCACACCAATGGAACTGATGCTCATAACAATCCAGCCGGAAGCAAGTGTTATGTCTGCCGCGTCGTGCATATCGAAGATGAGAAATCCGACGTACGATGTTATTCCGTAGGTTATCATAATAAGGACGCTGTAGAAAATTGTGATGCTGTAATTTCTCCACCCGGAAAGACTCGCAAAGCCAAACGTCAACTTTTCAAAAATGGAAGCAATTTTTTTTGAAAAGGAAGCTGATAACTTTTGAGTAACAAAAAGAATTCCGGAATAGAATTTTTCTTTATACCGGATACTCAAGATAAGGATTGCGATGACCGCTAAAATGATGGCTGTACCAAAGTACATCGTCAGTTTAAGCCAGGGGAATTTCGCGTACAGATTTCCGTTGTACAAAAACGCGGAAAGGATAACCGCAAGTCCAAAGAAAATTATATCGATGACTCGTTCAACCACAATTGTTCCAAAGATTGAGGAGCGTGAGATGTTTTCCAATTGACCGACCGAAACTGCGCGTGAAATTTCGCCAAGCCTGGGGACAACATTGTTAACACCATAACCAATCAACAGCGAACCGAAGAGATGATTGACGCTTACATCTTTTTTCACCGACGCAAGAATTGTTCTCCAGCGTAACGCTCGAAGAAAATGCCCAACTATGCTCAGGAGCGCAAAAACACTTATCCAGAGCAGAGAAGCTCTAGACATGATTTTAAGGATATGTGCGGCGTCAACTCCAGTAAATGCGAAGTAGAGAAACACAACGCTCAACACAACGGAAAGGACATAGCTGAATGTCTCTTTAAGGGTAATCCGAGGTTTCTGTTTAGCGGAGGTCAATAACCTTTACCCCTTGCGGAATTTTGAACGTGAAGAAATCCTTTTCTAATGGTGGATTTTCTTTAAAATCAGTGAAGTGAAAAATTCTAAGTGTTCCATCATTTCCGGTAACCACAATTTGTTCGGGCAGCATCTCTCCGGAGAGAATAACTTTTGCTTGTTTAAACTGATTGTCATTCTTCAATGCACTAAAAATGAGAACACGCTTTCCGTTTTCGGAAGATTCGGAAACAGCACTTTTTTTCGGGAAGTCAAAAATAAATTTTTCGGGTGACAGCATTGCCGCATCTTCCGGCTGGTAAATACTAACAATCACCTTTTTATCTTTTTTGTTGAAGTTCCATGTGGTTTCACCATCTGATGAAATGATAAGATTTTTCAACTCAAGCCGAATCATGTTATCTTTTTTGTAGACAAGCTTTCCGCTCAAGGTAGCTTTGCCGTTTGTTTCTTGAGAGAAGTCAACACTAAAACTATTAAATGATGAAAACTTATTCTGCAATGATTTTAGAAGTGCCGGCTCTTTCGATTGGGCGAAAATTATTCCAATAAAAATGAAACCAAGAAATAATACTTTTTTCATTTAGATGTTTCTTAAAATTGTTTCAAGTTGTTCTTCATTTTCAACTATTACTTCGCGCGCTTTGCTCCCGTCATTCGGTCCCACAATACCGGCTTCCTCAAGTTGGTCCACAATTCTCGCGGCTCTCGAATACCCGAGTTTCAATCTTCTTTGCAGGAGTGAAACGGAACCTTGCTGGTGACGCACAACCACTCGTGCCGCATCTTCAAATAACGGATCTAAATCATCCGAAAATTTTCCGGCGGCTTCTTTCTTCTTATCGTAAAGCGACGGCAAATTATACGGTTTCGAATATCCTTCCTGTTTGGAAATATACTCTGTTAGACGCTCAACTTCTTCAGTGGTTATAAACGCGTTCTGCATTCGAATCGGTTTTGGCAACCCGGGAGGAAGGAATAACATATCTCCTCGTCCGAGAAGCTGTTCAGCGCCGTTCATATCAAGAATTGTTCTCGAATCAATTTTTGAAGCAACCTGGTAGGCAATGCGTGCGCTAAAGTTTGCTTTGATAACACCGGTGATAACATTTACCGATGGACGCTGAGTCGCAAGCACCAGGTGAATTCCAACCGCTCTGGCAAGCTGTGCGAGACGCGCAATCGGTTCTTCAACTTCTTTCCCCGCGGTGATCATCAAATCTGCAAGTTCATCAATGATAACAACGATATAGGGGAGCGGATAATGCTTCATTGTCTCGGTATCTTTGGGAGCTTTTTTCGGATCGGCGATTTTCAAATTGTAATCGACGATATTTCGTACACCCGCTTTCGCAAGTTTATCATAACGCTTTTCCATTTCGTATTCAACAGCTTTGAGAAGCAGTACGGCATTTGTTGGAACTGTAACAATGTCTTCGTCAAAATCCGGTGATACCGCAAGATAATGTTTACGCAAGCTGTTATAAAAAGAGAGTTCTATTTTTTTAGGGTCGATAATCGCAAGCTTCACTTCAGAAGGGTGTTTTGCATACAGCAGACTTGCGATAATAGTGTTGATGCCTACACTTTTTCCGGAACCGGTTGAACCGGCAATCAACAAATGAGGCATTTTTGCCAAATCTGAAATTAAGACTTCTCCGGCAATGTCTTCTCCTAATGCGATAGGAAGCTCTGCCTTTGTGCTTGCAAGATTTTTTAACACCGATTTCGCGACAACCAGCGACGGCTCTGAATTCGGAATTTCAACACCGATTGCGCTCTTCCCGGGAATTGGAGCAATAATTCTAATTCCGCGTGCTGCAAGTGCAAGCGCTATATCGTGCTCGAGACTTACTATTTTACTAATCTTTACACCGGGCGCCGGGACTATCTCATACAGAGTTACCACGGGTCCGGGGGTAACCGAGATGTCTTGAATTTCAATATCGAAGAGAGAGAGCTTGTCTTTTAATAACTCAGCATTGCGTTTTAATTCCTCTTCCGCGACTTTAAAATTCTGCTGCGGAATTTCGTTCAGCAAATCCAGCGGAGGTTTTTTAAACGAAATTTTTTCCTCCCACGGATCGGGGAGAGCAGCTTCAATATCACGGTTTGCGATGTTGATTGAATCTTCGTCTTTGGGTTTTTGTTTTGCCTCTACTTCAGGGTTTACCTCTTCAACCGGCTCTTCTTTTTTCTTTCCATCCGTTTTTGCTTTTACCGGCTCGTCTTTTCTGATGATTCGGATAGTGGTTTCCTCTTTCGGCAAGTCGTCGGTTTCATCAGTAATTTCTTCCGCTTTGGTATCGGGAATTGGAGCCGGAACTTTTTTCTTTTTCTCTTGCCGAAGTTCTTTTATCTTCTCAAGATTATCTTTTTCTTTATCGGAAGTTCTCGCCTCTTTCATTTTTTCTTGAGCGGCAGTTCCCGCGCTGCTTAAAAGCCCGCTGAACCAAAGAACAATTTTTTCAATTTTAATATCGAACGCAATAATGAGAGTAATCACCATTATTGCAAGTATGAGAATGATACTGCCGACACCGCCTAAAAGCGTGCCCAGGGCTTTGCCGAGAAAGTCGCCAAAAGCTCCGCTTAATTCGTACGTTTGATAAAAAACATTGTATTCAAGTCGAAGAATGCCGAAAAACGATGAGAGCAGTAAACCTGAAATAACAAGAAAATTTGAAATGTTTAAAATTGTGCGGAGTTCAATCTTTTTGAAGAATGAAAATCCCCACAAACCAATGATGAAAGGGAAGATGAGAGAAAAAATGCCGAGAGACATGTTAATTGAAATTTCAGAGAGATAGGCTCCAACAATTCCCAGCCAATTTTTTGCGGTATGCAGTTCACGCTGCAATTCATCGCTGCTAAAAGTTTTAAAAAAATCTTTCAGTTGATAGTTCAAAAGAGCGCGGTCGAAGCGTGAGTAGGAAATGATACTGAGCAGTAAGATAAGCGCAAAAATTAACAAAAAGAGCCCAAGAATTTTTTTGTTCTTCTCCGCAGTTAAGGAGAAGTAAGGAGAACTCTTTTTCTGCTCGGGAGCTTTACCGTTTTGTTTTTTTGCCATGGTCCTAACTGTCTGTTACAGTTGTATTTTCTTGTGCTTCCGATTTTGGTTGAAGCAATTTAATTACATTTGAAGAGAAGACGGGAATACCGCTGCTAGTATTGATTTTAGCGCACCATTTTAAGTCTTCTGCAAATCCGTTTTCAATGAGTAATTTTCCATGCTCGGATTCGGTGAACATCTTCTTCAAATTTTTTCCGAATGATTTTGCTATAGAAACAGCAGCTAACCCGGAATCACTCAATTCAACATCTTCGGTAAGGGAAGTGACTTCGGCAATAAGTTTGCCTGCAAAGACGGTGTCTTCCAAACAAAAACTACTGTTGCGACCTGCACATAAAATTTCGAATGATTTGTTCGAGTCCGCGAGATACTTTGCCAAAGCTGAGATATTCATAAATGAACCGATGAGGACTTCGTCCGAATATTTTGCTTTTACAATTGCCTTTGTTCCGTTGGTTGTAAAAAAGACAATCGATTTCCCGCCGATAACTTCTGAGGTGAATTCAGAGGGAGAGTTTCCGAGATTGAATCCGTCAATTTTTTTTGTGTTCCGTTCTCCGCAGATGAGTGTTTGTCCTCCGAACATATTGCTTGAAGCCTTCATGGCGAACTCCACAGAACTTACCGGCACAACTTCTTTTGCACCATTCATTAACGCAGAAATAATCGTTGTTGCTGCGCGAAGTACGTCTACGACAATAGTAGTCTTTCCGGAGAAATAAAGTTCGTCAACATTAGCTGGAGAAAGAATGACATTAATTTTCATGAACCGGAACTCTTTTATTGTTTCGAAATAAACGGAAGTTTGCCGACCTGTGCAGCTACATCTTTCCCACGGATGCGCATTTGCACTTCTTTCGTTTCAGAGAGTGTATCGGTTGAAATGTAAGCAAGCGCAATTCCTTTTTCAAGTACGGGACTCACTGTTCCGCTTGTAACGACTCCAATAATATTTCCGTGATAAATAACTTCATATCCGTGGCGCGGGAAAGCTCTTTCTTCAATTACTAAAGGAGTGAGTTTGCGTTTCAATCCTACTGTTTTTGCAGAGACCAACGCTTCCTTACCGATAAAATGAGATTTAGATAACCGGGTAATCCAACCGAGTCCTGCTTCAAGCGGATTGGTGGATTTGTCAATGTCGTTTCCGTATAAACAATAACCCATTTCAAGACGCAAAGAATCGCGGGCGCCTAACCCTACCGGTTGAATGTTAAATTCTTCACCGGCTTTAAAAATTGCATCCCAGATCATGAGAGCTGTTTGTTCATCTCCTTTGAAGTAGAGTTCATACCCCAATTCACCGGTGTAGCCTGTGCGCGAAAGAATCATGTCAACACCGAGAATTGTTCCGGTAAAGAAATGGTAGTACTCAAGGGTAATTTCTTTCTCAAGGATTTTTTCTAAAACTTTTTTCGAGTTGGGACCTTGTATAGCAAGCAGCGAATAGCTGTCGCTTTCGTTTGAAAGCTCAACGCCGTGAGTATTGTGTTCTTTCATCCACGCAAAATCTTTTTCAATATTAGAGGCGTTGATAACAAGCATGTACTCAGTTCTCGAAATATTGTAGACGAGAAGATCATCAACAATACCGCCGTCATCATAACACATTGCGGAATACTGTACGCGGCCTGGGAATAATTTTTCAACATCATTCACGGTTAGCTCTTGCACAAATTCGTAAGCTTTTTCTCCGCGGACAAAAACTTCGCCCATGTGGCTTACATCGAACACGCCGACAGAAGTACGAACGGCTTTGTGTTCGGCGATAATTGATGAATATTGAATCGGCATTTCATAACCTGCAAATTCAACTAACTTTGCATTTAACTTAACATGAACAGGATAAAAAGTTGTGTGTTTCATAAAATCTTCATCGCCTTACTTTTGAGTTTTCTGCCAGTCGCTTAAAAATTTTGCTAAGCCGTTATCCGTTAACGGATGGCTGAACAATTTATCAATTACGGCAAAAGGCATGGTGCAAACATCGGCACCGATTAATGCGGCTTCAACAAAATGAAGCGGGTGACGAATGCTGGCAACCAAAACTTCAGTTGGGTAATCGTAGTTGCGGTAAATTTGAACGATCTCTTCTATCAATTGCATACCGTTTGTGCTTATGTCGTCAAGTCTACCGACAAACGGACTTATATAAGTTGCTCCGGCTTTAGCGGCAAGCAATGCTTGTGAGGAAGAAAAGCAGAGTGTTACATTCGTTTTTACTCCTTCGGAAGAGAGAGTGCGAACGGCTTTCAACCCTTCTTTTATCAGCGGAACTTTAACAACAATATTTTTATGGATTTTGGCAAGGTCGCGTCCTTCTTTAACAATTCCGTCATAGTCGGTTGAAATAACTTCCGCGCTTACGGGTCCGTCAACAATCGAAAGAATTTCATCTAACAATGCTCGAAAGTTTTGGCCTTCTTTTGCCACAAGCGATGGATTGGTGGTAACACCATCCAGCAAACCAAGAGCGGCAGCTTCGCGGATTTCTTTAATACTTGCCGTATCGATAAAAATTTTCATTGAACTCTCCTAATTTTCTTGTAATAAATTACTAAATCCGTTCCTAATGTTCTGTTTTATTAGTCAACTCTGTTTTACTCTTTTTGGAATAAACCTTAAACTGGTGCATGCTCAAAGCATTATCTTCAACAACTCGGATGCGAATGAAGTGTTTCAATTGCAGTTTCAAAAGCATCGAAAAGACGCCCTCATTCAATTTGCTTGAGATTGCCGGATGGCATTTTAATGTAAACGAACGTTCTGTATTTGAGGTTTTTCGTTTGCTGAGCCATTCCTCAATTTCGTGTAAGACATGAGATTTCTTTGTTAACAACCCTGTCCCTGCACAGTAAGGACATTGTTCAAACGTCATTTGAATAATATTTTGTCTGATGCGCTGACGCGTTATTTCAACCAAGCCGAAATCGGACATCGGAAGTAATGAAACTTTTGCGCGATCCTTTCGAAATTCTTTTTTCAGTTCGTCGTAAATTTTCTTCCGGTTTTTATCATCCTCAAGATCAATAAAATCAACTACGATTAATCCGCCGATATCGCGAAGTCGAAGCTGACGCGCAATTTCCCGTGCGGCTTCAAGATCGGTTTTTAGTGAATTGATTTCTTGATCTTTATTTGCCGCGTATCGTCCGCTGTTTACATCAATGACTACCATTGCTTCGGTATGTTCGATGATTAAGTAGCCGCCGCTTTTCATCGGCACTTTTCTTCCGAACAGCGTCTTGATTTGTTCTTCAATTTTATAGGTTTCAAACACCGACTGCTTAGCTTTATAATACTCAACTTTTTCGGCTAAATCGGGATGCACGAGCTCAACATAATCTTTAATTTGTTTGTAAAGCTTCTTTGAGTCGATTGCTACTTTGGAAATATCCGGTGTGAACAAGTCGCGGATAACGCTTGAAGTGGTATTCAAATCTTGATAGACAAGCGCGGGGGGTTGTTCCGATTTAATCGCGGCTTCAATTTTTTCCCATGTCTTTTTAAGTAAATTAAGATCTTCGGAAAGCGCTTCTTCACTTTGGTTTTTTGCCACGGTGCGAATGATAAGTCCGTAGTTTGGAGGAAGAATTCCACGGGCAAGGTTGCGTAACCGTTTTCGTTCTTTAAAATCATTTATCTTTTTTGAGATACCGACTTTGTTATCGAACGGAAGGAGAACGCAAAATCTTCCGGGAATTGAAACGGAAGTTGAAACGCGGACACCTTTATTGCTGACAGGTTCTTTTGTTATTTGAATAACAATTTCCTGTCCCTTTTTTAATTTAGGGACCCCGTTAATAAGTTTTGTGTCTTGATTCTGGAGTTGAGGAGTTTGCGACCGTTCTTCTGTGTCATCATCTTCTTCAAGCTCGGTTTCTTCTCCGGCTAACGCCTGAAAATCTTTTGTACGCATTCCGATATCGGAGAAATGAAGAAAGGCGTCATGCTTCATGCCGATATTGATAAATGCGGCACGGATGCCCGGAAGAACTCTGGCTACCTTTCCGAGGTAGATATCACCGACCATGCGGCGATTTTCGGGATAATCAACAAAGAAGTCGATTAAGTTCCCATCCTCCGTAATCGCAACGCGTGTCTGCGATTCGGAAGAATTGATAATAATTTCTTTTACCATAATTGAAAAAACCTTGTAATGCATCAACCGGAATCGCTAAAAACCGGCAGATGCTTTTTAAAATCGTTGTCGTTGATGAAAGGATGGATGTTCCCTCACAAAAAGAGCTCTGCATCGGTGCGATGCTCTTCTTGAATCCTCTCAAAAGACGTTTAATTAATTGGAACACTACTGTCCTTTATAATTTTATCTGTTTGTGCGAACATAGGTAAACCTTTAAAAATCTTTTCTCGCAAAACAAATAAGTTGCGCAGTAATTTTTGCTGCGCAACTTTGAAAACAAAAAGTTAAATCGACTTCTTTTTCCGAAGCAGAACTATTGTTGTTCTTCACCTTCAGGTGCGGCATCCGTAAGCAGCTCTTTTCTGCTTAAACTAAATTTGCCGTTATCGACTTTCAATAACTTCACTTTTACTTTGTCGCCTTCTTTATAGTAATCGGTGACTTTATTCACCCGCTTCTTGTCGATTTGGGAGATATGTAAAAGTCCTTCTTTCCCGGGGAGAATTTCAACAAAGGCGCCAAAGTCCATAATCTTTGTAATAACACCTTCGTAAATTTCACCAACTTCCGGAGTTGCGGTCAGTTTTTTGATATACTCTTTACATTTTTTAGCGCTATCTCCGTTAGGTGAAGCGATGTTAACTGTTCCGTCATCTTGAATGTTTATATCAACACCGAAGAGACGCTGCATGCCCTGAACGGTCTTTCCGCCGGGACCAATTAACAATCCGATTTGATCTGTTTCCACTTTAATGGTGATCAAATGCGGTGCGTATGGAGAAAGAGTTTCTCTTGACGCGCTGATAGCATTGTTCATAATACCGAGAATATGCATTCTGCCTTCTTTGGCTTGATTGAGTGCTTTCTCAAAAATTTCAAACGATATTCCTTCAATTTTAATATCCATTTGAAATCCGGTAATACCTTCGCTTGTTCCGGCTACTTTAAAGTCCATATCGCCAAGATGGTCTTCGTTTCCGAGGATGTCGGTAAGGATAGCAAATTGCTCGCCTTCTTTAATAAGACCCATTGCAATACCGGCAACAGCTTTCTTGGTAGGAACACCACCCGTCATTAACGCTAACGAACCGGCGCAAACAGTAGCCATTGAAGACGAACCGTTTGATTCGAGAATGTCAGAGATGAGACGGATAGTATACGGGAACTTGGTTTCCGGAGGAACCATACGTTTTAAAGAACGCTCGGCTAAATTACCATGACCGATTTCGCGTCTGCCAACACCGGACATTTTACCAACTTCACCAACACTGAACGGAGGGAAGTTATAATGAAGAAGAAATCTTTTTGTGCTTTCTTCTCTTAGTCCGTCAATAATTTGTTCGTCGTTTTTTGTACCGAGGGTGACTGTTGTTAAGCTCTGTGTTTCACCGCGTGTGAATAACACTGAACCGTGTGTGCGGGGAAGAACGTCCAATTCAACGGTGATAGGACGAACTTGTTTTGTATTTCTCCCATCCAATCGAATCCCTTCGGCAAGAATTCTTTGACGCATCAAATCTTTTTCCAAATCGTGGATGATTTTTTTGATGACTTTGTCTTGATCGGGATGTTTTTCCTTTAATGCATCAAGTACTGATTGAGTAAGCTCTTTGTTTGCCGCACTTCGTTCTTCTTTTGCAAGAACCGAAGCTACGATAGACGTTAATTTTTCCTTTGCAAGCGCAAGAACATCATTCTGTAATTCTTCGGGAATTTCTTTTGTGATTAACGCTCTTTTCGGTTTTGCGCATTCGGCAGCAAAATCTCTTTGTAATTGAACAATTTTTTTAATCGCGTCGTGAGCAAAGCGGAGAGCGCTTAACGTCATCTCTTCACTAACTTCACTTGCTTCCCCTTCAACCATCATAATGGAGTCTTCGGTACCGGCAACAACAAGCTCCAACTCACTACGTTCAGTTTGCTCGTGTGTAGGATTAATGAGAAGTTCTCCGTTGATTAATCCAACGCGGACTTCAGCAATTGGTCCGTTGAAAGGAATATCCGAGATGGTTAACGCCGCAGATGCGCCGCATGCAGCAAGAATATCAGCGTCGTTTTCCGTATCATAGGAAAATACATTTGCAACCACCTGCGTTTCATTTAAAAATTCATCCGGAAATAATGGACGAATGGGTCTGTCGATTAAGCGCGCGCTGAGGATTTCCTTTTCGGTTGGTCTTCCTTCACGTTTGATAAATCCGCCGGGAAATTTACCCGCTGCTGATGTTTTTTCTCTATATTCTACTTGCAGCGGAAAGAAATCCTGATCTTCTTTTGCTTGTTCCGAGGCAACAGCTGTTACCAGAACCATAGTTTCACCGTACGAAACCATAACGGCTCCGTTCGCTTGTTTTGCAAAGCGTCCGGTTTCTATTGTGAAAAGCCTTCCTCCTATTTCAACACTTTTCTTAACTACCATACTATGATCCTACTTTCTAATATTCAATTCTTTAATAATAGTTCTGTAACGCTCAATGTCTTTTTTCATGAGGTAGTCAAGCAAGCGTCTTCTTTTTCCTACCATCATTAATAACCCTCTGCGCGAATGATGATCTTTACCGTGTTTGTTGAAATGTTCGGTAAGATCGTTAATGCGTTTGGTTAAGAGTGCAATTTGCACTTCCGAAGTACCGGAATCTTTCTCGTTTTTTCCATATTTACGAACGAGTTCCAGTTTTTCTTCTTTTGTCATGTTTTTCTCCTAGTTTTATTATACGATATAATTCCAGACGTAACCGGAATTAATTAGTTGATAAAAGTTTATGTATTATAAGTTTGTCATTTTCAATTTGTTGAATCAAGGCTTCTTTTGATTCGAATTTTTTTTCGTCTCGAATTCTCTCGCAAAACGATACGGTTATCCGTTTACCGTAAATATCCTCATTAAAATTCAGTAGATGAACTTCACTAAGTACCGAAGCGGTATTTTTGAAGGTCGGACGATAACCAATGTTCATCATTCCGTTAAAAGTTCTTCCGTCAAACGTAACGCGGACGGCGTATACTCCGTTTTTAGGAACAACTTTATGCTGATTATCCAGTTGAATGTTGGCGGTTGGGAAGCCAAGGGTTCGTCCTCGTTTGTCTCCCTCAACAACTATCCCTGAATATGAATAGTTCCTGCCGAGCATTCCAGCCGCTGTTTTAACATCTCCTTCAAGCAGAGCGTTTCTTATTTTAGAACTGCTCACCACGGCATCACCGATGGAAACTGCTTCAGCTTTTTGAACATCGAAGCCGTTCTTTTCAGCAAGAGAACGGATTTTTTGTTCATCACCGTCTCGGCCTTTGCCAAACCGATGATCATATCCAATCACCAATTTCTTTACGCCGATTGCCTGGATGATATACGTGTTGATAAAATCTTCCGAACTTAAATCAGAAAACTCTTTTGTAAACGGTACAACTACTAAATGTTCAATCCCCAATTCCTCAAGGAGAGCAGCTTTTTCATCAAACGTTGTGAGAAGTTTTAAATCAAAATTTGGATCAACAACCACCCTTGGATGAGGTTCAAATGTGAGAACCACATTTCTGCATCCAAATTGTTCCGAAGAATGTAAAAGAACATCAAAAATTTTTTTATGACCGAGATGAACTCCGTCAAATGTTCCGATTGTAATAATCGTGTCGTTATTTTTTTCTATGAGAAACGGATTTGTGTAAAGTCTCATGCATCAAATACGGCTTTCAATAAGGTACAAATATACCTTATTTTCATCTGAAATGGAAACATCTCTTAAGCCGCAGCCTCCTCCGGAATCGGTTGTTTTGCATTCCAACGTTGTTCAAATTCTTGCAAAGAAAAGGCGTTTTCAAGCGAATATTGACCTATTTGGGTCCTCTGCAGTTCGGAAAGATAAGCGCCGCAGCCAAGTTTTTGTCCCAAATCGTTGGCGAGTACTCTGATATATGTTCCTTTGGAACAAGTAATTTCAAACCGTATAACCGGAAGGTCAATGTTAGTAATTGAAAAATTGTAGACGGTTATAGTCCGCGAACTTCTTAAAACTGTTCTGCCTTTTCGAGCGAACTCATAAAGTTTTTTACCGCCGTAATTAACCGCGGAATACATCGGAGGGATTTGTTCAATTTCTCCCTCAAAAGATTTTTTCGCTTCCAGAATATCGGCCTCGGTAATCGAACCGTAAGGTTTCTTATTCACCACTTCGGTTTCAGCATCCATAGAAGCCGTACTTCCGCCAAGGGTTATTGCTCCGGTGTAGGTTTTTTGCATGTCCTGAAATGAAGTTATCTGTTTTGTCATTTTCCCGGTACACACGATGAGCAATCCGCTTGCAAGCGGGTCAAGAGTGCCGGCATGACCAATCTTTTTTACACCGATTATTTTTCTCAACTGTCTGATTACTTTAAAAGAGGTCCAGCGGATAGGTTTATCAATGAGGAGTGCTTCACCGGCGGCAAAATCTACCGATGAAAAATCATTCGTTTGCCGGTTTATCATCTTCGTGTATTTTTTTAATTAACGTGTCAATATGTTCAACATAGTCGGCGGTATCATCGAGGAAAAATTTCAAGTCGGGGACATACCGAGTAGTCATCCGAGAAGCGAGCATGGTTCTAAAGTATCCGTGCATTTCATTCACACGTGCAAGTGAAACATCACGCTTTTCATTCGGAAAAACCGAGAGAAAAACTTTTGCGTTTCTCAGGTCGGGGGAGATGATAACTTTGGTAACGGTTACCATGCCCATGTGCGAATCATGCACCTTATGAAGCAAGATAAGGCTTATTTCTTCCTTAATTAATTTAGATATCTTTTCTAATCGAAATGACATGTAGCTACTTACAAACCTTTGAATGAGTTCGAATTATATTAATTTCTTTTTCGTTTCAACAATTTTGTAAGCTTCAACGATATCGCCGGTTTTCAAGTCGTTGTAATTCAAAAGGCTAAGTCCGCACTCAAATCCGGCATCAACTTCGCGTACGTCGTCCTTGAAGCGTTTCAACGCAGCGATATCTCCTTCATAAATCTGAATTCCATCGCGAATTAAACGCACTTTATTGCTTCGTTGAATTTTGCCTTCTTGTACGCGGCAGCCAGCGACTGTTCCGATTTTAGAAATTTTGAATACTTCGCGAATCTCAACCGTCGCAGTAACCTCTTCGCTAATAACAGGTGCAAGCAATCCTTCAAGAGCAAGTTTCACTTCGTTAATTGCGTCATAAATAATGCTGTACAAACGGATATCTACTTTTTGATTTTCTGCCAGCTTTCTCGCGTTCAAGTTAGGCCGAACATGGAAACCAATAATGATAGCGTCGGAAGCGGCGGCTAAAAGAACGTCACCTTCGGAAATTGCGCCAACACCGCGATGAATTACTTTTACTTGAACTTCTTCACGCGAAAGTTTCATTAATGAATCCGCTAACGCTTCAACCGATCCATCCACGTCGCCTTTCACAATAATAGGCAAATCTTTAACACCGCCTATTGAAATTTGACGGGAAATTTCATCAAGGGTTAAATGATGAACTTGTTTTTGATCTTGCTCGCGTTTCAACTGCTGCCGTTTCAATGCAATTTCTCTTGCGTCTCGTTCGCCGTCAACAACAATAAAGAGATCGCCTGCTTGCGGCGCGCCTTCCAATCCGAGTACAAGTACCGGAGTTGAAGGAGTTGCTTCGTGAACTTTTCGATTTCTTTCATCAAACATTGCGCGAACGCGTCCGTGGTAAATACCGGCAACAAAAGGATCACCAACTTTCAGCGTTCCTTTTTGAACAAGAATGGTAGCGGTAATACCTCTTCCTTTATCAAGTTCGGATTCAATAATCACACCTCTCGCAGCACGGGAGGGATTAGCTTTTAAATCAAGAATTTCTGCTTCGAGGAGAATTTTCTCAAGCAATGCGTCAACATTTTTTCCGGTCTTAGCGGAAAGTTCAACACACTGGTATTTGCCTCCCCAATCTTCAACAAGAATTTTTCTATCGGCAAGCTGTTGTTTTATTTTATCTGGGTTTGCGCCCGGTTTATCAATTTTATTTATGGCTACAATCATCGAAACGCCAGCCGCCTGAGCGTGATTGATAGCTTCTACCGTTTGAGGCATTACGGCATCATCTGCTGAAACCACAAGCACAACGATATCAGTAATTTGTGCACCGCGCGCTCGCATGGCGGTAAATGCTTCGTGACCAGGTGTATCGAGGAATGAAATTGTTTTACCCGATCCGACATCAACTTTGTAAGCACCAATGTGTTGAGTAATTCCCCCTGCTTCACCCGCAACAACATTTGCTCTTCGGATGTAATCAAGCAGCGAGGTTTTACCGTGATCAACGTGTCCCATGATTGTTACAACAGGAGGCCGGTAAAGCAACGTCTCTTCGGCGTCCGGTGTATCTTCAAGAACTTCTGCGGTAAACTCTTTTGCAATTTCAACTTCAAAACCGAATTCATCCGCCACCAGTGTAATAGTGTCGATTTCCAGACGTTGATTAATGGAAACCATCAATCCAAGTGAAATACATTTAGAAATTACATCACCAACCGGAACTCCCATAAGGTTTGCAAGTTCATTAACAGCAATAAATTCAGTTACGGTTATCTTGTTTTGTTCAAGCGCAATCGATTCTTGTTTCCGGATCTCAAGTTCTTGCCGTTCTCTTTTCTTTTTCTTTCTGCTTAATGCCCGCCCTGATAAGACGGTATCGTCCATACTCAATAAGGTTTTGCGTATAGTATCTTTTACTTCTTTATCGTCAATTTCAAATTTCTTTACCTTCTTTACTTTTTTTGCAACAACCGTTTCTTCCGGTGCTGATTCAACCTTCTTTTTAGCTTTCGGCTTTTTCTTTTTCTTTTTAATTATGGATTGTTCGCTCTCGGAGCTTTTCGTTTCCTGTTGACCGGGAGGTACATCTTTTCCTGTTCTGAGATCAATTTTACCGAGAACCGTTAAGCCTTTTTTCTTGGCTGGTTCTTCAACAGGTTCGGCCGGTTGAACAGGTTTTTGCTCTTTGGCTTCGGCGGGTTCAACTTTAACCGGGGCGTGCTCAGGAGCCGCTTCAGCTACCACTTGTTCTTCTACCGCTTCGTGGACTTTCTTTTCTTCAACTTTTTCTGTTACATCTTTTTCATGGATTTGTTCTTCTGCGGCAGTGGTTTTGTGCGTGGTCTTATCGTGAGCAGGAGCCGGTGTTTCCTCATGCGAATGTTTGGGAAGAGGCTCTTCTTCAATTTTAACTTCCTTTTCTTTAGAAACCTTATCTCCCATTTTTTTCGTAAACTCAGCGAGCTTTTTATGATGTTTCTCGGCTTTTTCCAAATCCTTTTTAAAATGGCTTTGGATATCCGCCATCATCTCGTCGGTAACGATAGTCATGTGAGTTTTTACCGCGTACCCCTTTTTCTTCAGGAATTCTACGATAACGTCGGCGGCAAGATTATATTCCGCGGCGAGTTTATAAACTCTTATTTTTTTACTTTTATCATCTTCCATAAAACGAATAATCTGCCTTTATCTACTCTTCTTCAAACTGTGATTTAATGATCTCAATAATTTCTTTAACTTTAGCTTCATCAAATTCCGGAATTTCCAGCAACTTCTCTTCTCCGGCTTGAAGAACTTCCACCGCAGTATCATAGCGGTTGTTGATGAGAATTTGATGAACTTCTTCACCCAACTCTTCTCTCAAATCAATCAATTCAATATCATCTTCATATTCTTCAAGTGGTTTTTCTTCTCGGATGAAATCAATTTGATAACCTGTTAATTTCATGGCCAGCCGGATATTGACACCGTTTCTTCCAACGATGAGGGATGCTTGATCGGCATCAGCGTAAACCGTAGCTCTCTGCTCACTCTCGTTGATTTCAACTTTCTTTAATTTGCCCGGAGCCAACGCGCGCTGGATTTGCGTTTCCGCATCTTCAGCGTAATTGATAACGTCAATATTCTCATTATTTAATTCTCTTACAATAGCATGAATTCGAACCCCTTTCATGCCAACGCAAGCGCCAACCGCGTCAATTCTTTTATCTTGAGATTCGACAAACACTTTTGCTCTTTCCCCGGGTTCGCGGGCAATGCCTTTTATGTCGATAATGCCGTCATAAATTTCCGGGATTTCAATTTCAAACAATCTTCGTAAAAACAAATTATCTGCACGTGAAATAATAATTTGCGGGCCGCTGTTTGTCTTTTTCACCTCTTTAACAATCGCGCGAACGGTTTCTCCTTTGCGGTAACGCTCAAAAGGAATTTGTTCGTTTCTCGGCATAACAAGTTCGTTTTTGTTATGATTGATGAGTAAATCGCTTTTACGGGTTTGATAAATGTCGCCGATTACGATTTCACCAAGAAGTTCTTTGTACTCATTGTAAACAATATCTTTTTCAAGTTCGCGAATTCTCTGGTTTAAACTCTGTTTAGCAAAGTTGATCAATCGTCTGCCGAATGATTCGAGTTTCAATCGTTCTACATAATCTTCGCCTACATCCAAGTCGTCTTCATTGCCGCGTCGATTAACTTCATCAAGACTGATTTGATGATTTGGGACTTCGACCGTTTCAACTATTTCGCGAATAAGATAAATTTCAATATCGCCGCGGTCCATATTGGTAACGATATCAAAATTAACGTCCTCGCCATATTTTTTCTTAACCAAAAGTCCGAATATGTCTGAAATAATGCCGATAAGCATATCCTTATCAACACCTTTTTCTCTTACCATCTGGGCAAATGATTCAACTATTTCTGCGTTCATTTTACGAGATCTCCGTCATGAAAAACTAAGAATTACTTTTGCTTTTTTTATTGTAGAAAATGGGATAAGTTCTTCTTTGTTTTGAATGCGAAATAAAAGAATTTCGTTTTCAATGGAAAGAAGTTTTCCCGTTACTTTTTTTGTTTCGTCGGTAGATTGAGCTATCAGAAGCTCAAAATTTCTGTTAATGTGTTTTTTGAACTGCTGTAAAAATTTCAGTGGTTTATCAACGCCGGGAGATGAAACTTCAAGGCGGTATGAGGTCTTAATGAGATCGTCGGATTCGATTCTTTCGTTAAGTAATCTGCTCAGCGAAGCACAATCTTCAACTGAAATGCTGGTTTCACCGTCAATAAATATTTCGAGTACAGGGGAATTAACATTTCCTCGTACCACGAAATCAATAAGTAAGAAATTGTTTTGTTCAACAATTTCTTGAATAAGTGGTGTTATTTTTTTTTCTAATGCGTTCATACAAACAAAAATCGCCCGAAACGGGCGAAAAACTACTGTGTTAAGTTACCACATATTTTCAGAATTAGCAAGAAATTAAATCCTGCACCGGAAACGAGAAATTAAAGAAAGTGCCGTTTTTCGGCTATTTTTCATCCTCAATGGGAGGAACATTCCGACCTTTTAATTCAATAATTTTTGTTATCAACTCAACCCGGTTTTTTACGGAATATTTTCGATAGAGGTCGGAAAGAAGTTTTTCTACATATTTTGCCGAGATTTTAAGATCAGAAGCAATTTCTTTATTTGTTGCCCCTTTTCCCAATCTCTCAATTATTTTAACTGAAAAATCTGATTCAGACTGTTCCTCTTCCAGCAGGATTGAAGTAACATACTTACGGGTTTGATGGGGTTTAAAACCGGCAACTTCATCTAACTTGTCGAGAATGTCTTCCGGTTTTTCTTTTGTTTTGAAGAGATATGCATCAACGAATGGATTTAATTCCCCAAGGAGAAATCGCTCTTCCAGGCTGGTAAGAATGATAAGTTTAACCTCCTTATCGGTTCTTCTTATTTCTTTAATTGCTTCCCCTCCGGAAAGAATTGGCATTTTTAAATCGACAATAATAATATCAGGAGGGAATTGCTTCCATAATTTTAGAAGTTCAAGTCCGTTACTAGCTTCGCCGATAACTTCAAATTCGTCACCTCGCTCTTTTTCAATATCTCGTTTTAGGTAATTTCGGTAGAGTAGTTCGTCATCCGCGATAATTACTTTTTTCTTCATTCTCCATTTCCCTCTCTATCATCAAGATATTTAAGCGATTTTTTAAATCGTGAATTTCCTCCCTCCGTTTTCTGTCTCTAATGATAAAGAAAAGGAGTAAAATAATAAGCACCAAAATGATTAGTGCAGCTAATGTAACAAACCCAACGTAAGTTGCTAAGAAATCTTGTTCCATTTTTACAAAGCAAAAAGTATTCTTTTATATTGATAACAAAATAATGTCTCAGCTAAATGATAAAATTTGAGTCTGATTTTTTTTCTCATATTGAGGTTGGATCGTAAAAAACACGAGAAATTCAGTTTGAAGTTTTAGAAAACTCAAATTTTGTTATTTCGCATTTCTAAATAATGAAGGAAAAGGGTAAAAAACAAAGGATATTTTAAATAACTTAGAAAAAGTTTAGAAAACGGTAGGGAAATCCCCACTCATTTTTAGGGAAATCCCTACAAGTTATTAGGGTTTTTACCACTATATTTTTCAGCAAAATTAATTTTTATTTGTATTGAAAATTCATGTTCACTTGCACGAGTGGGTGTGGGATAAAAAGCAAGTATCAACCGGGGAAAAGAACCCGGTTTAGTTTTTGAAAAAAATTAAACCGGTTTTTTATTTTTAAGATATTGATCACCAAAGCAAAATAAAACTCAACTTTACTATTTTAAGTCCGCTAAGATTTTTTTCAGCATTTTTCTTCGCGTGTAATAGATAATTACTCCAACACTAAAGATGAGGTTTGAGCCCACAGCTGAAATGATTGCCAGGTCAAAGGGGAGCCTTATACGGAAAAAATTAAAGAAGACGAACATAGCAGAGGAAATACTTGTGTAAAGAAGTATTCCTGACGCGAAATAAAAATTTTCATCTTTATAAAAGGGGATGAAATTCATGGTTGTCAGTTCAATAACGATCCACGCAGAAAAAAGAAGGAGGAAAAATCCTTGAACACTCATCGCCAAGGCTGGAACTTTGGAAAATTCAACTAAGATAAAAGATTCAGCCAAAAGAAATATCCCGATAATACCACCCGATATTTTCCAGTATAAACGATATTTTTTTACAAAGCCGTAAAGGATAAAGTAAAGCAAGAAAAATTCTATCGGGAAGTAAAAGTGTGATAGAGTCATATTCACAAGTCTTTTGTGGTGAGAGACGATCATAAGGATCTCAAAGAGAAAAGTAAAACAGATGTAGGCGACGATTACTCGTTTCTCTTTTTCAATTTCAAGTTTATTAAAAATGAACAAAAAAAGGAGTAAGAAAAGGAAAGACTGAGAAATTGTGCTGAGGTAGTTAATCATTATTAATCGCAATAAGGGGGACAAGGCCAACCAAACTCCAAAACCGTTTCGCCATTTTTAAGATCCAAAACTGTCGAACGAAATTCTATTTCGGTCACCTGACTGCCGCCCAATGATAGCAATTCATTAATTATGTTTTTATCAAAAGTATGCATCACGATTGATGCAGCTAATTGAAACCCTTGCGGCAAGAGAACCATTCTATTATTGCCGGCTATCACCAAAGTATTTTCCGCTTCACCAAACATAAGTACCGTTTGGGTCTGTGAACAACACTCAAGCAGAAACTTTGTTTCAACCGAAAATGATTTTGTTACTTCTCCAAAGAGAGTCATCGCTTCCGAAAGCGAGATTATCATGCCATACTGCCCTGTTGTACTTGCCAAAGTTTTCCTCCAACTTTAAAACAAAAATAAAGAATGCGAAGTGATATACAATTTCCACATTCCATTTTTTATGCTTCAACTGATAGTTTTAACCAAATAGACTTTGTCTCTCGGACGAACAACGGAAGAGCAGTTAAATGTTACTTTATCTCCTTTAACCGCTTCGGCAACTTCTAATTCTTCATTTAAAATTTTTAAAACAGTGGAATCGACCACACCGGTTGTTTCTCCCATAATTAAAACATTATCTCCCGGTTTTAAACTTCCCGTTTCAATCGCGATGTGAACGACTTGAGGAGTTTTGTAATAATTCAAAACTTTTCCGACGTACTCTTTGCGGGTTGTAGCAATACTACCGTGTACGTTGATAAAATCATCACCGTCGGGTTTTTCAAAATAAAATCCGCGGGAGAATCCACGGTTATATACTGTTGCTAACTCTTGTAAATATTTTTGTTTTGTTTCGATGGTGAGTTTATTCTCGAAATAGGCGTCAATGGCTTCACGATAAACCTTTACGGTTTTGGCAACATATTCGGGACTTCGTTTTCTACCTTCAATTTTGAACGAGTTAATTCCGGCTTCAATCAATTGATCGAGAAATTCTATTGTGCAAAGATCTTTGGCAGACATAACATAATCTTCTCCAAGCAACAACGAACTATCTTTGGTGCCGTCATAGATTTCAAACTCTCTTCTGCACGGCTGAACGCATTCTCCTCGGTTAGCGCTTTGTCCAAAAATTTCGTGACTCATAAAGCAGCGACCGCTTACCGCAACACACATGGCACCGTGAACAAAAGCTTCTATATCTAAATCCGTTGCGGCACGTATTTTTTTTATTTCTTCAAGAGAACATTCTCTTGCCAGCACAACGCGCTTTGCGCCAAGGCGTTCAAATGTTTTTACGGATGAAGAGTTTGAGATTGATGCTTGTGTTGAAACTGCGAACGGCATTTCAAATTGATTACATTTATCAATAACACCAAAATCCCAGCATATCACCATATCAACGCCGGCATTTTTAGCCGCCGGAATAATTTCATCTAATTCTTGTAATTCTTCTTCAAATAAAATGGTGTTTAAAGTAAGATAGGTTTTTACACTGTGTTCTTTACAGAATGTTACAATTTCTGGAAGATCGGTAATGGAAAAATTTTTTGCTTTGGCGCGCATGTTTAATTTATCAACACCAAAGTAAAGAGCGTCAGCTCCATTATGTACTGCAGCACGAAGCATTGTCCAATCGCCTGCAGGAGCCATAAGCTCCGGTTTTTTTATAACTGGCAAAGCAACCTCTAAATCATTTCGTTAAGAAGTTCTTGTCTGGGCTGGGCAATAACAACCTTATTTACAAGAAGTCCCCGTTCCGAAACAACTTTTGCCCCGGCTTCAACCGCCGAAGTAACAGCGGCAACTTCTCCGGTGCAAGTAAAAAATGCTTTTCCCCCAAGTGCCATGGCAAGTCGGACTTCGATTAATTTTATGTTAGCAGATTTTACGGCCGCGTCCGCTGCTTCGATAAGTGAGGCCACTGAAAATGATTCAACTATTCCAAGCGCTTCCAAAAGTGAAACGTTTGTGTGTCCCGAAAGTGCCGGAAAGATATCGCGGTGAACATTCGGAATAACAAAATGATCAATAACGCCAAAACCAATTGTTTGTACAGCAGCTTCAACAGCAGTAGAAACCGCTGCAACCTCGCCGCCAATAAGTGTCATATACTTTCCTGAGCAAATTGTGCGGGAGAGAATAAGTTCGACATTAGAGGTTTTAAGCATTACATCGGCGGCTTGCATTCCAGCCGCGATGCTGCTCATTTCAATTAAGCCAAGAGAATTCATTGTAAACCTTTTGCATTCCTATAGGAAAATTTCATTCGTCAATCTTAATAAAATCGGCATTAATTTCTGTGATCCTGCCGCTAATTGAAGCATGCACATTTGCGCCAAGTTTTCCATCCGGTACTTTTGCGATGATTTGATTTTTTTTCACCTCATCACCTTTAAATACTATTGGAAAAGCCTTTTCGCCAACATGCTGCCGTAAGAATATTTTTACACTACTTGTAGCGAGAGACTTTTTGTTAAAAGGGGTTCCGGCTTCAAATTGTTTTAATTGTAATTTTTGGACCAATTGTTTTAACGGTACCCGGCGCCCTTCCTTTATCGGATGAACCTTTGGAGACGTGGTTTGTTTATATTTTATTCCTTGCATACGCATTTCAACTTTAGCGTTATCACAAGCTTCTTTGGGAAATAGATCTTCCGGACATGCGTAAAGCGTGCATAAACCGCAAGCGCAGCAAAGGTCAGCCATTTTATTCCAAACCTCGGCTCCGGTTTTTGTGAATTGAAGCGAGCGCATCACTTTATGCGGTTGAACATCATATCCTAAAAGATACCGGGGACAAAATTCGGTACAATAACTGCATTGGTCGCAGGCCGATTTGCCGATTCTGCTAAAATTTTCTTTCGGTTGATTTTTCCGCTTTACCAAGTAATGATCGGCGGGAAGAATTATTAGTCCGGCGGTGGTCTTGGTTACTACATCGTCTAAGTCAAACGACAATTTGCCCATCATAACTCCGCCGATATAAATTGCGAAATCAGAAACGGCCGCACCTCCCGCGTATTTAATAAGTTCTCTAAACGAAGTACCAACCGGAGCAAAAAACGTAGACGGCTTTTTTACGGCTCCCGCAATGCAAACTAATTTTTCTGTAACCGGGATGTCATTTGCTGCTTGAGCAATATTATAAAGTGATTCTACATTACTAACAACGCAATTTACATCCAAAGGAAGTCCGGCAGGCGGAATCAAGCGCTTTGTAGCAGCGTAAACAAGTTCATATTCATCTCCGGCGGGGTAGAAATCTCCGAGCAGGGTTAGCTCAATAGGTTTGGTAGAAATTTCTTTTTGAATTACCTCGATAGCGGCAGAATTTTTTTCTTTTATTCCAAGAATTCCCTTTTTCGCTTTGGTGCTTTCCACCAAAAGTTCCAATCCACGGAGAACCAGAGCCGGATAATGAAGCATCAACTCATAATCTTTGTGAATAAGCGGTTCGCATTCTGCTCCGTTCCCTAAAACGAATTCAACTTGCGAGGCAGCTTTGATGTGCGTGGGAAAACCTGCACCGCCTGCTCCTACAACGCCTGCAGCAAATATTTTTTCCGAAAGGACCATTAAAAATCTCTCTTCATATATTCCAAATGTAACAAATAAGATGAAGAAAATTTTAGCTGTTTTAAGCCCTTCATGAATATTTTCTTACAGAAATATAGATTATTTGCAATCGCAAACATTATTTATTAAAGTAATTCTTGACTTTAAACCAACATAAGTTTATCTTGCACTTAAGATAACCTAAATTATTTAGGTATATATAAAGAAATGGTTTATTAACTTAAATACTTACTTGAATATATAAGGAGTAAACATGAAAAAAATAGAAGCAATAATCAGACCTCATAAACTGGATGAAGTGCACAGCGCTTTGCAAGAATCCGGTTTTAACGGGCTTACAGTTACAGAGGTAAGAGGTTACGGACGACAGAAAGGCCATAAGGAAATTTACCGTGGCTCAGAATACAATATCGAGTTCGTGCCGAAACTTAAAATTGAGCTCATTTGCGATGACGATAAACTTGAAGGCGCAATTGGGATTATTATTAAACATGCAAAAACCGGTCAGGTTGGAGATGGAAAAATCTTTGTTCTCAGTGTAGAAGAAGCGATTAGAATCCGTACCGAAGAATCCGGTTCAACAGCTTTATAAATAAAAAGGAAAAAGAAAATGAAAAAAAGTATTATTGTATTAGCAATTCTCTTAGTAACAGGAATAAATTCCTTCGGTCAGTTAAAATTCGGAACCGATATTTACAGCCGCTACATTTGGCGTGGTATTGATTTCGGCGACGCTCCGGCTTATCAACCAAGTTTATCATATACTGTTGGCGGATTAACATTCGAAGCTTGGGGTTCGTACGCTTTTCCAACTGCGGGAACCACTTATGCGGAAAACGACTTGTATGCTTCTTATAGTTATTCTACAGAAAAAGCAGGAGCGTTTTCACTTCTCTTTACCGACTATTACATTCCTTCCGCAGGAATTCCCTTTGGCTACTATAAACCCACAGCTACCAATCCGGCTGCGGCACATACTTTAGAAGGCGGAGTTGCTTATGCCGGACCCGAAAAATTTCCGATTTCGTTAGCGGTTTACGCCAATGTTTCAAATGATCCGGACAATTCCGTTTACATTCAGGCATCTTACCCCTTCACCGTAGATGACGCTACTCTTGCTGTTACTGCCGGGTTAACACCTTCTAAGAGTGTTTACTACGGCACAACAAAAGGTGGTGTTCTTAACCTTGGATTAACGGCATCAAAATCCGTTGTCCTTTCGGATAAATTCTCGTTACCGATAAATGTTTCATACATCAACAACCCTGTGCAGGATAAATCCTACCTGGTGTTTGGAATGAGCCTCGTTTTTTAATTAACTAAAATTTTAAAATACCGGTCGATAGCTTTTAATCTATTGATCCGGTTCAGGGCGAAATTTTTTGAAAAAAATATTCGTTCCGGGATTCTTTTATAAAAAATAATTGGAGAAAATATCATGATGAAAATAAATAATCGCTTTTTAGCTGTTGTTATGTTTTTCGTTCTCTTGACGATGCTTGCCCCTTCAAGGATGTATGCGCAAGCAAAACCTGATCCGAGTGGAACAAAAACAGGAACTGTTGCTGACGTTCCGGCTGCAAAGCCGGGTGAACCAACATTGATGGAGGTAGCGGACGCTGTTGGACACAATAAAATTGCTACAAACATAATGTGGGTTCTATTAACCGGATTTCTCGTAATGTTTATGCAAGCTGGATTTGCCATGGTTGAAACGGGTTTTACGCAGGCAAAAAACGTAGCGCATACTATGGGTATGAACTTCCTTGTCTATGCAATCGGGTTACTCGGATTTTGGATAAGCGGATTCGCAATTATGTTCGGCGGTGTTGGTGCGGTTGCCGCACTCGGCGGAACTCCGGGACTTACCAGTGAAGTTGCCATCACCTTATTTGGAAAATCATTCGGATTGTTCGGAACTTCGGGATTCTTTTTGAATAACGGAGTATATGATGTTGGTGTATTCACCTTATTCCTTTTCCAAATGGTATTTATGGATACAACCGCCACTATTCCAACCGGTGCTATGGCGGAAAGATGGAAATTTACCGCGTTCATTCCCTACGCTTTCTTTATCTCAATGATTGTTTATCCAATTTTTGGTAACTGGGTGTGGGGCGGCGGATGGTTAGCAACTCTTGGTGTTAATTTTGGACTAGGTCATGGACATGTTGACTTTGCCGGTTCTTCGGTAGTACATATGGTTGGCGGTGTTGCAGCTTTGGCAGGAGCTATTGTAATAGGGCCCAGAATAGGGAAGTACGGAAAAGATGGTTCTGTAAAAGCGATTCCGGGACACAACATCCCGATGGCAATTATCGGAACATTTATTCTTGCTTTCGGTTGGTTCGGATTCAATCCAGGATCAACATTATCCGGTAATGATTTGCGTATTGGTATTGTTGCAACAAATACAATGCTCGCATCCGGTGCCGGCGCTTTATTTGCTACAATTTTTATGATGCTGAAATTCGGCAAACCAGATCCTAGTATGATGGCGAACGGACTGCTTGCCGGCCTCGTAGCTATTACGGCTCCGTGCGCATTTGTGCCGGCTTGGGCTGCAGTGCTCATCGGTGCGATTGCGGGCGTTTTAGTAGTAGTAGCGGTTTTCTTTATTGATCAAAAACTAAAAATTGACGATCCGGTTGGAGCCGTTGCTGTTCATGGAATTAATGGTTTGTGGGGTGTGCTTTCACTTGGACTTTTTGCTGACGGAACCTATGGCGACGGTTGGAACGGCGTTGCCGGAAACGTAAAAGGATTATTCTACGGAGATCCGGGTCAGTTTGTCGCTGAGGTAATTGGCTCAGTCGCGTGTATAATCTTTGTATTTATTGCAATGTACTCATTCTTTAAGATACAAGATAAATTGTTTGGAATTAGAGTAGCTGCAAAAGACGAAATTGAAGGTCTTGATATGCCGGAGATGGGAATCATTGGGTATGTTGAAGATTCAGCCTTCGGAAAGGATTAACCTATCGATACCTATCTTGTTGTTAGTTGATATGTAGTTACAAAAAGCCCGGTTTTACGCCGGGTTTTTTGTTTTAAATTTTTTCAACTAAAAATTCCAAGCTCAAACATATTATTTTGTCTCATTTTGGAAAGGCTATTCTTTTAATTTGAGAGGTTATCCTTTTTCTTTGTTCAAAAGTTTTATGGTTTTAACTTTCCATAACTCCTTATAAAATAAGCGGTAAAAGAACTCTCCCATAACCATCGTCTTAATTTTTCACCTCTCATTTGGTTTCATTTTTTGGCTAAATCTCATTCTTAAACAGCTTTTATTCCGCGTAACTCTCAGCTTTCTTTCAATTTTAATTGAAATCGAATTTTCCCCTCTCTGGCACAAAATTGAAGAGCATTCTTCTTACTAAATGAAAAAATGATGAGGAAATTGTGAAACGATTATTACTTTTTTCTGCGATTCTTTTTATGACGGTTACGACAGCACTTGTTCCGCAATCGAACGAGTCGTGTAACCTGCACGGATTTTTAACCTTTACACAAGGCGGCTGGGGAAGTTCTTCAAACAGTACGCCCGGCAGTATAAGAGATCAATACTTTAATCAAGTGTTTCCCAATGGATTAATAGTCGGAGCTGGTACGAAAACCATAACGCTCACCTCCGCTCAAGCGGTTGAAAATTTCCTTCCTCAGGGAAGTACACCAACTGCGTTGACACAATCATATATTAATCCAACCCAAAGCAACATTACCGTTTTCGCCGGGCAAGCAGTTGCTCTAACTTTAAATGTCTTCTTCGATTTGAATGGAGCTATTGGAAGCAACGATAAAAATATTAGTGATTTAGTAATCGTTTCCGGTCCACTGGCAGGCAAAACTGTCAGTCAATTACTCGCATACGTAAACACATCTCTTGGCGGCGGCAGTACTCCGTATTCTTACAGCGAACTCAATAATGCCGCAACAAAAATCAACGAAAATTTTGATAACGGTACGGTTGACGAAGGCTATCTCACTTGTCCGCCGGAAATACAAAAAGCTTCGCTTGGAGATAAAGTTTGGAATGATGCAAACAAAAATGGTATTCAAGATGCCGGAGAAACCGGAGTAAATGGTGTTACGGTAACATTATATGATTGTTCCGGAAGTTATCTTAAGTCAACCGTTACCGATGCCAACGGTGAATATTTCTTTGGCCAACTTATTCCGGGAGATTACAAAGTTAAATTTGAACTTCCTTCTACGTATCACTTTTCCGCTAAAGATCAAGGGATGAATGATGCGGTCGACTCCGACGCCGACAGCGCAACCGGCTATACGCAATGTTATACCCTTACAGCAGGTGAAAATAATTTAACGGTTGACGCCGGTGTTTATGTAGATCAACCGAATTTACAGGCTGATTTAAGTTTAGTAAAAACAGTCAATAAATCTTCTGCCAAAAATGGTGATGAAGTTTCCTTCGAAATCATTGTTTCGAATGATGGCCCAAATGACGCGACAAATGTAACAGCGAAAGATTTCTTCTCAACCGGATTTGATTTTCTCTCTGCGTCAACAGCTACAGGAAGTTTTGACGCTCAAACCGGAATTTGGACAATCGGGACTGTTCATAGCGGCACATCTGTAACATTAACAATCGTTTGCAAAGTAGATGTCCCCGAAGCATCCTCAACACCAATCGATTTGGGTCCGGCAAAAGGTTTTAACGCGTTCATTTTAAAAGATATTACTCAACCTTCGGCAGATACGGAAGGCAAGATGGCTGTTGGAAGAGATGCTTATTTATCAAACTACAGTGTTGGAGACAAACTTCCTTCTTCAAGTGGAACAGTTGATGTGTTGGTAGTTGGAAGAAATCTTACTTTTACCAGCGGCGCTGTTTGCGGAGGGAACGTTGTATATGGAAATTCTACCAACCTTCCTCTCAATGCGGTTAGTTATGTAGATGGAACGCTGCGCCAGGATACTCCAATTGATTTTACTGCCGCGGCAACGTACTTACAAAATCTATCGCTTCAGCTATCAACCAACGTAACAAACGGTACAACTGAAATGCAATGGGGTGCGGTAAAGATGAGCGGTAGTGATCCTTTCTTAAATATTTTTAGTGTAAACGGTGCCGACTTATCATCTGCCAATAACGTAATTATTGATGTTCCAAATGGTGCGGTTGTTCTGGTAAATGTTACCGGAGAGACCGTCTCTTGGGGAGGCGGATTCAACGTTAAAGGAACGGCCATCAATAATGTTATCTACAATTTTTACGAAACAACTTCATTAACAATAAAAGGAATCAATGTTACCGGTTCTCTCTTAGCTCCACTCGCGCATGTTAATTTTATCAGTGGTGTCCAGAACGGACAAATGATTTGTAAATCTCTTGAAGGAAGAGGACAATTTAACAACGCCCTCTTCATCGGAAATATTCCTTCTACAACAACGCTGCCAAACACGGCTGAAATCATGACATCGGACCAGAATGATCCCGACTCCGCTCCCGGAAACGGTGTTACTACCGAAGATGATTACTCGGCAGTTTTTGTAACGGTTGAAAATGAAGATGGAAATTCGCAAGACCGTAATTCCAATATGTTTGCTTCTCTTCAAAACTCAAGCGCAGTGCTCTCTTTTGCAGTTGATGTGCACAATACTCTTCTAACCGGAACTTCAAACGGCAAACTTTATCGAACAACCCAGAACGCATCTCAAGAAATAAACGCAGATATGAATGTAAAAAAGATTTGGTCGATTGATGCGGCTGAGAACTCTCTGTATGTTGGTACCGAATCAGGAATTTATGTTACTAAAAATGATGGAACATCCTGGCAATCACTCGGATTGACGAAAAAAGATGTTCGTTCAGTAGTTACACATAACGGAAATTTGATAGCCGCGGTTTGGGGTGAGGGAGTTTTTGCATCAACCGACGGCGGTACCACGTGGAGTTCAAAAAACTCGGGATTGAAAAATCTAAATGTCCAAAGTATCGTTGCAAAGGATGCTACACTTCTTGCCGCAACCTACGGAGGTGGAATTTACACATCATCCGATAACGGAAACACCTGGAATAAATCTTCAATTGATTGTGATTATATCTGGAACCTAAGCGTAGCATCAAACGGAACGATGTATGCGGCAACTTATGGCAACGGTGTCTATCAATCTTCCGATAATGGCTCTGCTTGGTCAAAATTGGGAGACAACTTAAAGTCTGATTTCATTTATTCAATCTCAGTGGATAACCAAGGAACAGTTTTTGCCACGTCGTTATCCGCCGAAGTATATAAATACTCGAGTGCAACTTCACATTGGGAAAGCATCGCGCTTCCAAAAGAAAAAGTCAGTTCCGTATTTGCTGATCCTGCAAGCTCAAAAGTATATGCCGGAACAAACAACGGTACAATCTATTCGCTAACCTCTTCGGCAACCGGAGTTGAAACAAATGCTCAAGTTCCCCAAGAGTTTGCCTTAAAACAAAATTATCCAAATCCGTTTAACCCAACTACTACCATTATGTTCACCATAGCTAAACGCGAAGCGGTGAGTCTAATAATTTATAACACGATTGGACAAGAAGTTCGTACCCTGGTTAATTCAGAATTAAATCCCGGCAATTATGAAATGCCTTTTAACGGTGAAGAATTGGCAAGTGGTGTTTACTTATACCGACTTGCATCTCCAAGCGGTGTTATAACGAAAAAGATGATTATGCTGAAGTAATACCTTCGGCCAAGAGCCCCAACCCAAGTCTCCTTTTCTGAAGTGGGAGACAGGAAATCCAAGCCCGACATCTGCTGCCGGGCTTCCTTTTCGCAGCACTGGGTTTTGAAATTGTGGATTCAAATTGATATAGCGTATCAATTTAGAACAGATGAGAAATCTGAAAACAACGATTTTAATGAAAATTAAGTCTTTTTGTATCGGTATGAATTTAGAATTAAAGAATTATCACTTAACTATAACAAAGGAACACAAATGAAAATACTAAGACACTTTCTGCCAACGGTCTTGGCGTTTCTTTTACTTCATCCGCAGCTTTTTGCGGGAGTAGAAAGCTACGCGACAGTTACTGGTACGGATAAGGGAGTGAATGTAACGCTTCCGTCTCCATACAGCATAACGGTGTTTTCGGGTACACTGAAAGCAACAGTTAATGGGAATGCAACCAGTCTCTACTGTATAGATCTTCATCATTATCTCGCTTATAATCAAGCTTACCAGGATGTTGAATCCACAAACGATACTCTGTCGTATATTTTGAACAACTACTATCCTTATAAAACGGGATATAGCGGAATGCTTGCTGAATCGAGAGAAGCCTCCGCAGTGCAGCTCGCGCTATGGCACTTAACAGATGCTCTGGACATCAACGGTGTAACGGGAAGTTCAATCAACGATATTAAATCTCGCGCGCTCGCAATTGTGAATGACGCGCTTGCAAATGCCCACAGTTTTAATTTGAATACCTTCATCATCAACATTCCGGCGCAATCATTTGCAATCGGTTCACCCATCAACTTTACCGTGCAAGCCTTTAACGATCATGGATTGGCTATGGAGAATGTTACCGTAACGCTTTCCGTAAATAGTGGCAGTTTAAGCGCCACTTCCGTAATAACAGACATGACGGGAGTTACTCCTTCAGTTACGCTAACTCCGGCTCCTGGTCAAACGACAGCTACTATTACAGCTACCGGTGTGGTAGGTATTCCGTCTGGAACAAAATATTATCATGTGGCGGATCCGAATGGAAAGCAAAAATTGATTTTGGCAACTCCGACTACCGCATCAAGAACCATAACGAAAAATGTGAATTGGAGTAATGCGTTCAATCTCGTTCTCTCAAAAACAGCCGACATACAGGTTGTCAACAACGGCGATTTCATCAACTACACTATAACGGTAAAAAATACGGGCACAGGCGGAGCGCAAAATGTTGTTGTCTCTGACCAATTAGCTTCGATACTTGATTTTGTGTCTTGCATTCCTAACGGCGCCTACAATCCGGGCAATGGATTATGGAACGCCGGAACAATAAACGCCGGAGATTCAGCCACATTAAAAATAAAAGTGAAGGTGAATTACGCTCATTCGTCAAGTCAAGATTATGATTTTGGCGCAGCGAATGATTTTAACTTATTTGTCCTTGATACGCTTATTCAACCTTCTGCCGATACCGAAGGGAAAGTTGCAGTTGGCGGTTATGCTGATCTGCGCAAGTATAGTGTTGGAGATAAACTCCCGGCACATTCGGGAAACTGCTTGGTTGTAGGAAATCACCTTACTTTCATAAGCGGTAATGTGGCTAACGGTAGAACCACGTATGAAAATTACATCACTTCTACAACTCAGTTCACTTCCGAAGAAGGAATTTTTCAAGAGCATGTAATTGATTTTAACGAAGCGAAAAATCATTTGGAAAACCTGTCAAATCAACTTTCTACATTAACCGAAACAGACACGGTTGCCTCTGCCTGGGGACACGTAATACTAAATGGCAATAATGCTTCGCAAAACGTATTTCACGTAGATGGTTCAACGATAAGTGCAGCAAATAATTTCACTATCAATGTGCCAAGCAACTCAACAGCAATAGTTAATGTTAGCGGAAAAGATGTAAAGTGGACAGGAGGTTTCGGAGTTGAAGGAACAACTAAAAATAAAGTTCTCCTCAACTTCTATGAAGCGGATACAATCCATGTGAAAAATATAAATATTACCGGAGCGGTACTTGCGCCGAAATCTGTTCTTGATTTCCCGAACGGGTTAATCACCGGACAGGTAATGGTTAAATGTATGTTTGGTGCGGGACAATTTAATTTAAGTCCATTCGACGGCTCCGTAACAGGTGATACAACCATCGCAAACTTCGCATCAGTTGTGTCGGCTTCTCAAGCGAGTATGCCGAGTCAAATTTTTGTTCCTTCTTCAGTCGCAAAAGTTTCAGCGCATGAAAACGGAACGACCGAAATGAACGATCAAAAGAGTGTTCCGACTGAATTCAACTTATTACAGAATTATCCGAATCCGTTCAACCCGACCACAACTATTGAGTTTACCGTTGCAGACCGCGAAGCTATTAAATTAGTGGTTTATAACATGCTGGGTCAGGAAGTAAGAATGCTTGTAAATTCTGAACTCAACCCGGGCAAGTATGCGATTCCGTTTAAGGCCAGCGAATTAACTAGCGGAGTTTATTTATATCGCATCTCATCACCAACGAGAACGGTTACAAAGAAAATGACGTTGTTGAAATAACGACGAAAGAGCCCCTACCTAAGTCTCCTTTCTGAAGTGGGAGACAGGAATGGTCCAAGCCCGGTATACTTGCCGGGCTTTTCTTAATAAGACATTTTGGCAAAAACGGTTGCTCAAGTAAACTATTTACTCTCTTTATTTCAATTCGATAAACAAGTCTCATTTTAAAACAACTTCACTTTAGAAAAAGACGTTTTTAGGCATTTTTCTAAGCTTTTGTCTTGGTATGGTTTCTGACTTATTAAAGTAGAAATATTTAACAAGGTAAGAAAATGAACAAGAAACAGTTAACCATCGTAACAGTGCTTTTAGTAGTAAGCCTTCTATCGTTTCTGAGAGCGGGAACCCAAAGTCTTGCAACTGTTACCGGCAAGGATAAAGGAGTCGGAATTCATCTTCCTTGGCCGATTAACGATGATTATTTTGCCGGAACTTTCAAAGCGATTGTTGACGGAAAATCAACCAGTTTGTATTGCATCGACCTCTATCATCATTTAGCTTATAATGAAAATTATCAAGACGTTGAAGCAACAAACGATACTCTTGCCTACATTTTAAATAATTATTACCCATACAAAACCGGTTATGCCGGCATGCTCTCTGATATTAGACGCGAAGCAGCAGCAATTCAATTAACACTTTGGAATTTAACTGACACGCTAAATCTTAGCACCTTAACCGGACAAAACAATGCATATATTGGTGATATTTTAAACCGCGCCGCCGCAATAAAACACGATGTCCTTACCAATGTTCACAGTTTTAATTTAAATACCTTCGTCATTAATATTCCGGCACAGACTTTTTCAATCGGAGCTCCTGTTTCGTTTACAGTTCAAGCGTTCAATGAAAACGGTTTGGCTATGGAGAACGTACAGATTTCTCTTTCAGTTACGCAAGGTACGCTTAGTCAAACAGTAGTTACTACAGGACAGAATGGCGTTAGTCCATCGGTAACGTTAACGCCTGCAAATGGTCAAACTTCTGCAGTTATTACAGCAAACGGTATTGTCGGAATACCTTCCGGCACCAAATATTTTCATGTAGCTGATCCAAATGGAAAACAAAAACTTATTTTAGCGAAACCAACCACAGCATCCAGAACAATTACGCACATTGTTAACTGGTGTAATTCTTTCAAGTTGGCTTTAACAAAGACTGCCGATAAAGAACTTGTGAGCAACGGCGACATCATTACCTACACAATTAAAGTAAAAAATTCCGGCACCGGAAACGCGCAGAACGTGAACGTATCCGATCAATTAGCTTCTGTATTAGATTTTGTTTCTTCAACACCGAGCGGAGTATTTGACCCAAACACAGGAATCTGGAATGTCGGAACCGTAAACGCGCAAGATTCCGCCACATTACAAGTAAAGGTAAAAGTCAATTATCAAAATTCTTCCGAGTCTACGTATCAATTAGGTGCCGCGTCAGCGTTTAATCTCTTTGTGCTCGATACGCTTATTCAACCTTCCGCAGATACTGAAGGAAAAGTTGCGGTAGGAGGTTATGCTGATTTAAGAAATTATAGTGTCGGAGATAAACTTCCCGCAAATTCAGGCGACGTGTTAGTGGTTGGAAATCATTTAACGTTCATCAGCGGTAGAGTTTACAACGGCAGAACAGTTTATGGAAACTATATTACTTCAACAACCGCTTTCTCTTCGGATGAAGGAATCACCAGAGATTCAGTAATCGATTTTGCGGCTGCAAAAATTCATTTAACAAATTTGTCAAATCAGTTGTCTGCTCTCTCCCAGACTGATTCTGTTAAAAATCAATGGGGACATGTTGAATTAATCGGTCACGACGAAAAAGAAAATGTTTTTAATGTAGACGGTTCGATGATTAACGCCGCAAATAATTTTACAATAGATATTCCAAGCAATTCTACAGCCATTGTTAACATCAGCGGTTCATCAATTAATTGGAAAGGCGGCTTTGGTATCGTCGGTTCCACAAAAGAAAAAGTTTTATTGAACTTCTACGAAGCCGATACAATTTCTTTAAGTTATATTAATATTACCGCTTCCGTACTCGCACCGAAAGCCGTACTCAACTTCCCGAACGGATTAATTACCGGACAAGTAATCGTACGCTGCATGTACGGCGCCGGCCAGTTTAACAACAGTGTTTTTGATGGATCGGTTTCAAGAGATACAACAATTGCAAACTTTGCAACTATCGTTGGTGCAACACAATCAAGCATGCCGAGTTTAATCGATGTTCCTGCTTCGATGGCAAGAGTTTCAACAAAACCGTCAAGCACAACGGGTGTTGAATCAAATATGATAAATCCAAGCGAATTTAAATTACAGCAGAATTATCCTAATCCGTTTAACCCTACAACTACAATTTCATTTGCACTCGCAAGCGCAGAATTTGTAAATGTAACTGTCTTCAATATTACCGGTGAGCAAGTTGCGACTCTGGTAAATCAAGAATTGCAAAGCGGCGATCATACGGTTCAATTTAACGCTTCAACGTTGTCAAGCGGAATTTATCTCTATCGCCTAACAGCCGGAAGTTTTGTTGCAACAAAGAAAATGATTTTGATGAAATAACCGGAATCTTATCTCTTCAGGAACGACGAAAAGCCCGGAGTGTTGACCGGGCTTTTTTTTATGCTTGCCGAGTGACTTCAAAACTCCTCTTCCATTTTCTATATTTGATTTATGAATATCTCTCAGTTACACAAGCTCACTTTAAAAAAGAAAAAACTGGTAATCGGATTAATGTCCGGGACTTCGTTTGATGGAGTTGATGCGGCATTAGTAGAAATATCTGAAAGTGGTCGGAAAACCAAAATAAAAACAAGGGGATTCAAAACATTTCCTTTCACCGCGGAAATAAAAAAACTCCTTTTGAAAAACTCTCTTCCGGGCGGAGGCAATGTTACTGATATTTGCCGGTTGAATGCTCTACTGGCTCACTTATATGCGGATGCGGTTAAAAAGCTTTGTAAAAAATTTTCCGTTTCACTTTCCGAAATTGATCTTCTCGGATCGCATGGACAGACAATTCATCATCTCCCTAAAAAAAGAAATTACTTGGGCTATACATTTGGTTCAACGCTGCAAATTGGTGATCCGGCAACTGTTGCAAAGTTGACGGGAATAGTAACAGTCGGAGATTTTAGAACTGGAGACGTGGCTTTTGGTGGCGAAGGCGCGCCGCTTGTACCCTATTTTGACGCACTGCTTTTTACATCGAAAAGAAAAAATAGACTGCTGCTGAATATTGGAGGAATTTCAAACATTACGCTTCTCCCGAAAAACGGAAATTTGTCATCCGTAATTGCGTTTGATTGCGGACCGGGAAACGTACTGATCGATTTTGTGATGAAAAAATATTTTGGAAAAGAATTTGATTCCAACGGAAAAATTGCTGCGGCTGGGAAATCAAATAAAGATATTCTCTCAGAGTTGATTCGATGCGATAATTTTATTGAACGAAACTTTCCTAAATCAACCGGAAGAGAATATTACAACAAAAACTTTCTCGCTCAACCGTTGAAAAAATTGAGAACTCTTTCGCCGCAGGATATTGTAGCCACGGTTACAGAATTTACCGTGCACGCAATATTCCGTAACTATGAGAAGTTAATAAAAAAAGAAATTCAAATTGATGAAGTAATTGTCAGCGGCGGCGGTGCAAAGAATAAAACTATTCTTTCATCCTTGAAAAGATATTTTGGGAACGAGATCGGAGTAAAAAACTCTTCCGAGCTTGGAATTTCTTCCGATGCGAAGGAAGCTATATGTTTTGCGGTGCTTGCGAATGAGACGCTTGCGGGGAATCCTACCAATCTTCCTCAAGTGACCGGAGCAGAGCGGGCAACTATCCTCGGGAAAATCTGTTTACCTTAGCAACGGCTATCATACCGGATAGTGACTCATTCAAGGTTTCGCCTTTATAAATTACCTGTTCAAGAAATAAACCGGAAGGAGGCGCGGTGAATTTTGCCGGTTCGTTTGATTGCGAAGTTAAAAAATGAATAACATCGCTCTCCGATAAATGATTTCGCCCAACCGCGGCGGCAACTCCTATCATTCTTCTCACTTGTTTCCATAAAAAATGTGAACCAATAACGCGGATGAGAATTAAATCGCCTTCTTCTTTCACTTGAATGTTGTTGATTAAAACTTTAGTCGATTTCTCTTCCATATTTTTGTCGGTGAAAGAGATGAAGTCGTGCATACCGATAAAAAATTGGAGCGCGGATTGCATTTTCTTCAAATCGATTTTGTCTTTTATCCACCAAACAAACTGTTTCCCGAATGCTGTTCTTCTTTTTGAAATTTGATACAGATAACTTCTTTGTATAACATCTTTCCTGGCGTGAAATTGCGGATGTGCTTTTTCAACTTCAAGAATAGTAATGTCGTAGGGAAGCAAGTCGTTAAATTTTAAACGGATAATTTCGGGGGCGAGCATGGTTCTTGCTTCAAGATGAGCGACCTGAGCCAGCGCATGAACGCCCGAGTCGGTTCGGCCCGCACCTTGAATATCAACATTCTTTGAATCAAAGATATCTTCCGCAATCCGCTGCAGTGTACCCTGAACGGTTTTGCTTTCCCGCTGCTTTTGCCATCCGCTAAAGCGTGTTCCGTCGTATTCAATTGTTAATTTAAATTTTGCCATCTTCCTTCAGTTCAATATGAGATTCGGCGTACGAATCTTCCGTTTCATAAATTCTTGCGGTTATTCTTACAAGATTTTCCGGCAGGCGTATGTTCTTCAACTCATCAATAAAGTATTGGCAGATATTCTCCGCCGTTGAGTGAAAATCAACAAGAACCATTTTTGAGTTTAGGTTTTTAAGTGCTTCAATTAAAGGAAGATCATTCTTAAAGACCATAAATGCATGGTCAAGATTTTCTATAATTGGATGAACGATTGCTTTAATGTCGTAGAAATCAATCAGCATTCCCTGTTCATCCGGTTCTCCTTCAACTTCCAACCGGAGTTTGTAAGAATGGCCATGGAGATTTTTACATTTTCCTTTGTGAAAGGGGAGCCGGTGTCCCATTTCCCAATCAAACGCTTTTGCTATTTTCATTAAACACCTTTCTGTTCGGGATGCCAAATAAATTTATGGAGTTGGAGCTGAAATCGCACAGGTAATTTGTCGTGAAGAATCCATTCCGCGATTTCAGAAGCCGGAAGTGAATCAAATATTGGCGAAAAGAGGATGGAGCATTTTTCCGGCAACTTATATTCAAGTAAAATTTCTTTTGCCCATTCGTAATCTTCACGTGAGCCGATAACGAATTTCACCTCGTCACTTGGTTTTAGTAACTCGATGTTACTGAAAAGATTTTTTTTTGCCATTCCGCTTGAGGGCGTTTTGAAATCAAGGATAGTTTTAACTCTTTTATCAACCTTTTCAACAGAAAGACTTCCACCGGTTTCAAGCATAACTTCAAATTCTTCATCGCAAAGACTATTCATTAAATCAAATACTTCCGGCTGTAGCAAGGGTTCACCACCGGTGATTTCAACAAGATTGCAATGAAAAGATTTTACTTTTCCAATAATTTCGTCTACAGAAAAATCCTCACCTTCATAAAAAGCGTATTCCGTATCGCAATATGTACAACGGAGGTTGCAGTAGGTTAAGCGGACAAAGACGCACGGGAGTCCGGCTTTGGTGCTTTCGCCCTGTATCGAATAAAATATTTCGTTTACTTTTAGCATAACTTTGTGGTGCAAATATACGGCAAATAGATGAGTGTATGATAAGTTGTTCGCCCCGTTTTTTCTGACTATTTTGCGGTAGAATTTTATGCAACATCTCTACATCCCCTTATGCAAGTAATAGAAATAGAACATCTGAGCAAAACGTTTGTCTCGGGATTCGGAAAGAAGAGTGTAACCGCGCTCAACGACGTACAGCTTTCGGTAAACGAAGGGACAATCTTTGGTTTGCTTGGGCAGAACGGCGCGGGAAAAACAACGCTAATTAAAGTTTTGCTTGGTATCGTTTTCCCAACCTCCGGAGACTGCAAAATTTTTGGCACCGACTATGTAAACCTTCAAGTGAAAAAAAGAATCGGCTTTCTTCCTGAAAATCATAAGTTTCCTAATTATTTATCCGGATACCAGGTTCTTGATTTTTTCGGCAGACTCAGCGGACTTGAACATCTCCATCTTTCAAAAAAGATAGATGAGATGCTGGAATTAGTTCAACTGACCAAGTGGAGTAAAAGCAAAGTTAAAACGTATTCAAAAGGAATGTTGCAGCGGCTGGGATTGGCGCAAGCCATGCTCAATAATCCTGACATCCTTTTTTTGGATGAACCGACCGACGGCGTTGACCCGGTTGGAAGAAAAGAAATTAGAAATATTCTTTCCGACTTAAAACAGCAAGGGAGAACAATTTTTCTGAATAGCCATATTTTATCGGAAGTTGAGTTGATTACCGATAGAGTCGCAATTCTGCACAAAGGCAAAATTATCCGCGAAGGAAACGTGAACGAACTTACCGCTAAAAAAGAAGAATACAAGATTGTGGTTGACGTTGAACTTGAAAATTCGCTTGATGCAGAAGAATTACAAAAACATCATGTGCATAAAGTGGCTCCCTATACCTACCTTTTCCACGCTGACGAAACAGCTTCGGCAAACGGATTGCTTGACCTTCTTCGAACGAAAGGAATTTCCATCAAAGAAATGATTCAAGACAAAAGCTCGCTGGAAGATGTTTTTATTTCGCTTGTGAAAGAAGAGGAGACGAGAAAATGAAAAATATTTGGCTTGTCACTCTTTTCACCGTGCGAGAATCGATCTCCAAAAAAGTATTTATCGCGTTTTCTGTCTTTGTACTAGCCGCGCTTTTGGTTGCTGCGTATGCTGCTCCTATGATGGTTCCTGTTGTCTCATCAAAAGCAACGGGAACTCCAAACAACATGGCTCTTTATTTTAAAATGGGGACTGCAAATTTTGTTTTAAGTTTTGGCTATCTTCTTTCCATCTTTGCCTGCGCGGGATTTATTCCTTCGCTCCTTGAAAGGGGAACGATTGATTTATTCCTTTCAAAGCCGGTAAGCAGAGCGCAGTTACTTGCAGGAAAATATTTTGGCGGACTCTTCATCTTCTTCATCAATACTTTTGTGTTGATTGCGGGGATTTGGATTATCGCTGGATTTCAATTTTCTCATTGGGATTTTTCTTTCCTGCCGCTGCTTCTTGTTTCGCTTTTCTATTTCGCCATTTTAAATGGAGTTGTTCTTGTAACGGGATTACTTACCCGAAGTTCGGGACTAAGTATGATGACGGCTTACATGCTCATGTTTGTGAGTCCGCTCCTTGCAAAAAGAGAAGTGGTTTTTTCATTCATGCAGGGAAAAGACTTTTTGAAAGGTTTCATCAACACACTTTATTTCATTCTCCCCAAACTGCACGAGCTTCAGGACATTCCGCAAAATGTCGCATTCAATCGATCCGATATTGAACTTCAAATTATTTTAACGTCGTTCCTCTTTTTGCTTGTTGTTCTTTATGCCGGATTCCGGTTCTTTGAAAAGAGTGATTATTGAGATTTCCATTCTTGAGTGTGTTTTTTGCAAATTGAGGAATTCTTCATCTTCGTGGCTTAAAAGGGGATGATTCGGAAGTCCGTGAAGTGGAACAAAATTTGTTTATAATTAGTGATTAAAATTTAGTGAGAAAATAGATGAATAATGAACAGTTCGAAATAGAAGAACTAATACGTAACGCGAAAATTTCGACAGACAGTGACACAATAAATACAGTTGCAATAGTTGGCGCAGGAATCATGGGGCAGGGAATTGCTCAAACCATCGCCTCCGCCGGTATCGAAGTTTTACTAATAGAAAAAGATGCCGAACACCTTGAGGTTGGAAAGAACAGACTTTCTGAGGACATTGATAGAGAGATTAAAAGATGGGCAATCACTTCATCGGAAAAGAAGGCAATCTTCAGCAGAATTAAATGGACCATTGGTTTGGAAGCAGCTGCTGATTGTGAGCTTATAATCGAAGCAGTTGATGAAAATATGGAGCTGAAAAAGAGTATTTTCAAGCAGCTTGACACTATAGCCAAACCGGAAGCGATTTTTGTTTCAAATACTTCTACCTTAAGCTTAACCAAAATTGCAGAAGCGACTAACCGCACCGATAAAATTATTGGAATGCATTTCTTAAATCCGGTTCCAAAAGTCCCCTTGGTTGAGCTTGTAAAAGCGCTTCATACTTCAAATGAAACGGTTTTAAAAGTGAAAGAATTCACTTCACGTATCGGCAAAACAGCCGTGGAAGTATACGAGTATCCGGGGTATGTTACCACCCGCGCCATTGTACCGCTTTTAAATGAAGCGATGTATATCTTGCTCGAAGGAATAGCAACCGCAAAAGATATTGACACCGCGATGAAACTTGGCTACAATTTTCAAAATGGCCCGTTGGAAATGGCAGATATGATGGGACTTGATGAAGTGCTAGCATGGATGGATACGCTCTGGAAAACACTTGGCGAACCGCGCTACCGCGCTTGTCCTATATTACGCAAGCTTGTCCGCGAACGAAAACTCGGGAAGAAAACCGGTGAAGGATTTTACAAGTATGATGTAAACGGAAAAATTGTTTACTAACTGACTTCACCATTAAATGTGAAAAGAAAGCGAATAAGATAAAATGAAAGTTTTAGTTTTAAATTCAGGCAGTTCTTCTATCAAATATCAATTTATTGATACCGAACAGAAAATTGCTTTGGCAAAAGGAGTTGTTGAACGAATCGGAATGACCGGAGCGGTATTAAACCATACGCGTCACGATGGCAACAATGTCCGTCTCGTAGCCGAAATATTAGATCACGCCATGGCTATTGAATATGTGCTCGCGGTTATGTTGAGCAAAAATCATGGTGTCATTGACGATAAATCGGATATTGAAGCAGTAGGTCACCGGGTTGTTCACGGAGGCGAAACATTTTCCGGTTCCGTATTAATGACCGATGAAGTGATGAAAGTGCTGCAAGAAAATATTGAACTTGCCCCGCTGCATAATCCTCCGAACATTAAAGGTATTCAAGCGGTAACCAGAATATTGCAAGATGTAAAACAATGTGTTGTCTTTGATACCGCGTTTCATATAAAAATGCCTCCGAAGGCGTACCTCTACGGTATTCCCTATGAACTGTATAAACGACACAAAATCAGACGGTATGGATTCCATGGAACATCTCACTTTTATGTTTCGGAAAAGGCCGCCGATATGCTTGGCAAGCCGATCAATGAATTAAAAATTGTAACCGCGCATCTTGGTAACGGGTGCAGCATGGCTGCTGTTGATAAAGGTGTTTCGGTCGATACTTCAATGGGATTTACGCCGCTTGAGGGTTTATTGATGGGAACGAGAGCCGGCGATATTGATCCTTCGGTTATTTTATTTATCATGGGGAAAGAAGGACTCTCACTTTCCGAAGCCGGTGTTCTGCTTAACAAACACAGCGGACTTATCGGCATAAGCGGTGAAAGCAGCGATATGAGAGAAATTGAATCCGCGATTAAAGACGGAAACAAACGGGCAAGATTTGCTCTTGATGTTTTTACCTATCGAATTAAAAAGTATGTTGGAGCCTATGCAGCGGCAATGGGAGGAATTGATGCACTTGTCTTTACCGGAGGAATTGGAGAAAATTCCGCAATTGTGAGAAGTGAAGTCTGCAGCGGACTAGAATTTCTTGGAATTTCTTTAGATGAAGAGAAAAATACCGCTAAGCAAAACGATCTTTCGAAAGGAGATTCAAAAGTGCATGTACTGAGAATTCCCACCAACGAAGAATTAGTAATTGCGCTTGACACTGCGGAAATAGTTGCCGCGCTTTAAACGAATCAAATAGTTTGCAGAAAATTTGCTATCGCGGTATTCTAAAGGAACTGCAATAGCAGCCAATTTTTAAGATTGCCCTTCTCTCATATTTTTCTAAATTTACAGTAAACAAAAGATGGTTTTGTCAAATGTCATTTCTCCATCACTTGCATCTAATAACATATTCTTCCGGAATTCTTCCTTTCCACGATAAACGCACCTTTGCTTTTTCGTTGCAGAGGAGTGAGGATTAAAGGCGGCGGAATGTTAAGCGGCATCAAAACATTTTTAAATAAGCAGTTTTCGCACATCATCTTGTTTCTTTCCGCTTTGTTGATGATGTTTTGCGTCCTCAATTTCTTTTATATTTTTGATGTTACCGCGCAATCAAACGATGAGTGTTTATGGCGGGATTCGGATTTTAACAGCAGCTCAAATGTTATAACGTTTGATCTTGTAAAAGTCGGCGGCGTTACGTGGTCCGCAGGAATTAGAAATGGTGACCGGCTTATTTCAATTAATGGCAAACCTGTAATCAATACACTGGCGGCAAGCAGAGCGTTGGATAGCGTTGATGCCGGTGATTATGCAACGTATGTCTTTGAAAGAAACGGGAAACAGTTCACCGGACGTGTCTACGTTAAAAAACTCATAGCATTTAATAATCTCGCCTTTTCGCTTCTTTCAACATTTTGGTTTATCGTCGGATTTTTTGTTTTGATGGCTAAACCGGAAGGGAAACTTCAGCGATTATTTTTCAGTGTCGGGGCTTACGCTGTTCTCTTCTCAATGAACAGTTTGTTGAACCGGGGACTGCAAGTAGATAATCCTATTCTGCGTCACCCACCGCTTGCTATTATCGTTATTACGCTCATTCTTTTTGGCGCCACTTTTTGGTCTTTCAGAATGGTCAGATTATTCAGCGTTTTTCCGGTTGAATCATTTTTTGAAAGAAAAGAGGGAGTAAGAAAAACTCTGCTCATTTTACCTTGGATTATTTTTGTTGTCCTTCTTTTCATCCGAATCAAATTGGTGATATATGATCAATCTCAGGTGGCGGGCCTTGTAGTTACCATTTCTATTAACATATTAATTTTTTCCTCTTTAATTATCAGCTTCATATTGCTGCTTGTCGGCTACAGGAAAGTTGAATCGGCTAACGAAAAGCAGGCGCTCAAAATTATTATCGCCGCGTACATCATTGGACTAACAGCGTTGTTGTATTCAATGATTTTTGCACTAACCACAAATCAAGTAGTCTTTAATGATCCTTTACTGTTTACCCCCATCATTCTTGTCGCCATTATACCGGTTGCGTTCGGATACGCAATACTTCGATATTCGCTCATGGATATTCGAGATGCGGTGAAAAGTACTATTGTGTACGGCACTGCAACGGTCTCGCTTGCCGTGGTTTATTTCCTCATCATGTTTCTGCTCGGATTTGTCGTAAGCAGCGCAATAGGAACTCAGTACCAGGGGGCAATTGCCGGATTCGTGTTTATCGTTTTCGCAATTGTCTTTCAAGCGTCGAAGGACCGCTTTCAGGATTATCTCACACAAAAATTTTATCCGGAACAATTCGCGTTTCAAAAAGGGCTTCTCAAGTTTAGCGGAGATATTGCCAAAGTAATTGGTATTGAAAATATTCTTGCTTCCGCGCAGGAGCTTTTTGTCGGATCGTTATGTATCAACAAATATGGATTAATGCTGAAAAGAAGTGATGGTCTTTTCCATATGGTACAGCACCACGGCATGAACAAACTTCCGGCCGGTTTTACCGACGTGTTCAATCCTCTGTCAGAGTTTCTTACCGAACGAAAAAAAAATAATCAACGGATGGTTCTTGAGTATCAACATTTTAACACGGTTTTAAAAGATGACGCTCAAGTATTTCTTAACGAAGGCATCTTTACCATTATTCCTCTTTTAATAAACGAAAAAATCACCGGACTCCTTTTGTTCGGATTGAAGCAAACCGGAAGTCAATTTGACGGAAAAGATTTGGATCTGCTTATTTCTGCATCAAATCAAACTGCGCTATCAATTGAAAATGCGCGCCTTTACAATTCCGAAATCGAAAAGAAGCGGCTTGAACGGGATTTGGAAAACGCGCGGCACATTCAGCAAAGTCTTTTACCGAAAACAATTCCTTCAATTACAAATTTATCGTTAAGCGGCATTACCATTCCCGCACAGCATGTGGGGGGAGATTATTATGATTTCATTAAACTCAGTGAAAGCAAGTTGTATATCGTTGTCGGAGATGTTTCCGGTAAAGGATTGAGCGCGGCGTTGTACATTTCAAAACTGCAAACGATGATGCGCATGTACTGTTCGGAAGAAAAATCCCCAAAGGAAATTTTAATCGACATCAATAAAAAACTCTTTTCCGAGATGGAACGGAATTATTTCATCACCGTTTCACTCGCATTGATAGATACCGCCGAAAACAAAATTCGGTTTTGCCGTGCCGGGCATCCGCACGCTTTGTATGCAAACGGAAACGGCTGTCAGAAAATAAAACCTGCCGGAATAGGATTGGGTTTAAATAAAGGAGAAGTCTTTGAATCGTCGCTTGAAGAATCAGAGCTGCCGCTTCAACCGGGAAGTGTGCTCGCGATTTATTCGGACGGGATTAGCGAAGCGATGGATGAACAGCAGAACGAATTCGGTGAAGAAAAAATCATTTCCATTCTTGAAAAAAACGCAGGAGAAGCTGTTGAAGTCATTCAGCAGAAAATTCTGGAAAGTATCACCGTTTTTTGCAATGGTGAAGAACAGCATGACGATATTACTCTTGTACTGGTTAAAGCCGGGGGATAAAATAACCCTGCGTACAAGGTTTCACCCCTTGAGTTTCCAATTTTTGTCCAATCAAGTTTCAAAAACTCTTCTTATTTTTGAAGAAAGATTTTGTCTCTCACCAAACGAAGGGAATAAAAATGAATTTAGGATTGCAAAACAAAACTGTTTTGGTTACTGCTTCAAGCAAGGGAATCGGGAAAGCCACAGCCGAATTATTCACTGCTGAAAAATGTAATGTCGCAATTTGCTCGCGTGATGAATTTGAATTAGAAAAAACTTCCGAAGAACTTTCCGCAAAATATGGGAACGAAGTCTTTTGGATTGTGTGCGACTTAAACAAACCTTCCGATATAAAAACTACTGCAGAAAAGGTTGAAGAGAAATTCGGCCGAATCGATATTCTTGTAAATAATTGCGGCGGACCCTCGGCCGGATTTTTTGAAGAACTGAATGAAGAAAAGTGGAACTTCGGCTACGAACAGGTTTTATTAAGTGTTGTCCGTTTTGTGAATACGGTTCTTCCGGGAATGAAAAAGAGAAATTGGGGAAGGATCATTAACATCACTTCCGTTGCTGTAAAACAACCGATAGATAATCTTCTACTCTCCAATACGTTTCGTGCCGGAGTAGTCGGATTAAGCAAATCGTTGAGCAGTCAACTTGCGAAATTTAATATTACGGTGAACAGTGTTGCGCCGGGCTACACCTTAACGGAACGCATTTACGAATTAGCCGTTAATAAAGCAAAACTTACCGGAGAGTCACACGAAACAATAATTGCCGACATGACAAAAGAAATTCCGCTTGGCAGAATGGCGCGTCCGGAAGAGATTGCTTCGGCAATTTTATTCCTCGCTTCAGAACAAGCTTCCTACATTACCGGAAATACAATTCAGATTGACGGCGGACTTTACAAAGGACTAATGTGAAAAAGAAAAAAATCTTGCTCGTTTTTACCGGGGGAACCTTTTCGATGAAAATTGATGAAAAGACAGGCGGAGCCGTCCCTCATTTTTCCGGAAGTGATTTAATGGAATTGATGCCTGAAATGTATTCGATGGCTGACGTAACCATTTATGATTTCGGAAAATATCCCGGTCCTCACATGACGCCCGAGTTAATGCTCACCCTCTCTAAAAAAATTCAATCGCTCTTGAAACGAAACGGTTATGATGGAGTGGTTGTTACTCATGGAACCGATACACTCGAGGAAACAGCTTATCTTCTCGACTTAACAATCGAGACAGCAATTCCTATCGTACTAACGGGGTCGATGAAAAACAGTTCTGAACCGGATTGGGATGGCCCGGCTAATTTGCGTGACTCCATTGCAATTTGTCTTAATCCGAACAGTAAAAATCTCGGTGTACTCGTTTGTTTAAATGGTGAAATTAATGCCGCAAGTGAAGTTACAAAAACGCATACAGATGATATTGAAACATTTCACAGTCTCGATTTCGGCGCGCTTGGGTTTGTACTAAATAACCGGGTTCTTTTCAACCGCCTTCCGCGCAAACTTGAGCTTATTAAAACTTCAAAAGTTGAAACCAACGTTGATCTCATTAAATGCTACGCCGGGATGGACGATAAGTTCTTTAAGTTTTCTGCAGATTCACACGTTGCCGGAATTGTTGTTGAGGCAATGGGAGTAGGAAATGTTCCGCCGAAAGCGTTTGAAGGAATTAAGTATGCGGTTGGAAAAAACATTCCGGTGGTGCTGGTATCGCGGTGCCCGGCCGGTGAAACGCTTGATATTTACGGATATCCCGGTGCGGGTAAATGGCTGCACGAACTCGGAGTAATTTTTTCGGATTATCTTAACGGACAAAAAGCAAGAATTAAATTCATGCTTGCTCTTGGCAAAACCAGAGACAGCGCCCGCCTCAAAAAAATGTTTGACGATTAAAACAAGCGGAGACTTTTTTCAAGTCTCCGCATATCATTTCTCATCACTTCAATAAAAGCATGCGCTTTGTTTGTACAAGATTTCCCGCTTTTAAAGTATAGAAGTAAACTCCCGAAGAAAGTTTTGTTGCATCAAATGAAACTTCATACCTGCCGGATTGCTGCACTTCATTCACCAGAGTTTGTACTTTCCGCCCAAGCACATTATAGACTGCAAGCGTCACCATACTATTTCCTGAAACTGAATAGCGAATAGTTGTTGTCGGATTAAACGGATTTGGAAAATTTTGCGCTAATTGAAACTCATGCGGGACTGTGGATTCTTCAACCTCTGAAACCGGGTTGGCAAGTTTGTAGACGCTTGCCGCCGACGTACTTGATTTAAAATCATAGAAAAAGAGATTTGATGAAGTTGCGGCAAGAACACTATTTGAACTGCTTACGCTCACCGTCGACAAACCGTCGTTCGAAATTTGGGTCCATGTATTCCCGCCGTCAACCGAAGAATAGATTGCGGGTTTTGAATCAAGAAATCCAACGGCATAATAAAAAAGTGCATCCCCGTACACGAGCAGTTGTTTTGCAAATTGAAATGAAGCTGCTCCGGGCAAGCCGGTACTAACCGAAATCCAACTTTGTGTCCCGGTATCAAATTTATAAACTCCGGCACCGTTTGATATCCCGTAAATATTACCTTTAGATGAAACCACATTTGTTAGCGCGACGGAAGGATTTTTCACCGTCCACGTTTGACCGGCATCTGGAGATACCAGAGCTCCGGTTGCTAAAAAGACACCGACGTGAAGATTTCCCACTGCCGCAAAAGCGGTTAAACTTCCGGTTGCATTGGTATTCATTAATGTTTCTTTCCAGGATAAGCCGTTATCTTGAGAGGTATAGTATGATTTCCGATTCGAAACTGCGAAAAGATTATTTCCATCGGAGGTCATACCGAGGATTGCTCCGTTTCCCGTAATGCTTGGGATGTTAGATTTTTCAGTCCATGAAGTTCCACCATCACCGGAGACGTAAAATCTGTAAATCCCGCTTGCTAATGTAGTAGTAACAGCAAATATCTCCCCATTATAATTGAAGAGCGCGTAAACATCATACGGAAATGAAGAGGCGGAATCTGCCCAAGTGTTTCCTCCATCCGTCGAACGGTAAAAATGAAACTTGTTCCATGTGCCGTACAAAAACAAATTATTTTGAGCTGCGTATATTTTGCCGGAAGAACCGGTGTTTGTTGAACTGACCACTGCCCACTGTGCATTGGCAAGGGAAGTAAAAATCAAAAGTACAACGAACAAAGAAAAAAGATAGTTTGGTAATCTCATGATTGCTCCGAAAAAGTTAAAAGTTATCGACGGATGAAGGGATTCGTCATTCGAAGCATTGACAAAAAACAACTAGGTCAACCGCGAGTGTTTTGTCTATACCTCATTGATTGGAATCGTTTGAAAAGCTAGTGAGCAATTAAGAAACAGATTTCCCGAAGCCGTTCCAGTGTGTTCTTGAAAGCAAACTTAAGGATGGGAAACAGTTTAAGAAATACGGCATTTGCCGTAATTTTTTTGGAGGGAACAGGAAGGAGATTAAATAATTTTATGCTTGATCGCTTTTTTTACGGCGGTCATTTTGTTGTGCACCTGAAGTTTTCTATAGATGTTTTCAATATGCTTTCTCACGGTGAACGGAGAAATATAAAGCACTTCCGATATTTCAAGATAATCCAAACCTATACTGAGTTTCTTGAGGACTTCAATTTCCCGTTTTGTCAAATCGTATTCTTCATGTGGTTCTTCTTCGATATACATTGTTCCGTGTTTCAATAACGCAAGCGATTTTGCCGCAATGGCCGGGGACATTGGGGCGCCGCCCTGCATAATCTCTTTTATGCCGTTTGAAATTTTATCCGGTGTTTCATCTTTTAACAAATATCCCATCGCGCCGGCTTGAATGGATCTAAATATTTTATCTTCATCGTCAAACACGGTAAGCATGATAATTTTTATGTGTGGAAAGAGCTGCGAAACCTGGCGAGTCGTTTCAATCCCATCCAATACCGGCATCTCGATATCCATGAGAATAGTATCAACGTCTGAGTCTTTATTGAGTTTTTTGAGCAGTTCTGCTCCGTTTATCGCACGGAATTTAAACTCAATTTCATCGGAAAAGAGATCAAGCTTCTCGCGGATCGACTCCGCAAGCATGTTATTATCTTCTGCAATGGCTACTTTTATTTTCATAGCGAAACTTATTTTCTTTCGTTGTGTGGTCAAATACGGCAGATGACTTATTTTGTCGTAACCAGACACCGAATGGTGGTCCCTTCTTTCCCGCTCTGTATTAAAAACTTTCCACCCGACTCAATGCACCGGAGTTCCATATTTTTTAACCCGTTTCCCAACTGTACTTCATTCACGTCAAACCCCTTTCCGTCGTCGGAAATTTTCATGCTGAATCCTTCGGCGGTATCGTCAAAGGTTGCGGTGATGTTTTTTGCTTCGGCATGTTTGATGCTGTTTTGCACCGCTTCCTGTACTATTCTGTACAAATTTAAAAGCTGTGCCGACGTAACGTGTTTTGATTGTTCAACATTGCTTTGAATGATTAAATGAAGGTTCTCAATTTGTTCACTGAGACGGTGTTTCAAATCGCTTAATTTGATAAGCAATTGTTGGAGTGTGGAATCTTCTTCCTTCATTGCCCAAATGGTATTGCGGAGTTCATTTAAGGTTTCCCGGGTGTACGAGGAAAGTCCCGTTAACTTTTCATGCATTTTATCTTCTTTTGCGCGGTAGGTAACATTATCGAGTGAGCTGATAATAAAGGTGAGATGAGAGCCGATATTGTCGTGAAGTTCTCTCGAAATTCTTAATTTTTCCTCCGTGGCTTTTCGCTCAAGTTCAGCTTTGTTTACTTGATTTTGCAGTTCAAGTTCGCGCTGCAAGCGTTCTCTCTTTTGCTTTTGGTAGAGATAAATTCCAAACGTGAAAAACAAGAGCGTAACAAGCGAGCCAAGCAGCAGTAACAGTTGGTTGGATTTCTTCTGCAATTCCAGGTTGCTTTCGGATAGCTGGTGATCTTTCTTTTCGGTGTCGTACCGGATTTCAAGCTCCGCAATTCTTGCGTTTGTTTCGATGTTCAATACCGAATCTTTCAACGCGCTCAACTTTTGCTGATTCAGAAAAGCGTTTTTGAAATCTTTCTTCTTTTCGTAACAAACCGAAAGTTGTTCAAGACAGTACCGGCAAAGATAGTTTTGCTGCGCCGCTATGGGAGAAGTTATCGCCATGTTATACTTAACAATTGCGGAATCAATATCCCCTTTTTGAAAAAAAGTATCGCCCCATCGGACAAGATTATCAAGCCGTCCGTATTCTGCTTTTTCTTTTTGCCTGTACGTATCAGACCGGCGTAACAAAGAAAATGCTTCTTTATAATTTCCCCTCATGGTTTCGATGCCGGATAAATCGTTCAGGCAGTAAGGAATTCCTTCAATATCCTTCACTTCAATTTTCAGCGCAAGAGCTTTACGGTAAAAAAACGCGGCACTATCAAAGTTATTAGTCATTTCATACAGAACGCCGTAATTATTGAACATAGAAGAAAGCTCGAACTTATAATTATTTTTTTCGGCTATGCTGATTCCTATGCGCATGTATTCCATCGCCTTC
>Ga0172369_10000475_pt1 | contig 59673 bp, 49 predicted proteins | sample LakKiv25m_FD_114539 | JGI IMG/M metagenome (GOLD analysis project Ga0172369, IMG submission 114539) | Freshwater microbial communities from Kabuno Bay, South-Kivu, Congo - kab_022012_11.25m | ecosystem: Environmental > Aquatic > Freshwater > Lake | place: Democratic Republic of the Congo...
GACACCGACCGCATCGGCCACACCGACCGAGACCGCCACCGCCACACAAACCGCCACTCCGACGGCCACACCCACGGTGACTGCGACGCCGACCGCGTCACCCACACCGACCGAGACCGCGACAGCTACGCAGACCGCCACTCCGACGACAACGCCCACCGTAACAATGACGCCGATCGCGTCGGCCACGGCCACCGAGACCGCGACGGCCACGCAGACCGCCACGCGCACACCCACACCAACAGCAACGCCAACGCGCACGGCGACCGCTACCGCCACGCCGACATCTACCCGGACACCCACTCCGACGCGGACGGCCACACCCACGCGCACGCCGACGGCTACTCCCAACCTGGGCGGCATCTACGGAACGATCACGTATCGGGGCGCGGCCAAGGGATCGATCACCGTCGCGCTGCGGCGCTGGAACCGTGTCACCGATGAGGATATCAGTATCAAGTCAGCCGTCACCAACAGCACGGGCCGCTATCTGTTCACGAACGTGCCGACGCTGGGAGCGGACGAGGTGTACTACGTGTTCTTCGGCCTCAACAAGACCAATCCCCTCTACGTTTACCTTTGGGCCGGGCTCAACATCCAGCCTTACACGCTGGGGCAGACCGCGCATGGCGGTGACTTCGACATCGCCAACGTCAAGCTGAGCGCCCCTGTCAACGGCGCGACAGTAACTCTTCCGGCCACCTTCTCCTGGCAGCCACGGGGACTCGCCACCGACACTTATCGAGTCATCTGGTTTGATCCGGACGACCCAGACCTGTGGTGGTATGCCGATGCTGGCACCGGCGGCAGTTTCACGACGTATTGGTTCTCACCCGAGATCACCTACGGCAAGCAATACGGGTGGTATGTGGAGGTTTACAACGGACCCGACAGCCTCGGCAAGTCATACGAGGCGCGCGGTGTCACCTTCGCAGCGGTCGCAGCAGCGAGATCCGATGTGACGCCGAAGAACGACGCTGTCGCGCGTCGCGGCGTTCCGTTGCGAAGCAGATGGCTGCTCGAAAAGAGGTAGCGGGGTTTGTGAGTAAACCGAGTTGATTAGAGGACACGGAGGTTATTAACAAGGGTTTTGGGGTGGCGAAGCCACCCCAAAACCCTTGTTAGCCGCTAAACTACGCTGCGGAGCCAGTCTTTGGAGCTCGCGCTCGATCATAAATCTCCGTCAGCTCGCGCAGCCGGGCGCACAGGGCGTCAGTGAGCATGTCGCTCGTGTAACGCCACTGCCAGTTGCCGCTGGGGATGCTGGGGAAATTCATGCGCGCTTCGTTCCCCAGGCTCATTACGTCCTGGAGACAGGCCACGGCCTGGTTTGCCACCGAACCCCACGCCATGCGGATGAAATCCCAGGCCAGGTCGTGACCATCGGTGCCAACGTAGCGCAGGCAATTCCACTTTTCAGGTCCCGTGCGCACCGCCTCGTTGAACCAACCGATCACCGTGTTGTTGTCGTGGGTTCCGGGGTAGACGATGAAGTCCTTCTCGAAGCTATGCGGCAGATACTTCGGCTCGTTCTCCAACGCGAAACCGAACTGCAAGACCTTCATGCCTGGAAAGCCAAATCGTGTCCGCAAGGCGTCCACTTCCGGCGTAATCACGCCCAGATCCTCGGCGATAATCGGCAGCTTGCCGAGGGCTTTGTTGATCGCCTCGAAGAGCGGTGCACCCGGCCCTTTCACCCAACGGCCGTTCACTGCGGTCGCCTCGTGCGCCGGGATCTCCCAATACGCCTCGAACCCGCGGAAATGATCGACGCGCACGATATCTACCAGCGAAAGCGTCTGGCGGATGCGCTCGACCCACCAGCGATAGCTATCCCGCGCCATCACATCCCAGCGATAGTGTGGGTTGCCCCAGCGCTGACCGGCCGCCGAAAAGTTGTCCGGCGGCACCCCGGCGATGACAAGCGGGTTGCCTTCGCTATCCAGTTGAAATTGATCGGGCCGCGCCCACACATCCGCGCTATCCTCAGCGACAAAAATGGGAATGTCGCCGATGATCTGAATCCCGAGCTGGTTGGCGCGTGATTTCAGGGCGCCCCACTGGTCGGCAAAGAGCCATTGGAGATATTCATGATAGATCGCCCACTCGCCCACCTTCTGGCGGTAGTAGACCAGCGCGGCAGGCTCCCGCACGCGGATGTCGCGGAGCCAGACATGCCAGCTTCCTCCGCCAAAGTAGCCCTTTAGTGCCATAAAGAGGCCGTAATCTGCCAGCCAGGATGCGTTGTGCTCGCGAAAATGAGCAAACTCTCTGCGCTGATCAGGCGTAGCGTGCGCGTTGAAATGCTCAAAGCTGCGCCGGAAAAGGCTCTGTTTGTAGGCGATGACCTGGCCGAAGTCTATCCTGGTTGCCTCGAACCCGGGCACATCCACCAGGGCATCTGCTGGCAACAGTCCTGCCCAGACCAGGCTGTCAGGGCTGATGAGCAGCGGATTGCCGGCGAAGGCTGAAAAACATTGGTAGGGCGAATCGCCATAGCCGGTAGGTCCCAGGGGCAGCACTTGCCAGAGCTGCTGTTTGGCCGCAGCCAGCCAACTGATGAAATCATAGGCGCCCTTACCCAGGTCGCCGATGCCGTACTTGCTTGGGAAAGAAGTCGGATGGCACAGGACACCGCTGGATCGTGGGAAGCCCATGATTGCTTGCCTCGCAGAATAGTTTGTGCGCGGATCAGCTCGCCGATCCGTCGGCTTTTTTGGGCGTAGTCACGTAAGCGAGCGGCAAGCCGAGCATCAGCTTCGTCTGCGCATGCAGAATCGGCATGCCGAACGTGCCGAACATGATAAGTGTCAGGAATGGCCATGTTACCAGATCCGCCAGCAGTGCGCCGGGGCTCCAGCCGCGACTTTGCTTTCGACAGCGGAAATGCTCGCTGATCAAGATACCGGCCATCCCGACACCCAGCAAGATGTTGCCCACTTTCGTGACGTCACCCAGCGCCTGTAGCACCGGTAGGAAGATCACCGCAATGCTGTGGAGCGTTACCAACAAAACTGACCCGGCGGCCACCACCAGGCCGCCCGTACTGAAAATGACATGATCGTGTAGCACCTTTGACAGGTATAGAAGCTTTTGCGTGATCGGAGTCCGTGACGACTTCGACCACTGGTGGACGATATAACCTACGTCCTGCGCGCCCCAGGCGTGACGGAGCCGCTGTCGATAAGAATTCGCGAGCGACTGCCACGTCGTTTCCCCATCCACCGCGTTGCCCGACGTTGGCAAAAAGATCGGCCGCAAGCTCACCCGTCCGCTCATCGCAAAGGAGCAGCGCAGGAACATGTGCCAGTCTTCGGCGATCACCGCACTATCCCAATAGCCCGCTTCGTGTGCGAGCCTGAAGCTCAGGCTATAGGTGCTCAAGGGGAAATTCAGCAGGATGGGGTTGGCCAGTTCGGAAACTTGCAATGCGTTGGCGAAGTAGCTCACGAGCCTGATCGCGGCCGGCACCTGCCAGGTGTTGTTGTCAAAGCGCAGCGGCGCCTGCCAGAAGCGATGATAGCGATGTGGATCGGCTGCGAACAATCGCGTGAGAGCGGCGAAATAATGGGGATGAAGCACGGAATCGGCGTCACAGGACGTTAGCGTCAAATGTTCGAGCGGGATGTCCAGACGATCTACCAGCTCCCTTTTGGCCTCGCGAGCCGCCCAATTCTGATTCGATCCTTTCCCCGGCACTTCGCCAGGCAGACCAGCCGGATGAAAAGTCACCAGAAAACGGGCAAATTGATCCTTGAACATGTTGCGCAGCCTGCGAGCCTTCTCGCCTGCCCCGCTTTCCGATTGTTCCATCGCCAGTACGATGGTCAGCCGTCGTCGAGCATCTTCCTGCGCCGCCAGGCCGCGCAGCGTGCGGGATAGGAGCTCGATCGACTCCTTGTGGTTGGGGATAATGACGACGTGATGAACCCAGTCGGCCTGCTCGCTTGTGGTCTCCGTCCACGACCTGGCTCGCGCTTCCCAACGGCGGATGTGGATCAGGCCGATCGGGTAAAAAAAGACGATCAGTAGAAGGTAAACCAGCAGGTAAAGCGCGACGAACTGGGCGATCAATAACACGACATCCGGCACAGTCAACAGCCCAACCAACAACAAGATCAGGATCGACCAGGTAAATAAGCCGGGGATTTTGTAGGCAAAGTCGCGAATATCGCGCACCGCGTCAAGAGGGTGGACGTCATTCGCGCCGTCATGCGGTTGTGCGCTCGCGGCCCTGCGTTCAGACTTAACAGTGGAGCCTATGCGATGCGAGACATTATTCTGAGATCGCGCTCTCGACCTGCGAGACGCCGATCGAATCTTGTTCATGCTAACATTCCATCCTTCACATGCAGTCATGCGCGCTTTGACGTGTGATCGGATGACGCGCAACCCCAGTATATCTGACTAACGCCTGGAATCAAAACGCGAGGGGGTCTGCACAAACAGAAGAGGTCGGACACTTTGAGCACAAGCTGTGGGTGCATCACAACTCGACACTAAACGTCCTTCGATCGAGACTATCACCGCATCGAACGGATATCCTTGCAGGCGACTTTTGAAACGATCCGATCACGCACCCAGGACGATGATGTAAGGCAATTGGATCGCGCCGGTGGGACAGACCGGCTCGCAGCGCCCGTCGTACTCGCAGCGATCAGGGCGAGCCAGCGTGACCTTGCCGGCCTCCAGCGCCAGCGCGGCTGCCTCGCAGACCATCACGCAATCCCCGCACCCCGTACATGCCTCAGCGTCGATCTCGGGCAGGAAGTTATGGCCCATACGTTAACTAACTCTCCTGGACGCGTCGCGTCCCACTGATACGCTTGCAGCATACCAGCAGGGCACATTATTGTCAGGGACTTTTGTCGCAAGCCGATCCGCCGGTTACATGCCTTCCACGACCGCGGTTAACCCCTCGCGATCTACGATCACGATCCGGTGGCGGTCGAAAACGATCAGGCCGTCATCCGCCAAATCGCGCAACGCCCGGCCGATCATCTCCCGCACGGTGCCCAGCCTTGCTGCCAGCTCGGCCTGGGTAACCATTTGGCTGCGATCGATCTCGTCTGCGCCGATCCAGTGCTGTGCTTCCGCCAGCAACAGCCGCGCCAGGCGAGCCTTTACGGAACGCAGCGAAAGGTCCTCCACCATCGCGACAAGTTGCCTGGTGCGCCGGGCGATGCTCTCGATGAGCGCCCATGCCAGTGCCGGATGGGCCTGAGCCAGTCGCTGGATGTCGGCTCGGGCGATGACACAAATGGTAGTGTCTGTGAGAGCGGCGACGCTGGCAGGATTGGGACCCCCGTCCAGCACTGCGACATCGTTGAAAGTGCCGCCCGGCCCCGTCCTGTGCAAGATCTGCTCGCGGCCCTGGGGTGAGAGCTTGAAAATCTTCACCTCGCCTTCGACTACCACGTACAGCCCTGCGCACGGCTCACCCTCCAGGAAGATGATCTGGCCGCGTGCATACCGGCGTTCGAAGGCAACGGCGGACAACGCCGCGAGCACATCATCGGGCAGGCCGGCAAAATAGGGCACCCGGCGCAGCAAGTCAGGATCGGAGCAGCCGAAATGCGACATCAGATGAAATGAGCCATCGAGCAGAAGAAATGGATTCAAGCCAAGACAGCCGCAGTATACCCCGCGCAGGCAAGGGGGACAAGTCCCCCGTCTATTGCTTTATCCCCCGATCGCGGGTGTGGTGCAGAGTTTTGCGCGAGCATATCCTCCGTACGGGAAAGCTGCCCTTTGTCATGCTGAGCGAGTCTTTGGCTCAACGGGGGTCACGAAAAATGACTAGCGAAGCATCCGTGCCATGCGTTCAGCGCAAGCCTGGGGCCAAAGGGCCGGATGCTTCGCCAGTCGATCGCCGTGCCGCACCTTGTGCCTTTGATTCGCTCACGCTCTGCGTGACAGAGCGGAGTTCTCGGTGCAAAAACCTGAACCCCGCCCGCGGGAAGCCCGATCGCCAGCTCCTTGTCAACCCTCTTCCCGTCTGGTACAATCTTTCGGCCTGCCAAGAGCGATAAGGAGCTCTGGCCCGGCTTTATCGACACCCGAAAACGATACTGTTTCAGAGAAACAACATGAGCGGCAATGCCCGTTCTCGATCCCGTTGGGGTGCCTGGTTTTTCCTCTTGTTGGCTGTCGGCCTGCTCGTGTTAGCTACCGTGAGCGCGGTGGCGGCATACGAATTTTGGTACGACGGTCGAGTTTATGAGGGCGTACGGGTTGCGGGCATTCCCTTGGGCGGCTTGTCCTTCGATCAGGCGATCGAGGTTATTCGCGATGGCCTGACACCTTACCCGGGCGCGCCGGTCATCGTGCGTTACGGCGATCGGACATGGTCGCTACCTTCTGCCGACCTGGGGATCGCGGTGGATGCGCGAGTGACGGCCGGGCAAGCCTTCAACATTGGAAGGCACGGCAGCCTGGGTTTCGAGCGTTCGCTTGCAGTGATGTGGCAAGGGCTGCGCGATGACCTCATGGCCCAGTGGCTGGCCTTGAGCGAAGGCATCACCGTGACTCCCACGCTGCACTTCGATGAAAACCGTTTGGCTTTCTCGCTCAAACGTATCGCGCAGGAGGTCGATCTGCCACCGCGCGAGGGTTCGTTGTCTGTCTCCGGCCTGGAAGTCACCGGGACGCCCGGTCAGGCAGGGCGGCTCGTGAACCTGGATCAAACGCGCGCCGCGGTAGTGCCGTTGTTGCAAGCAGGACAGGGCGGCGTGGTGGATCTGGCAGTCGAGGAACGTCTGCCCGCTGTAATGTCGGTGGATAATGCTACGGCCAGGGCGTCCGCGCTGCTTCATACCTCGCTCAATCTTGTCGTGGCCGGTCTTGACGGGCCGCAACGTTATGCTGTGGACCCGGCCACGCTTCGCCAGTGGCTCTCTTTCCTTCCCACGCCGGACTCCGATGGAACCATGGAGCTGGTCGTCGAGCTGAATCCGGAGCCGATCACGACCTTTGTTCAGCAAATTGCCCGGCAGCTCGACCGACCGGCCTATGACGCACGGCTCGACTTCAACGTCGAGACGAATCAGGTCGTGGTACTGCAACCCAGCCAGCCCGGCCAGCAGTTGGACGTGGCGGCGTCCGCGGCGTCCATCGAAGCGGCGATCATGGATGGAGCGGGGCAGCCGCAGGCATCCGCTGCCGCTGAACCGCCCGCTGCCAGTAAAACTGTAACCTTGTCGCTGGCTGTCTTGCAGCCCAAAGTAGACAGTAACAAGGTCGCTGAAATGGGAATCGTCGAGCAGATCAGCGAAGGGACGACCTATTTCGCGGGTTCCACGCGCGAGCGTGTTCAGAATATCGTGACGGCCGCGGACAAGCTGCGCGGCGCGGTTGTACCGCCAGGTGAGGAGTTTTCGTTCTATCACTTCGTCGGTGATGTGACTGCGGCAAACGGGTTCGTTGATTCGTTGATCATCCGGGGCGATCGCACCGAAGTTGGCGTCGGTGGCGGGGTGTGCCAGGTGTCCACGACTGTGTTCCGGGCCGCGTTCTGGGCCGGGTTTCCCATTCTCGAACGCTATCCGCACGGCTATGTCGTGGGTTGGTATGGCGAGCCGGGCCTGGATGCGAGCATTTTTACGCCGGATGCGGATTTCCGGTTTCGCAACGACACGGCCCACTTCTTGGTAATCCAGCCCGAGGTGGATACCCCAAAGGGCGCCTCACGTTTCACTTCTACGGCACCGGGCCAGACCGCACTGTGGAGATGGAGAAGCCGGTTATCTCAAACGTGCGCGACGCGCCCAAACCGCTCTACCAGGAAGACATCACGCTGCCCGCCGGCGTCATCAAACAGGTAGACTGGGCGAAGCAGGGGATGGATGTCGTGGTAAACCGGATCATCAAATACGCCGACGGCAAGGTCAAGCGAGACAAGTTTGTCAGCAAATACCGGCCGTGGCAGGCGGTTTACCTTTATGGGCCGGGGACACAATTGCCGCCGGGAGCATCAGAGCCTTGACGTAACGTTATCAATGACCGGGAACGAACAGAGAATCCCTTCTGCTCGTTCCGGATCACCCGTCACCCATTGCTGGCTCCGGGGAACATCTTTCCCGGATTCAGAATTCCCAACGGATCGAACAGTTCCTTGATATGCCGTTCAAGCGCGATGAGGGTCGCGCTCTGGACCAGCGGCAGGTAGTCGGCGCGTTTCGAGCCGATGCCGTGCTCTCCCGTAATTGTCCCGCCCATCGCCACGACGACGCTGTAAAGGTCTGTCATCATTTGGCGTTCCTGCGCATGCCAGGTCTCCAACGGCATTTCCGGCTTTTTCAGGACGTGCACGTGCAGGTTACCATCACCGGCATGGCCGAAACACGGCATGTGCACGTCATATCGATGAGCGAGCTCCTCCAGGTGCGGTAACAAATCGGGAATGCGCGCGGGCGGCACCACCAGATCTTCGGCGTTTTGAGTCGGCCAGTGGGTGAAAAGGCTTTCCGCTAACCTTTGCCGCGGCCGCCACATCTTCTTGGCGCTTGCTGGCGTGTTGCCGAGATACGCGTCCAGCGCGCCGGCCGCGAGACACAGATCTATGATGGTATCTCCTTGCGCCGTTATATCGTCTTCCCGGTAGCCGTCAATCTCAAACAGCAACAGCGCCGCCATCTTGGGATGAGGCGGTTTTTCGCCGACGAAATCATAGGCGGCTTGAATGGCGAAACGATCCAGGAACTCAATCGCCGCGGGAATCACCCGCCCCTCAGCGATCACTTTGGGGACGGCGGCGATAGCGGCTCGCGCGTCGGCGAAGGGCACCAGTAGAACGGTGCGTTCCCGTGGCATAGGCAGCAAGCGGAGGATGATCCGGGTAAAAATGCCCAGCGTGCCTTCCGATCCGACCATGAGCTGAAGCAGGTTATAACCGGTGACGTCTTTGAGCCGCTTGCCGCCGAGCTCGATGATCTCACCGGTGGGCAGGACGACTTCCAATCCCAGCACGTAGCGGCCGGTGACGCCGTACTTGATGGCCCGGCCACCGCCGGCGTTCTCCGCCACGTTGCCGCCGATGAAGCAGGTCTCTGTGCTCATCGGGTAACCGGCGTAAAACAGGCCATGCTTCCCAACGGCTTCGCTGATGTCGTTGGTGATCGCGCCCGGCTCCACCACCGCGACCAGGTTCTCCAGGTCGATCTCCAGGATGCGGTTCATTCTTTCCAGCGATAGGACGATGCCGCCCAGCACGGGCACTGCGCCGCCGGACAGCCCCGACCCGGCCCCGCGCGGGGTCACGGGGACGCGTTCACGGTTGGCCAGGCGCATGATCGCCGAGATCTCGGCCGCGCTGGCTGGCTTGACTACGGCCTCCGGCATGTGAGCGTGCTCCGAGCCGGGAACCTCATCGTGAGCATAATCGATCATCCGCTCCGGATCTCCGTAGATGACATAAGATTTGCCGACGATGCCGCGAAGCTCGTCCGCCAGGGCAGGGGTAATAGCGTTATAGCGATTGCGCATGTCGCTCCTCAGGATGTGTGCGAGGGGATGCCGGGCGCTTTTTGCGTGCCCGCACCCCGCAGATTCAGTATGCGCCGATCTCGTGTAACCGGTCGTCGCTGATGCCGAAATGATGGGCCAGCTCATGGAGCACCACGCGGGTGACGGTCGCTCTCAGCTCCTCGATAGATCGGCATTGCGCCTCGATGGGACGGCGGTAGATGCTGATCTTGTCGGGCGCCACCAGGCCGTAATAGCTGGTGCGTTCTGTCAACGGCACGCCGTGGTAGAAGCCCAGCAGCTCGTAGGGTGAACGAATGTGGGCCAGCCGCATCGTGTGACGATCGGGCCAATCTTCCACGACCACTTCCACGTTGTCGAGCTTATCCTGGAAATACGCAGGCAGCCTTTCCAACGCGTTAGCTACGAGGTCCTCGAACGATTCTGGTTCCATAGCAGCGCAGATTATACCGCAGAGAAACTGACCGGGCAATTGACAAAGCCTGATCGCACGGCTAGAATGGGATGACTTCGCTTATGGGGTAGCTCAGTCGATGGATCTGGTAGACTATCGTGATCGGGCCAGCGTGCTGGTGTGGGTCGTGCTGATGGGCCTGGCGGCGCAGCACTTTTTAACCTTGCCAGTGCGAGCATTCACGACGACATTCTTCGGATCACCCATCACGTTCAGCCTCACGGCCAATACCGTCTTGGGCGTGTTGCTGGCCGGACTGGTCGCCAGCGGTACCGAGGCTGTGGTGCTTGCTCATCCCCGTAGCCAACTTGAACTTCCGCAGTTAACCCGGTCAAGGGTGGGCGCCGGGTACTACTCGTCGTCGCGCTTGACTGATCTGGGCAATACGTGGGATGGCACGAGCGTCTCGGTGCGCAATCACTGGGTATTCTGGGGCGCCCCTATCGCCGTGATCACGGTCGCCGTGCTGCTCCTGCCGTCGGCGCCGTCATTGGTGTATTGGCTGCTCGGGCTGATCCTGACCGGCGCGGCGCTAGGTTTTAGCATGGCGGGCATATTCCATACCATTGATCCTTTCCAGGCCGGTTATCGCCGCGCTCGCCTGGGGATGAACGCGTTGACCTATGCCACGGCATTGGTGTTATTCCTGGTCGTTTATCGTACGCGTGTGCGCAGCGTGGTTTCGGCCACTGAAGTGCTCGCGGTCAGCAGCTTGTTGGCGCTGGAATTATTGCGCGGCAGCGAGCGACCTACCGTGCTCGTGGCACTCTATGCTGGAGTGGTCGGGTTGATCTTGGGGCAAGCTACCTGGGCGTTGAACTACTGGCGGTTGGATAGCCTGACCGGTGGCATGGTGTTGCTCGTTCTGTTCTACAACGTGGTCGGCCTTTCACAACATGCGCTCCAAGGAGGCATCCGTCGGCGTGTGTTAGTGGAATATGGGCTCATCACGGTCGCCGCGATGGCTTTGATCTGGGAATTCGCCCCCTGAGCGTCCCGGCTCTCATTTCCTCTCGCCGTTGCGGCTTTTCCTCGTATTCGACAGGAGCGATCAGATGCGCATGTCTCGTTTGTTCATCCAAACCTTGCGTGAAGCGCCCAGCGAGGCACGCACGCCTGGGCTTCAATTCCTCATGCGGGCCGGTTTTGTGCGTGCTTTAGGCGGCGGATTTGCCTTCCTTCCCCTGGGCGTCCAGGTACGAGAGCGCCTTGAGTCACTCGTCTGCGGCGCGCTGCAAAAGGAAAATGGGCAGCCGATATCATTGCCGCTTGTGAGGTCGGCGGAACAGGCGCGCTCGGATGGCCGTGCGTCGGAGGAGCGACCCGTGCAATTCCGGGATCGAGCGCAGCGTGAGATGTTGATCGAGAGCGGCCACGAGTCGGCTGTCTTGGCGGCTGCGGCAAGTGTCGTCCAATCCTACAAGCAACTTCCAGCGTTGCTTTACGAAGGATGGCAACGTTTCCAAGATGAGGATCGTGCGGTTGGCGGATTGCTCGGCGCACGGGAAGGCCGCGTGGTGGATGCTTACAGCTTGCACGCCGATGCCGACCATCTGGCTGCGGGGTACGCGCAGGTGCGAAAATCGCTCAGTGAAGCCCTGGCATCGCTTGGATTGGAAGCGCAGGAGGTGATTTCCGCCGAGGATAGTACCGTTCGAGCGACTGCGCATAAGCTCGTTTTCCCTTGCGCGGGCGGCGAGGAGACCATCGTCCGCTGCCCGTCGTGCGGATATGCTGCTAACCAGGAAGTCGCACGGGTTTCCAAAACTGTCCCCGCGGCTGAAGAGCCGAAACCCACGCAGGATGTCGAGACACCGGACTGCAAAACGATCGCCGAGTTGGCGAGCTTCCTCGGGATTCCTCAATCGCGGACAGCCAAGGCCGTTTTTCTGGTCGCGGATGTTCCAGGGGCGGGTGATCGGTTCGTGTTTGCTGTCGTGCGCGGGGACACAGCCCTGAGCGAGATCCGACTCAAGACTGTGCTCAATGCTGCGATGGTCGGTCCCGCGACCGAGGGTGAGATCCGCGCCGCGGGTGCGGAGCCGGGATACGGGTCGCCCGTGGGGCTATCGGGGATCACCGTCGTGGTCGATGATCTGGCAGCGCGTTCGCCTAACCTGGTTGCGGGTGCTAACCGCAAGGGCTATCACACCCTGAACGTGAATTATGGTCGTGACTATCAGGCATCCACTGTGGCCGATATTGCCATGGCCCAGGAGGGGAGCCCTTGTCCTGTCTGTGATGCGCCGCTGATTGTGGAACGGGGCGTCTCCCTGGCAGACATGTGGCAGGCTACTGATGCGCCGGCCAGGCTCTTGGACGCTACCTATCTGGATGCGGAAGGGCGGGCACGGCCGTTGGCGTTGGGGCGGTATCGCCTCCATCTGGACCGGCTTATGGCTGCCATCGCTGAGAGTCACCATGACGATCATGGTATCCTTTGGCCGCTGGTCGCGGCGCCTTACCGGGTGCATTTGATGACGCTGGGGAGGGCAACACCGGAGGTGAGCGGCGCGGCGGAACGCCTTTACGCCGATTTGACCCAGGCAGGGATCGCGGTTCTCTACGACGACCGGGATGAGCGAGCGGGCGTTAAGTTCAACGACGCCGATCTGCTGGGTGTACCGTTGCGAGTAGCGGTGGGAGATCGGGGGTTGAAGGGCGGAGTAGTCGAGGCCAAACGCCGGGATCGGTCAGACGTGCGCTCAGTGTCTATCGATAGGCTGATCGCTTACGTGACGGAGGCGCTGGCTCCGCAAACTGCGTCGAAAATGCCGCTATAGATTGAAAACGGCGCTTTTTGTCATAATTTGACAACCCTTTTCAGCGGACATATACTTGCGTGCACATCAGTCTGGGTCGGAGCGTTGACAATTCAACCAGAGCCGCGCGACATCGGAGTTAGCCCGCCAATGCGCTTTGTACCCTGTTGGAAACGAGTGCCTCCCTGGCAGTTCGCCGCACCGGGAGGCCAGTTAGCCGAGCGAGTATCTACGCGATCTTCCTTGAGCCGTCACGTTTGAGGCAGCGTGCTGCCGCGCGTGACGGCTTGCTGTTTTTGTCCCCAGGCCATGGCGTTGGAGGAGATAGGCAGGTGACCACCGTATTCTTCGCGACGGATGTTCACGGATCAGATATTTGCTGGAAAAAATTCATCAACGCCGGGAAGTTCTACAAGGCCGAAATCCTGATCCTCGGCGGAGATATGACCGGCAAGGCCATCGTGCCGATCATCAGTCAAGGGGGTGACACCTGGAAGGCCGTCCTGTTGCAGCAAGAGTTCATGTTGCACGGTCAGGCCGCGGTGGACGACATGGCCCAGAAGATCACCAGCCGCGGCTACTACCCCTACCGCACGACCCCGGACGAGATCGCCGAGCTGAGCGCGCACTCTGATCGTATCGACAAGATCTTTGCTTCCGAAGTGATGAAGCGTGCTGAAGGATGGCTGTCCTATGCCGACGAAAAACTGGCGGGCACCGGCATTCGCTGCTACGTGTCGCCGGGCAATGATGACATGTTTGAGCTTGACGACCTGGTACGGGCGAGCAAACGGGTTCAGTTGGTCGAAGGCATGGTGGTTCAACTGGACGATCATCATGAGATGATCAGCTCCGGGTGGAGCAACATAACACCGTGGCATACATTCCGCGAGGAGTGCGAAGAGAAGCTTCGTGCGCGCTACGACGCGATGCTGGTCCAACTCAAGAACCCACGCCAAAGTGTTTTCAACATTCATGTGCCACCGTACGGTTCAACTCTCGACGAAGCCCCCGAGCTCACGGCGGATATGAAGCCGAAGGATGCAGGTCGGTCGTTGATCCCGGTGGGCAGTCACGCTGTCCGCAAGATCATTGATCAGTACCAGCCGCTTCTCGGGTTTTTCGGTCATGTTCACGAAGGCAAAGGCGCGATCCGACAGGGGAAAACACTGTGCATCAATCCGGGCAGTATGTACGAGCAGGGCCGGCTGTTGGGTGCGTTAGTTACCCTGGACCGTGAGAAGATCAAGAATTATGTCCTGACCACGGGTTAAGCGAAAGGAGGCGCCTATCGGCCTGCAGAGTGGCTTATCCCCAGGGAATTACACTGATGGCTTATGTTTTATCCGGTCAAGGAAGACAAGGAGAGTGTTAAAATGGCGCGTTCTGCAATTGGCCCGAATACCCAGGATTCCACTCTATTCCTTCGTAAGGCTACGGGGCTTGTACGCTCGTGGTCCGTCTTCGACGCTTTCGTCTACGCCTTCTTCTCCATCAACCTGGTCACTCTGGGCTTGTACAGTTTTAGCCAGATGTACTACTTCGAGGGCGGGCTACTGCCGACGCTGCTCATCAGTGGTCTCTTTATGGTGTTCGAGATCATCGTTTATGCCAGCCTGATCTCCGTAATGCCGCGTGCCGGCGGTGATTATGTATGGCAGAGTCGCATCCTGGGCGGCGGTATCGGTTTCGTGCTCGCCGTTACCGGCTGGTGGTTCATCCTCTGGCTGTGGGTGCCGCTCTACAGCGACATGCTGCGTCAGATTTTCTTCACTCCGCTGCTGGGTATCGTCGGCCTCAAGGACGCGGCGCTGTGGTTTGCCGATCAACCCATTGCTTTCTTCCTGACGGTCGTGATCATGCTCGCGTGTGTGACCTTCTTCATCGCGAAAGGGATGAAATGGTACGCACGGTTCCAGAAGATCAGTTTCGCGATCAGTATCGCCGGCCTGGTGATCGTGCTGCTGTTCCTGTTGTTCGGCAACAATGCGGCCTTTCGGGCCGGTCTGGAGCGTGAATCGGTGGCGATGTTCGGCGCACAGCCGGGCGTTTGGGATGCCACGCTGAAGGCCGGGGAGGAGGCCGGTGCCATCGCTCCCTTGATAGGCGGTGGGCTTGTCGCGATCTTCTTGGCGATGGGCTACATCACGTTCTTCAACCTGTGGCCTAACTGGGGCGCCACGCTCTACGGCGAGGTGCGAGGCGCCACCGACTTTAAGCGCAACTTCTGGGGCATGGCTTGGGCGCTGATCGCCACCACTGTACTGGCGGCGGCGCTCTTTCTGTTAATTGAGAAGACGATCACCTGGAAGTGGTTCATGGCCGCCAATGGCGCCTGGTGGAACTGGAAATGGGGCTATACCCAGACCGCGCCCGCGTTGCCCGTCTGGCCCTATCCCGCGCTCCTGGCGGTATTCATGACTCAGAGCCGGGTGATCCAGTTTATCGTGGTGCTGGCCATGAGCGCCTGGTGGTTCGGCTGGTCGGGCACGGTGTTCCTCAGCTCGACGCGTGTGATCTTTGCCGCCGCATTTGACCGCCTTTTGCCCGAGAAAGTGGCCGAGGTGGAGCCGCGTACCCGCACGCCGATCTGGGCACTGCTGCTGATGGTGATCCCGGGTCTGATCATCGGCGCGCTGTTCGGCTGGAATGTCTTCAACTTCCAGTCACTGACCCTCTGCTCGACTCTGGTCATTGCCGTCACTTACCTGGGATCGACCATCGCTGCGATCTTGCTGCCCTACGTCAAGAAAGATCTGTATGAAGCGTCGCCGATTGCCAAGTACAAGATCTTTGGCCTGCCGTTGATTACCGTCTCCGGGGTGATCTTCGGCGCTTTCTTGTGCTTCTTGCTCTATGAGTGGATCATCGATCCGAAGCAGCTTTACGGCATCAGCTATCGGAATACCAGCTCGGTCATCTACATGGGCGCCATGTATGTTCTGGCTTTGGCGCTCTACTTCGGTTTCAAGCTCTTCCGCAAGCGGCAAGGGATTGATATCGACAAGATCTATGAGGAGATTCCCGTAGAGTAAGGGCGCATTGTTCGAGAGGAGGAACCGCGGGCTGTGCGGTTTCCTCCTTTCTGATCCTCTATCTCTTGAGGGCTGGTCATGAGCACACTTCCCCGCCTGGAAGAAGAAATGTACCGGCTCGTCGGTGAGGCCCAGAAACAGGACATCTTCTTGCGCCTCATCGGTGGGCTGGCTGTTAAGGTGCACTGCAATCGAGCCGTTCACCGTGCCCTGGTGCGCGACTACCCGGACATCGACTTCGTCACCGATAAAGAGGGTTCGAAGCGGTTGGAGCAGTTTCTGGCCGATATGGGGTATACGCCGAACAAGACGTTCAACACGCTCAGCGGCGATCACCGCCAACTCTACTTTGACCTGGAGCGTAATCGACAGATTGACATTTTCATTGGTGATTTCCACATGTGCCATACATTGCCGCTTACTGGCCGCCTCCAGGTAGAGCCACTGACGATCCCGCTGGCCGAGCTTTTCCTCTCTAAAGCGCAAATCGTGCAGTTGAACCGCAAGGACGTGCTCGATCTCTTGGCGATGCTGCTAGATCACGATGTGGGTCCGAGGGATGAGGAGACGGTAAACAGCGCCATCATCGCTGGCCTGTGCGCGAAGGATTGGGGGTTATACACGACCGTGTCGTTGACCATCGACAAGCTGCGCACGTTTATGGAACGCGGGGAGGCGGAACTGTTGAGCGCGACCTTGAAAGCCGAGATTAATGGCCGGCTCGACAAAATACGGGAAGCCATGGATCGGGCGCCCAAGACGATGCAATGGAAGCTTAGGGCTAAGCTGGGCACGCGCGTATCCTGGTACGATGAAGTGGAAGAGGTTCAACGTTGAACTGGAGACATCTTGCATATGCCAACGAGTTATTTCAATCGCTATCTTCATGTCGATCTCACCACCGGCGAGTACGCAACCTTCGGCCTGCCTGACGATGTGCTGAAACATTATGTCGGCGGGAAAGGCATCGGTGCCTATTTGCTGGCGCAGTATCAGAATCCGCAGACCGCCCTCTACGATCCGGTAAATCCACTCATTTTCACCGTAGGTCCGCTGACCGGGACGCAGGCGCCGTCCATGCGATCGGTGGTGGTGTTCCAATCGCCCCTCACCCGTCTGTTCACCGATTCCTATTTCGGCGGTTTCTGGGGGCAAGAACTGAAGTCGGCTGGCTACGACGGCATGCTGATCACCGGTGCGGCTGCCGAGCCGGTCTATATCGAGATCGATAACAAACAGGTCGCTATCAAATCGGCCGCACACTTATGGGGGTTGGATACATTTGACACTTATGACCGTTTACGCCCGGATTATCGTGAAAAAGAGTGGCGCATCGCTTGCATTGGGCCGGCAGGCGAAAACCGGGTGAAGTTTGCGGTGATCGATTGCGATTGGCATCGCCAGGCGGGCCGTGGCGGTGGCGGCGCGGTGATGGGCGCCAAGAACCTGAAAGCAATCGTTGTGCGTGGGACCGGCCGCGTGTCACTCGCTGACCCGGAAAGGTTCAAGGAGACAGTAAGAACCACCCTGGGCACGATGAAGGACAACAGCTACATCCAGGGTTTCCGTAGCGGCGGGACTGCTGCGTCGATCCCTTGGGCCGATATTGAAGGGCTTTTGCCGACGCACAACTTCCAACGAGGCAGCTTCTCGGGTGCGGCCGCGCTGGGCGATGAAGCTCTTAGGACGAAATTCTGGGGCCACAACCTCGCCTGTGCTGCCTGTCCGATCGCGTGCACCAAGGAGATTATCGTTCCCGCGGGCGCGCACGAGGGGATGAAGGCTGACACCCTGGAATACGAGAGCGCTGGCATGCTAGGCGCCAACCTTGAGATTGACGACACGACCGAGGCGGTTTGCTTGGGCCTTTCGTGCGACATGTTGGGCCTAGACACGATCTCGGCCGGCGCTGTGCTGGGTTTCGCCTGTGAGGCGGCCGATCATGGTCTGCTGCAGGTGGATGCTCGTTGGGGAGACGCGGCCAGCTTGAACGCCCTGCTCGATGACATCGCGCACCGGCGAGGTGTTGGGGATCTCCTGGCGGAAGGCGTCCGTGTCGCTGCCTGCCGTTTGGGTGCCGACACACAGAAATTCGCGATCCATGTCAAAGGCCTCGAACTGCCAGCCTGGGGGCCGCGCGGCGCGCCGGGCATGGGATTGGCTTACATGACGGGTGATCGTGGCGGCTGCCATCAACGCGCTTTCCCGATCCTGTATGAAATCGGCGGCGAGACGTGGCGAGGTCAGACGTACGAGCGCCTTTCATTGGACGGCAAGGCACAGCTTGTGGCTGAGTTACAGAACAAACTGGCCGGCCTCGACACGTTCGCTACGTGCGACTTCGCTCGCTATGGGATCACGGAGGAGCAATACCTGGATATGTTTGCTGGCGCTACAGGACGGCGGATGAGCCTGGAAGAGCTATATGCGGTGGGCGAGCGTATCTGGAACCTGACCCGGCTCTTCAACCTCAAGGCCGGCATGACATCGGAGGACGAAGATTTGCCGGCACGGTTCAAAGAGGAACCTTTACCGGACGGGCCAGCCGCCGGGCACCGTTTTGCCGATGATGACATCGCGCGGCTTCGCGCCGACTATTACGCCGTGCGCGGCTGGGACGAGAACGGCGTGCCCAAGGTGGAGACGCTGGCTGCACTGGGTGTTGAGTATCCGACCATCCAGAGATAGGAAACCCACCATCTACGGTCACTGCGAGCGGGTTAACAAGTCCCCCGCAGTGCGGTGCACCGCCAGCGAAGCAATTTTCCCTCAAAGGAGACTCTTTATGGTTAACCTGCGTTCGTTCGAAGTACCGACTGTCGTCAAGCACGCGCCGGGTGCGGTGGAGTGTCTTGCTGATCAAGTGAAAGCGCTGGGCGTCAAGCGGCCGATGTTGGTCACCGACCAGGGGCTGGTTAAGGCCGGCATCGTCGAACGCGTCACCGATGTGCTGAGAGCCAGCAACGTAGACTACTTCCTCTTCGATGGGGTTATTGCCAACCCGCCTATCAAGCTGGTAGATGATGCGGCTGTCTTGTATAAGACCGAAAAGTGCGACGGCTTGATCGGTCTCGGCGGCGGTAGTCCGATGGATACGGCCAAGTCCATCGGTGTGGTGGCCGAAAACGGCGGCTCTATCCTGGACTACGAATGGGCCGATCCGCAGCCGATCAGGAAGCGCATCCCGCCCCTGATTACAGTCCCGACGACCGCAGGCACCGGCAGTGAGGTCACTTTGTGGTCGGTCATTACTGACCCGGCCCGCCACATCAAGTACAACGTCGGTGGCACGGGGCTGATAGCGGCGTACATCGCGCTGATCGATCCCTTGCTGATGCTGGACATGCCCGCGCACATCACCGCGAGCACCGGCCTTGATGCGTTGACGCATGCCATCGAGTGCTACACCTGTGCGTATGCGCAGCCGTGGCCCGATGCTGTGGCGCTGTGGGCGATCGAGACGTTAGCGCAGTGGCTGCCCATTGCCTTTGCCCAGGGTCACAACCAGGAAGCGCGTTACAAGGTCGCGATGGCTGCCATGCTGGCCGGCATGTCTTACGGCACCGAGAGCGCGGGCGCAGTTCATGCCATGAGCCAGACGGCTGGTGGTTATTACGATCTGCCGCACGGCGTGTTAACGGCCGCCATGCTGCCGCCCGTGATGGCTTACAACTACCTGGGTGAGCCGGCCAAATACGCGCGCATTGCTCAAGCGATGGGCGTCAACACCTGGGGCATGACCATGTTCGAGGCGGCAGAAGCGGCAGTAGACGCCGTGACCAATTTCGTTAAGATTCTGGAGATTCCCTCGGTGGCTGAGCTGGGTGTGAAATATGATGATATCCCCATGCTGGTTGATATGGCTTACAACGATCCCCAGACCATCGGCAATCCGCGCGACCTGACCAGGAAGAGCTACGAGCAGATCTACCGGAGTTGCTTCTCGAAGTAAGGCAGTTGTCGCTGGTGATCGCTCTGTGGTCAGCCGTTTGGAAAACCTCTTCACCTGCCTGGCTTCGGACGAGCATAATGGCCTCATCCGAGGCCAGGTTTTTTACACCCACCCACCGGCGTCCCTAACCGCGATGTGTGCCGCTACTCTGCTCCCTTGCTGTAACATGACTTCGCCCTGAGTCCTCGCCCTCCTTTTGACATGGGCCAGACTGTGTGGTAAATTCCCGTTAGCGTGTGCGTTAGCGTGAACGGACACTATTCTTCTTTCTGCCCCAATAAGAGGTCGCGACTGTGCCGGTAACTATCCATGACGTCGCCAGGGAAGCCGGGGTCTCGCACACCACCGTGTCGCGTGCACTCAACAATAAGGGCGAGCTTAGCCCCGAGACACGGGCCAGGATCCTGGCCGTGGCCGAACGGCTGCATTATGTGCCGAGCTCGGTGGCGCGGGCCTTAGCGTCGGGTACAACCAAAACCCTCGGTTTGATCATCACGAACAGTGCCAGCCCGGTCTACGCCGCGGTCGTGCGCGCGATCGAAGGCGCAGCTCATGCTGTCGGTTACGGCTTACTTCTGTGCAATTCGGCCGGGTCGCAAGATCAGGCGTTGCGCTGCCTGGCCATGTTGCAGTCGAAGCAGGTCGACGGGCTGATCCTGGCGCCAACCCAAACGGATCGACGCGATATTGCCATGTTGCAGCGTTCCGGGATCCCTTTTGTTCTGCTTCTCCGCTACTTTTCCGATCTCGAGACCGATTACGTGGTTATGGATAACGTTGAGGCCGGCTACCTGGTGACTGACCATCTGCTGCAACGCGGTCATCGCCAAATCGGGCACATAGCGGGTCCCGCGCACATCTCCAGTGCCCAGGGGCGTCTCGCCGGCTACAAGCGGGCCCTCGAGGCGTGCGGCCTTTCCTATGACCAAAACCTGGTCTGCCACGCGGATTTCACGATGGACGGCGGCTATCAGGCAGCCCGGCAACTGCTCAGTCTGCCTCAGCGGCCGACCGCCATTTTTGCCGCCACAGACATGCAAGCCGTGGGTGTGCTCAAGGTGGCCAAGGAGCTTGACCTGGCGGTCCCAGGCGATCTCGCATTAGCCGGCGGAGACGATATTGAGCTGGCCGAGTATCTGGAGGTGCCTCTCACCAGCTTCAGCCAACCGAGTGATGAGATCGGCGCGCACGTGGTGGAAATCTTGATGACCCGAATCAGAGGGGATCGAGATGGCTTCAAGCAAGTTGTGCTTAAGCCCCGGCTCATCGTGAGAAAATCTTCAGGATGTGCCGGGCCAACGGATTAACTTTTTATCCTTTCAGGAGACTCGCAAATGACTGAACAAATCGCATGCCCCACCCTTCGCCCGACCCTGCGTATGCTCTCAGACGAGCAGATTCGTACCATTCACAATGCCAGCCTTGACATCCTGTCCGGGACGGGCATTGAAATGCGGCATGAAGGCGCCCGTACATTGCTGCTCGACGCGGGCGCCTGGCAGTCGGGCGATCGGATCAGAATCCCCGAACACTTGGTCATGCAGGCCCTGCGCTCCGCACCATCCCGCATCCCGATGCATAACCGACTCGGACAATTGACCATGCCGTTGGAGGAGGGTAAGGTCTACTTCGGGACCGGCTCGGATTGTCAGTTCACGTTCGATGTTGAAACCCGCGAGCGGCGCCTATCGGTGGCCGAGGATGTCCGGCGCTTCGCTCAGCTCTGCGACGGGCTTGACCAAATCGATTTCGTCATGTCTATGGGCACGCCCAGCGATGTGCCGCCCATGGATCACTACCTGCACAGCTTTGTCCAGATGATCCGGGGAACGGTCAAGCCGAACGTCTACACCGCCAAAGATCGACGGGACATGGAGGATATCTATACCATTGCCTGTGCTGTGGCTGGCGGGGAGGCGGAGTTGCGCGCCAGGCCCTTCATGTTGCTGTATGCCGAGCCGATCTCACCGTTGCTGTTCAACCACGAGTCGGTCGACAACCTGCTGTTCTGCGCCGAGAAGGGGATCCCGGGCGCTTATTTGCCCTCTCCGAACACAGGTGGCGGCGGCCCGATCACCATGGCCGGCGCGCTGGCGTTGGGCAACGCCGAATGTCTGATCGGGCTGGTGCTCACGCAGTTGGTGCGACCGGGGACGCCGTTCCTATACGGCATGAACGTGGCAGCCCTGGATATGCAATCCACCATCGTCGCCTATGGCGCGCCCGATTGGGCCCAGGCCATGGCGGCCTTCAGCGATATGGCTCGTTTCTATCATCTGCCGGTCTGGGGCGGTGCCGGCGCGACCGATAGTAAGGTCGTCGATGCGCAGGCCGGCTTCGAGGCGACAGCAACGATCATGAGCGCTTTCATGAGCCGGTGCAACGTGGTGCACGACGTGGGCTATATGGAATACGGCAGCACTTCTTCGATGGAGCTGTTGGTCATTTGCGATGAGATCATCCGGCACACGCGTTTTGTCATGGAGGGCGTGGAGGTCAGCGAACGCACCCTGGCCCGCGAGGCGATTCATCGGGCGCGGCCGGGTGGCGGCTTCTTTGCCGATGATCATACGCTGGAGAATTGGAAGTGGGCGCAGTGGCGGCCGAGAGTGGTTGATCGAATGCGCTACGGCAACTGGATGAAGCGGGGCGCCAAAGATATGGCGACGCGCGCCAACGACTGGGCCCGGCGCATCCTTGATGAGCATCAGGTTCCTCCGCTGCCCCAGGTCGCGGAGACGGTGATTGCCGAAGTGCTCCGGCGCCGCGCCGAAGATGACCAGCGTACGCATTAAGGAGGCATCCGATGGGTAAGATCTTGAGTCCAACGGCCGATCCCTGGCCGGCCACCGCCGATGCTGTAGTGGTTGGTGGAGGTATCGTGGGGGCAGCGACGGCATTCTGGCTTTCCAAGGCAGGCATGAACACCGTGCTGTTGGAAATGCGGAGCGATTTGGGTAGCCTGACCTCTGCTCAATCCATCGAGTCTTTCCGCGCACAGTTCACCGAGCCGGCCATGTCGGAACTGGCCCAGGAAAGCATTCACCTCTACGAGAACTTCCCCGCGGTCATCAGTATCCACGACTATGATCTGGCGCTGCGTCACACCGGCTACCTCTTTGTTACGGATGAGCCGGGCCTGGTGGATACCCTGAAGGCAGCGGTCGCCAAGCATCGGGAGTTGGGGGTGACCGATTCGGAATTTCTAACCGCCCCGGAGATTCAAGCCCGTTTCCCTTACATCTCGGAGCGGGCTGTGGCCGCTACGTTCCGTCAACGCGATGGCCAGTTTTCCAGCCATGCGGCGACACATGGTTTCGCCAAGGGCAGCGCGGCACGTTTCCTGCTGAATACCCGGGTGACCGGAATCCGCCAGGACCCAAACGGCGTGTGTGCGGTCGAGACGCCCCATGGTAGTATCGCCACGCGCCTGGTCGTAAACGCGGCCGGTCCTTTCGCAGGTGTCGTGGGACGTATGCTTGGGCTTGATCTGCCCGTACAGCCGGTGCGCCGGCAGAAGGCCTACATCGTGCCCAAGCCGCAGATCCCGCAGGATGCGCCGCTGGTCATTGATGTTGCTCGCGACGCTTATTGGCGGCCTGAAACCGGCGGCGCCTTCATCGCCTGGGTCGACCCGGACGATCCCGTGCGCGAGCCCAGCGAAAATTTGCCGACCCAATGGGATTACCCGGCTATCGTCCTCGACAAACTGATCCCGCTAACGCCTTTTTGGGAGACGATCTGCGATAACCTGAAGCGCGGCGACGTCTTGCTAAGCGCCGGCCAATACGTCTACACGCCTGACGATCAGCCGCTGATCGGCCCGCTGCCCGAAGTGCCCGGCTTCTATCTGAACTGCGGCTACTGGGCGGGTGTGATGCTCGCAGCCGCCGCGGGTCGCCGCGTGGCCGATTTGGCTACAGGCGAGCTGGATCCCCAGCAGAATGCCCTGCGACCGACCCGTTATGCCGAGGGGATCTCGTACCAGGGAGATAGCTTCTTGCGCGGCCATCACTAAGTTCTGCCCGCAACGCAGGTTTCCTTCTCCTGGTTGCTGCACGAGATGAGATGTCGCATCATCGTGGTTACTGAAGGCATGACCGCGGCTGAACTCAGGGACGTGCATCTACAGCACGCGGCCACCGTCCAGCAGGCCGTCGACGAAGCCCTTCGCGACTATCGCCGTGCTGACATCGGCGTGCTGCCTTACGGAGGACTGGTCTTGCCGGTGCTGCCCGCTAGACCTGAGGTTGATTAGCCTGATGTGGCAGGAAACATCTTCTGCTTAATATAAAGCATGTGTCGGCGAGCGGTTTCGCGGGCCGCGTCCACGTCATGCGCGGCGATGGCCAGTGCCTGTTCCTTGTGCAACTGTGAGGCCTCCTGTTTTACCAGGGGCAACCGGATGACATCTCGGATCAGTTCGATCAGCAACTCCCGCGATAGGTTATAAAACGCTTGCAGGAGTATGTTGTGGCTTGCGTTGGCCACCGTCATGTGAAAATCCCAATCCACGCGCACAAACTCGTCATCATTGTCGATGACTTTCTGGGCTGCCGCCAGATAAGCAAACATTTGCTCGATCTCTTCCGGGGTCGCTTTCTCTGCCGCCAACTCGGCCAGCGCCACTTCGAGCGCCATGCGCGCTTCGTAGATCGCGTGGACGTCGATCGAGCCAAAGCGGTTGAGGATCATAGAAGGGTGGATGACGCTCTGCAGCGCGCTGTGAGACACCCACGTGCCTTTGCCAGGCCTGGATTCGACCAAGCCAACCGCATCCAACGATTTGATCGCCTCGTGAATCGTCGCGATGCCGACGCCGAACTGGGCTGCGAGCTCCTTGCGCGAAGGCAGTACCTCACCCGGTTTGAGCTGACCCGTGAAGATCATTTGCCGGATGCGGTCTGCAGTGTGATCGACCAGCGTACGGCGATCGGCAGCTTCAATCATTTTTATCTCTCTTTCCACGCAGAGCCATCTACCTTAAGAATGTTCGCCTGGGGACGGCTTCAAATATACGGAATTTTCGTAACTATACACCATCTTCCAGGTTAGCGCAAGAGGTCGTGCTCTCGATTTGCGCCACTTTCACCTTTTGACATTTCTTCAAACTCGTTATATGATCGCCGTAACTTACCGAATATACGATAATTACATAACTATATTATCTTAAGGATCCTTGCCATCCTGGACCATTGATTTACTTCTTCCCAGACGCGAAGGAGGCTCAAAGATATGTTTTGTCCAGACTTGAATTTCCGGCCTCGGATGTCCGTGCTTAACGCCGAGCAAATGGAGCAGATCCACCAGGCGACATTGGAATTGCTTGAGCGCACGGGTGTCCAGATGACACACCCACGTGGCCTGGAGTTGTTGCACAACGCCGGCGCGCGGGTTGACGGCAACCGTGTACGTATACCGGCCTGGATGGTGGAAGACGCCATCCGCAAGGCGCCCTCGCGAGTTGTGCTCGGCAATCGCAACGGCGAGCGCAAGGTGTTTCTGGAGGGCGACAAATACTGGTTCGGGCCGAGCCTGGATTGTATCGACTACCTGGACCCCCTTACGGATCAGCGTCGCCGCTTCACCAGTGATAACTGCCGCGTCACCGCGACACTGGCGGATGCGCTGCCCAATTACACATGGGTGATGACTATTGGCATGGCCGACGATGTGCCGGCGGATATCGCGGATCGCGTGATTGCCAAGCAAGTCTTCACCTACACCGAAAAACCGCTGGTCTTTTGCTGTAAAGATGCCAACAGCGTTCGTGATATCTACGAGATGGCGCTTGTCATCGCCGGGGGTGAGGCGCAGTTCCGCCAGGCACCCACCATTGTGCATTATTCCGAGCCGATCTCACCGCTGCTCTACTACGATCCGGCCGTCGAGAAAATCCTCTACTGCGCCGAACAGGGCATTCCACTGATCAACTTCCCCGCGCCGCAGGGTGGCAGCACTGCTCCGGCTACGCTGGCGGGCGAGATCGTTCAGGGCAGCGCGGAATCGCTGAGTGGGCTCGTGTTGGCGCAACTGGTGCGCCCGGGCGCGCCTTTCATCTACGGCGCGTTCGCGACCAAAATGGATATGCGTACCACTATCTTCTCTTATGGCGCGCCGGAATACACCGTGATGGCGGCTGCGCTAGCCCAGATGGCCCAGCGCTATCGGCTCCCGTTCTTTGGCACGGCCGGCTGCACCGATGCAAAGTTCCCGGACGCCCAGGCTGCCGCGGAAGTGGCCTTCTCCTGCCTGGCGTCAGCGGCCGTTGGCGCCAACCTGATCCACGATGCCGGAAGTTGGTTGGATCACGGCTCGCTCGCCTCACCAGCGTTTATGGTGCTGGTGAATGAAATCCTCTACATGGTAAACCAGTTAATGGGTGGGGTGCCTGTCAGTGAGGAATCGCTGGCACTGGACATGATGAATCGTGTCGGTCCCGGTGGCCATTATCTCAACGAGGAACATACCCTCAAGCACTTTAAGGAAATGTGGTACTCGGATCTTTTTGACCGTTCCATCTATCAAACCTGGCTGGATCATGGTGGCAAGCGATTCGACGAACGTCTGCGTACCAAGACCACGAAGTTGATGAAGCATCAGCCTAAGTCGTTGCCTGAAGATATTAGTCGTGAGCTTGAGTCCATGGCTCGTCACTGGCAATAGGGGAGGAGCGTTGCCGCTCCTGTAGCTCAAATCAAAGAAAGGAAAGAATCCATGTCGGCAGTTTATGGTCAATTGTCCGAAGCTGTGCTCGGCGGGAACTTGAAGGACATCAAAAAGCTGACACAGATGGCGCTCGATGGCGGTTTTTCCGCGCAACAAGTACTCGATCTGGGGCTGCTTCCGGGGATGGACGAAGTCGGGAAGCTGTTCAAGACGGGCGCGATGTTTATCCCGGAGGTTCTGCTTTCGGCCAAGACCATGGCCGCGGCCATGGATGTGCTCAAGCCTTTGCTGGTCAAGGGCGAGGGCGGTGGCCGCGGCACGGTGGTCATCGGCACAGTGCAGGGCGATTTGCACAACATCGGCAAGAACCTCGTGGCGATGATGCTAGAGGGTGCGGGGTTTACCGTGGTCGATTTGGGGATCGACGTGAAACCGCAAGCCTTTCTCGATGCGGTCAAGCAGCACAAGCCGAAGTTGTTGGGCATGTCGGCGCTTCTCACAACGACCATGCCGCGCATGGGTGAGACGATCCGTGCCCTCGAAGAGGCCGGTGTCCGTTCACAAGTCAGGGTCATGGTCGGCGGGGCGCCGGTAACCGAGGGATTCGTCGCCAAGATCCACGCCGACGCCTACGCGGCAAACGCGGGAACGGCTGTGGATGTGGCCAAGGCCCTGGTGGGCGGTTGATGCAGCGATCGTGGCCGGGTAGAAAGGACAGAAACACATGAATAGCGGGTTCAGGTCGCAGGTGGTACCCAGTTATCGTCTACTGACTGAGGACCAAATCCGGGAGATCCATTTGGCTTCCCTCGACATCCTTGAGACGGTGGGCGTGCGCGTCAATCACGACGAGGCCGTGCAGATGCTTCAGGCTGCCGGCTGTCGGGTGAAGCCGGGCAATATCGTGCAAATCCCAGGTTGGCTGGTGGATGTGTGCATCCGCAGTGCGCCCTCGCGCATCACGATCTATAATCGGCGCGGTGAGGAGGCGATGCGCCTGGAAGGGCGCAAGATCTACTACGGTTTGGGCACAGATCTGATCAAGACGCGCGACGTGCGCACAGGCGAGCTACGTGCGTCGACCCTTGAAGACGTCAAAAACGCGGCGCGCGTCGTGGATTACTGCTCGGACATTGACTTTGTGGCTTCCTTTGCCCTGCCCAACGAAGCGCAGACCAACATGATGTATATCGAGTGCTTCCGGGCTGAGGTAGAGAATACTGTCAAACCGATCTTTTTCACCGCCGCGGGCCGCGAAGATCTGGCGACGATGATCGAGATCGCTGAAGCGGTGATCGGCGGAGAGGATGCGCTGCGTGAGAAGCCCTTCATCATCAACTATTCCGAGCCGACTCCACCACTGGTGCACTCCTTCGGTGCGGTCAGCAAGTTGCTTTTGTGCGCCGATAAGGGAATCCCGATCTGCTACACGCCCGCAGATGTCATGGGTGCCAGTGCACCAGTCTCTCTTGCCGGTGCCATCGTGCAGGCCAATGCCGAAGCCTTGAGCGGGATCGTGATTCACCAGGTGCGCCATAAAGGCTCGCCCATCATCTCAGGTTTTTTTGCCACTCCGATGGACATGTTGTCCTCGGTGTTCGTGTACGGCGGTCCCGAGTTCAGGCTGACCCATTCGGCGTACGCCGATCTATATCATTACTACGGCATCCCCTGCTGGGGCACAGCGGGCGTGACCGACTCGCATGCGATCGATCAGCAAACGGCTTTTGAAGCCGCTCTGACGATCCTGATGGCTGCTCTCGATGGTACGAACCTGATCCATGATATCGGATACATGGGCGCCGGCCTGATCGGCAGCCCTGCCTCCATCGTGATGTCGAATGAGATCATCGGGTGGGTGAAACGTCTGATTCGCGGCTTCGAGATTACGCCTGAATTGATGGGGCTGGATGTAATCCGGTCGGTGGGGCCGGGTGGTGACTATCTTGCTGAAGAGCACACGCTCAAGTACTACAAGAGCGAATTGTGGCGGCCCAGGATTTCCAATCGTGATGACCCAGATACCTGGAGCCAGAAAGGCGGCAAGACCTTTGGGGAACGCCTGGCCGAGGACACCCTGGCAATCCTGGAATCGCACGTACCCGAGCCACTGCCGAACGACGTAGCATCCAAGGTCGACGCGATCGTGCATCGAGCTGAGGGAGCCTTCAAGGAGATGTACTTCATCGCTTAGCATTGATGCATGCTGAGTGGCTGTTGTTGCTGGGAGCGATGAGGTTGACGCGGTGGCTAAAGTCGTTGGAATAGCTGACAAGACCTCATCGCTTCGGATCTTCGAGCCTGGTGGGGATTGGACGTAAATGACGCCTTTAGCCTGCCCTATCCGATTCGATGAGACTTGACAGGGGTAAAATCTTGATATACGATAAATATATCATTGCTCATGCGTTTTTCAGAACCTCCAAGGAGGAACTGCCCAAGGTAGCCGAGCCATTGGCTATTGACATCACGGACTTGCGGCAGATACAGTTTCGACCCCGACAGATTTGAGCCTTGAGGATGAGCATGCGATATCACGGGGAGCAGTACGCAGTTTTCATAGAGCAAGTATCAGAAAGTCCGAAGGCGGCGTTGCCGCGCCCGCAGTACGTCCGCAAGCTGGAAACCGCCGATATCTGGGCCTCAAAATGCGCGGGTATCGGTGGTTTGCTTTAAGGTCCTTCCCGGCAGTTTTCATTACAAACAGATAGTTTCGTCCTTGGCGAGAGTTGACCCTGACTTACGTGAGCGCGTCTGACAGTCTTTTGAAGCTTGGGACCCTGTACACTCAGCGAAGCTAGAATCAGGTTGTCGTCGGGGTTGAAAGGCGCAAACTGTTCTGCGACACACGGTTTCATCCTTCAACTACACCATGACCAAGCGATAGCGGATCCCACTCAGGATAATCTGTATACCTCCTTTGCATACGTGTCGGACTCGCTCTGGCTAGTAGGTTGGCTGAGAGAATTGCGGGCATGAAGACGTCAGCCTCAGTGGAACACCTGGTACGGTAGAAAGGAGATGTCCAGCAAGCGGAGACAGTAAACGATAGCAGGTACTTTTTCGATCCGTGTGGTATCCCTGCCAGAATTTCGGAACCTGTCCAGGAGGAGAGCACAAATGAAACATGGATTCAAGCTGTCACTTGTACTGATCGTAGTGCTCGGGTTGGTGCTGGCCGGTTGCGGCGGCGCTGCCCCGGCTGCACCGACCGCCGCCCCTCAGGCTGCTGCACCAACTGCTGCTCCGCAAGCCGCGGCGCCTACCGAAGCCCCCAAGACGACCGGGCCAAGCAAGGTTTTCAAGCTTGGTGTAGACGGTCCTTTCAGTGGGCCTAGTGCCAAGAATGGCGAGGAGTTCAAGCGCTCGTTCCAGATGGCCATGGAAGCTATCAACTACACCATCGGTGACTATAAAATCGAGCCGGTCTGGATTGATGACCAATCGGACCCGGCTAAGGGCACTTCAGCTTACGAGCAGGCCATTGTGCAGGACAAGATCCAGGCTGGTGTCCTCAACTGGAATAGCTCGGTAGCTGTAGCTCTGATGGAACTGACTGCTAAGTACAAGATCCCCCATTTCTTTGGGTTTGGTGCCACCGAAGTGGTCAATGAGACGTTCGCTTCTGACCCCGAGAAATACGGCTACTGGATGGTCAAAGGCTGGCCCTCACCCGCTAAACTAACTATCGCGTATGTGGCGGCGCTTGAGGATGCCATCGCAAATGGTACTTTCAAGCCTGCCGAGAAGACCGTTGTGTTGGCCGGTGAGGATACCGACTGGGGCCGTTCTTTCTGCGGGGCTATCAAGACTCAGTTCGAAGACAAAGGCTGGAAGATCCTGGGTGAGGAGTACTTCCCAATCGATCAGAGCGAATTCACCCCCTTATGGAACAAGTTCAAGGATCTCAATCCTGCTGTGATTGTCCTCTCCAGCACCGGTGCGCCTACGATGTCCGCGGCCATCAAACAAGCGGATCAGGTGGGACTCCAGGGCTTGATCATCGCGGATGGTCTGGGCTGGGTAGGCGACTGGTACAATCTGACCGGAAGTGCCTCGGACTACGTGCTTGATGAAATCCCGCAACTGGCCTCGGAGAAGGGCAAAGCATTCGCCCAAGCGTATGAGGCCAAATTCGGCGAAAAGCCGAGTCCTTCTGCGGCGGGGCTGGCTTATGACGGTACTAACTTCTTCGTCGCCATCGCCAACGAGGTCATCAAAGCCAACAACGGCGAACTGACCAGCGAGGGTATCTACAACTTCGTGAAGGAGAAGGTCTGGACCGGGCAGTGGACCTACAAGGACGGTGTTGTAATGCCCGAGTACAAGTACACTCCGGATACGATTCCTGATCCGGTCGTCGGCCCAGGCGAGTATATGTTCCCGGTTGAGCAGTACTTTGGTGGCGAAAGCAAGATCATCTATCCGCCTGACATCGCCGATCAGTCCCTGAAGTCTAAACCGTAGGATAAGCGACACCCCCGTGCAACGGCGTGGAGAGACACGACCGTGAAGGCTCATGCCGGCAAGGCAGGGTTACCCTGCCTTGCCGACATGCCACCAGTGTTCCTACGGATCCCACATTGGTATGTGTCGGACGGTGAGAAATGATACTTGAAGCCAATAATATCATAAAAAACTTTGGCGGCTTGACCGCCGTCAATCGCGTGTCGCTTCAGGTGAACGAGGGTGAAATCATAGGCCTGATAGGACCTAATGGCGCAGGCAAGACGACCTTCCTCAATTGCCTGGCCGGCACGTACAAACCCAGCGCAGGTAGTGTGCGTTTTCGAGGAGAAGATACGACAGGGGCTTCAGCGGATGTGATGTGTCGCAGTGGCATGTCGCGTACTTTCCAGATTCCTTTACCGTTTCCCAAGTTGACGGTCCTGGAAAACGTCATGGTGGGAGCGCAATTTGGTAACGTGCACCATCATGCGATATCGGCCAGGAAACGGGCAGAGGAGGCTTTGGCGCTTGTACAGTTCCCCTTGCCGCTCGATACACCGGCCCGCCGCTGTAATGCAGTGCAGCTCAAACGCCTCGACCTGGCACGCGCCTGGGCCTGCGGTCCGAAGCTGTTGCTGCTCGATGAGCTCGCGTCGGGACTTACGCCCACCGAACTGGACGACATGATTGCACTGATCAAGCATATCCGCGATCTTGGCGTGGCGATTATTGCCGTTGAGCACATTATGCGCGTGATTATGGGCATTTGCGATCGGATCCTGGTAATTCAGTACGGTACACCGATTGCCGAAGGCCTGCCCAAGGATGTCCTGCGCGATCCGAAAGTTATCGAAGCCTATCTGGGCGACGAGAAAGTCATGATATAGCGCCAATATCCCGTCCGGCAGTTCCTGACATATGATCGATGCAGGACGGAGGCTATCCAGAGGATAAGTCTCTGGTTGCCGCGATACAAAGCGCATGAGGCGATGCGCCTGGGAGGTACCCTTGCTCGCGATAAAAGACATCGACGCCAGCTATGATTTCCTTCAGGTCCTTTGGGGCGTTTCCTTGGCGGTTCAGGAAGGCGAGTTTGTGGCTCTGATCGGACCGAACGGAGCCGGCAAAACTACAACGTTGCGCACGATCGCAGGGTTAATACGACCCAGCGCGGGCCAGGTCATCTTCGATGGCAAATCCATCAAAGGCTTGCGGCCCCACGAGATCAGCCGCATGGGCGTAGCTTATGTGTCGGAGAGTCTCAATCTGTTTACCAACATGTCCGTGCGCGAAAACCTATGGCTGGGCGCGTATTCTATCCACGATAAAGAGCGGCGTGAAGAAAGCCAGCAATTCGTGTTTCAACTGTTTCCCCGGTTGAAGGAGCGCGCCAAGCAATTGGCAGGCACCATGAGTGGTGGCGAGCGCAAGATGTTGGCGATTGCGCGCGGCATCATGTCCTGCCCGCGAGCTATGCTTATTGATGAGCCGTCTCTCGGCCTGGCGCCTCACCTGGCTCATGAGGTTTTTCAGGGTTTGCTGACTCTGAACAAGCGCGGGGTCACGATCTTGTTGGTCGAGCAGAACGTGCATATGACTCTGGAAATCACCAGCCGGGCTTATGTCCTGGAGCATGGCCGTGTGGTTATGGCAGGCCCTAGCCAGGAGCTCAAACAGAACGAGCATGTGCGTAAGGCCTATCTCGGGATTTGATGAGGAGCGCCATGAGTAGCAGCACAATCCAACTGCCGAGAGTACGGCAGTTGATCAAGCCATCGTCGCACAAGAATACACCTGCCTGGGTGGTGGGCCTGCTGTCACTGGCCGTCGCGGTGTTAATCGGGGTCAAAGGCGGACCGGCACAATTAGTCACTACCCTGGTCACGGGCGGCATGTGGGCACTGATGTCGGTAGGGCTGGCGCTGATTTTTGGGGTGATGAACATCCCGCATTTTGCCCACGGTGAGTCCTTTATGGTAGGGGCTTTCGTCGCCTGGGCAGTGTTTACGCCATTGAACGGTTACCTGCAGCAGCACCCCAGTAGATTTCTCAGCACGGTGGCGCCCTTTGCCGGGATCATCGTAGCCGCCATCGTCGGCGCGGCGATGGGCGTGGTGATCGAGCGCGTGATTTTCGCGACTTTGCGCCACCGGACCAAAGAAGGCTGGGTTATGAATGCTTTTCTGTTAACGGTGGGCATCTCCTATGTTCTGACCAATGGAGCCACGCTGACACTTGGCCCTGACTATCGGGGGGTGCCGCAATACTGGGATGTGCCGCCGTTGCAGTTCCTGGGCATTCGCCTGACCGTGGATCGGCTGGCAGCTTTTATCATCGCATTGGTCGTGATCGTCACCCTGTGGCTTTTCTTGCAGCGTACCAGCACTGGTAGGGCAATCCGAGCGGTATCTCAGGATGAGACCGGCGCGCAGATGGTGGGCATCAACCTGGATGGCATCCAGACTCTTACCTTTGCCCTCGCTACTGCAACCGCTGCGCTGGCCGGCGCCAGCCTCCTGTTCATGTTTCCGGCCTATCCGTTAGTGGGCCTTAATCCGCTCTATTACTCATGGTACGTGGTGATGCTTGTCGGGCTTGGCAATGTGCCCGGCGCCATCCTGGGTGGTTTCATCGTGGCCCTGTTCCAGACCGCCACGCAACAGTTTTTCGGCATTTCCTGGATCAACGTAGTGCCGACGGCAATCATGGTCATCGTGCTGCTGGTGGCGCCTTCGGGCATCTTTGGCAGCGAGGTTAAGGGTATTCAAGAACAGTGAGGCGTGAGAAACAGCCATGAACAGTTCCCTCGAGCTCGAACGGCCACAGGCTGCAACGAAAAACGGCCTGTGGCAGACTCTGGTACGTGCGCTAGGCCGCGTTGGTATCACCCCATTGGGACTGGGCTTGCTGGTGATCATCGCCATTCTGCCTAATGTGCCGCCCTTCAACCAGGAGCATATCTTGCGCTGGCTGATCGCTGGCGCGTTCTTGGGCGCCCAGGCGGTAGCATTCGATTTCACTTCCGGTTTTATCAACGTCGTCAATTTCGGCTTTGCCGCCATGGTTGGACTCGGAGCCTATACCTCGGCTCTGTTGGCGAACACTGCCCCCTACCTCGTGCTCAGGCTCGGCCTCAGCCCCTGGATCGGCATCTGGGTCGGTGCATTGGTGGCGGGGGTGGTCGGCTTGCTGTTGGGTATGCTGACCCTCCGTCTGCGCGGCATTTACGCCGCCGTGATGGCTTGGTTCGTGGGCATCGCCCTCATGGGCTTAGCTAACAACCTGACTCAGCTCACGCGCGGTTCGATGGGTCTGCATCCGCGGACTTTGCTTGCGACATCCGATAATCGGCCATATTTCTACATCATCTTCGGCATGTTGCTGCTCATCTACGTCACTTTGAACCTGGTCACCAAGTCAAGTATTGGCCTAGCTTTCAAGGCGATCGGACAGAACATCGACGCGGCGCGTGCTTCTGGGATCAACCCGATCAAGTACCGCGTGTTCAACTTCGCACTGTCTTGTGCTTTCGCAGGCTTGCTCGGTGGCTTTTATGCTCACTATTACGGTTCCCTGACCCCCCAGACCATCATGCATACTTCCAAGACGGTGGAAGTATTGGCTGTTGCCTACATCGGGGGGCGCGGAACCCTGTGGGGCGGTGTGGCGTTTGCCTTCCCCTTCATCTTCTTCATTGAGTATCTGCGCTCCAGCCTCGCCAATCTGCCCGGCTTGCAGCTCGTGATCTACGGCATCTTGATGATCCTGGTCATGATCTACTATCCTGCCGGGTTGTCCGGTCTCTATTATTGGGCCCAAGCCAAGGTGCGCTCCTGGCTGTATCGTCGGCGTGCTAGGCCGTCTTGAAAGTCACTCACAAGCAATATCATAACCTTTGTGGTCAACCGAGAGGGAAAAATGTTGGTACAGTATAGAATGACCCCCAATCCGATCACCGTGCCGCCTGAGATGCCCATTGCCGAAGCGCTGACCTACATGCGACAGAAAAAAGTCCATCGTTTTCCGGTGGTGGATTCTAAGGGGAAACTGGTGGGGATCGTCAGCCATTCTGATTTGTTATATGCTGCGCCTTCGTCGGTCACATCATTGAGCATCTGGGAAGTGACATACATGCTCAACCAGATCAAAGTGGGTGACGTGATGACCCGCAAGCTTATTACGGTGGACGATGATTGTCCGATCGAGGACGCAGCCCGCTTGATGAGGCAGCACAGTATCGGCGGTACGCCCGTCCTGCACAATGGCCATCTCGTCGGCATCATCACTGAGTCTGACATCTTCGACGTTTTCCTCGAATTGTTGATGGCCCAGGAGGCGGGCGTACGGTTGACGGTCTTGGCTCCTTACTTCAAGGGTTCGATGGCTCAAATCACCTCGGCGGTTACAGCGAAGGGCGGTTTGATCCACGCGCTCAACTCATTCAGGGGTGAGGATGAGAGCACCTGGGGATGTGTCCTCAAAGTTGGAGACATCTCCAAGGATGAATTGATCGAGGTGGTCAGCCCTCTTGTCGTGAAGATCTTGGATGTACAGGAAGTCAAATCGTAATCACTTTGTGTCTACCTTCAGGTTCTCGATAGAACCGCAGGGTACTCCTTCATCGCATCCAAAGCAGAAACCGAACGCACGTAGGAGGGACCATGGGATACTTTGAGCTTCTATCGCCTGAGGACTTGGATCAGATCCATCGGACCAGCATGAAGGTGCTGGCGCGGGTTGGCGTCGCCTTTCCCCAAGAAGAAGCATTGGCTATCTTCAAACAGCACGGCGCCAGGGTCGATGCCAGGCGTGTCTACCTCACCGAGGCCCAAGTTCTGGATGCGTTGAAGGGTGTGCCCAAGCAGTTCACCCTCCACGCACGCAACTCCAGGCGCGATGTGACCATCGGCGGTGGTAGCGCGGTGTTTGCGCCGGCTTATGGCGCCCCATTTCTGGTTGATATGGAGGTCGGGAAGCACGCTGCGACGCTGGAGGATTACCACACGCTGGCCAAGCTGAGCCATGCGCTACCCAATCAGGATGTCAGCGGCTATCTGCTGGTTGAGCCGGAGAACGTCCCTTCAGCCCACCTGCATATGCTTTACGCCCATATGACGCATTCGGACAAGCCGCTTATGGGTAGCACGACGGGCCGGGATGGTGCGTGCCACACTCTGGATATGGCTCGGATCCTGTTTGGCGGTGACTTGAGCGATAAAGCGGTGGCAATCGGCTTGGTTAACAGCCTGAGCCCGCTGGGGTACAGCACCGAGATGTTGGACGCTTTGCTGGAGTATGCCAAAGCTCGGCAACCGATGGTGATTGCGGCCCTTGCCATGGCCGGATCTACTGGCCCGGTGACCCTGGCGGGGGTGCTGGCTATGCAGACAGCCGAGTTGCTTGCCGGCATCGTACTGACTCAATTGATCAACCCATGTACCCCGGTTGTCTTCGGCTCGACCTCGACGAATATCGATATGAAGTCGGGTGCGCTATGTATCGGCAGCCCCGAGCTCTCCCAAATGGTGGCTGCCCATGCGCAATTGGCGCGCTATTATGGGCTCCCGTCGCGCAGCGGCGGGGCACTCACCGATGCCAACTTCCTGGACGCCCAAGCCGGTTTCGAGTCGATGATGGGGCTGCTCACGACGGTCAACAGCGGCGTAGATTTCGTGTTGCACGCGGCCGGTATCCTCAGCTCTTATCTGGCTTTCTCTTACGAGAAATTCGTGCTGGATGATGAGATGTGCGGCATGATACGACACTTGCGTCGGGGAATCATCGTCAGCCCGGAGACGTTGGCTTATGATGTGATCGCTAAGGTGGGACCGGGAGGCAACTACTTGATGGAGGATCAGACCGTCGAGCGTTGCCGATCGGAGTTTTGGAAGCCTGGCGTATGCGACCGGGGCGGATTAGAAGCGTGGATGGTCGGTGGGCGCCACGATGTGCGGACGCGTGCCCGCGCTCGCTGGCAGAAGCTGGTACGCGACCACAAGGACCCTGAGCTGGACCAAATCATCGTTCGCCAACTGCTGACATATCTGGAGCAACATATTTCATAGCTGAGACCCCGTGATGTCTACGTTACATCCTCGCGCTACATCTATCGCTCCAGGGGGGGTTGTGGTAACGGATCTTGCCGTGATCGGTGCCGGACCGGCGGGATTGGCAGCCGTCTTGGCTGCACATGAGCTGGGATTGAAGGTCACGCTGATTGACGAGCGACCCGCCGCAGGGGGGCAATGCCTGGTGGATCGGCCGACCGTTATCCATCCTTCGTTTACGGCGGCCGAACGTCAGGGTAATCAACTGCTCAAAAGACTTGCCGAAGTTGTGAGGGCCGATGATACTCTACGCATCCGGTGGTGCCCCGAGACTCTGGTCTGGCATCTGTCCGGCGACCTGAAGCTGGCGTTGTATCGTCGAGGCGAAGATAGGGGTGAGGCGAGTTGGTCCCTACAGGCCCAGGCTGTGATTTTGGCCTCCGGTGCGCGAGAGCACGTCGTTCCTTTCCCCAGATGGACGCTGCCGGGCGTGATGACCGTAGGCGCGGCGCAGTTATTAGCTAAGCGACATGGTTTGATCCCAGGTAAGCGGGTGCTGCTGGCTGGCTCGGGACCGCTGTTGCTGCCGGCCGCAGCCAAGCTGGCCGAACTAGGCGCCGAGGTGATCGGTGTGTTGGAGGCCGCGCATCCCAGTGCGTTGCTTCCTTACGCCCCGGCTGCATGGGGGAACTGGGACCGCTTCGGCGAAGGCTGGCACTACCTGTGGGAGATGCGGCGAGCGCGTATCCCGTACCGCTTCGGGCGCGCAGTGATTGCCGCACAAGGGAAAGACAGTGTCGAAAAGGCGATTGTCGCGCGGTTGAGTGATCGAGGGGAGCCACTGATCAGCGGCACGGAGACGGTCGCCGTCGATGCCCTTTGTGTCAGTTTCGGCTTCGTGCCCAACATCGAGCTGGCCCAACTGGCAGGTGCGGCTCTGAGCTTCATGCCGATGCGCGGCGGTTGGGTGCCGCAGGTGGATACCACCCTGCAGACCACCATCCCCGGCCTGTACGTTGCGGGCGAGGCGGCCGGTGTGGCAGGGGCCAGCGCAGCTTTGCTTGAAGGACGCCTCGCGGCGTTGGCTGCGGCATGTCGGCTCGGGCATCTGAGCCCGGCCGCGCTTGATCAGGAAGTGGCTGTGGTTGAAGGACGCCGTCGTCGGCTGGCACGCTTCGGCGGCATGTTGAACACGCTCTTTGTGCCACCGCCCGGTTTGGCCGCCATAGCAACCGATGATACCTGCGTTTGCCGCTGCGAAGAGGTCACGGCGGGCGAGGTGCGGGCGGCTATCCGTCAGGGCGCAGTGACCCTGGACGCGCTCAAGACGCGGACACGCGTTGGCCAAGGGCCATGCCAGGGGCGCACGTGCGGCCCCATACTGGCGCGGATGATCGCCCAGGAGACTGGGCGGTCGCTGGCGGATGTCGGCCTCTTCCGTGTACGACCGCCCGTGAAGCCCGTGCCGGTGTTTGCCCTGGCAGGAGACTACAGCCATGAGTGATCGCGCCGACGTTGTCGTCATCGGCGGCGGGATTGTAGGGGCTGCTTGCGCGTACTACCTTGCGGAGGCGGGTGTGCGCGTGAAGGTGGTCGAGCGGGACTTCCCGGCCAGCGGCACCTCGCGAGCGTGTGATGGGCTGATCCTTTTCTCGGACAAGACGTCCGCGGCCGAGTTGGCGCTCGCTAATGCCAGCGCCGATTTGTGGGCCGGGCTGGCAGAGACGCTAGACCCCGGCTTCGAGTATGCCAGGTCAGGCACGATCGCCGTCTACGAGTTCGACGAGGGGCTGGTCGCAGGCCGTCGCAAGGTCGTCGAGTTACAGCAGTTCGGTGTGCGAGCCGAGATCCTGGATGGCGCCGGGCTGCGGGCCCTGGAGCCCAACCTGGCGCCCGATTTGGCGGGAGGTGTTTACTACCTGGACGAAGCCCAGGTGGACGCCAGGGCTGCCACGTTGGCCCTGTTGGACGCCGCACAACGGCAAGGGGCTACACTGCAACCGAATACGATGGTAACCGGTATCCGGCTGGATGCAGGGGGTAAGGTCGCTGCCGTGATGACAAAGCAGGGCGATATTCCTGCCGCGGCCGTGGTTTGCGCGGCCGGCGTGTGGAGCAACGAAATCGCTCGCACTGTGGGGATCGAGCTGCCTGTGAAGCCGCGCAAAGGCCACATCCTGGTCACGGCTCGCACACCGGGGCTTATTGTTCATCCCATACTGGAGGGCAGCTACGCTGCCTCCGTGCAATCTTCGGCCGAGGATTTGCAGGTAGCATTGGTTGCGGAGATGAGCGCCGGAGGCACGGTCCTTTTGGGCAGCAGCCGGGAGTTCGTCGGATTCGACCGCACCGTTTCCACAGCCGTGATGCGGGCCATCGCTGAACGTGCAGTCCGCTTTCTACCCCGGTTGATGAAAACCAGCATCATCCGGAGCTATGCCGGACTGCGGCCGTGGAGCCCGGATCATCTGCCACTGGTCGGGCCGATAGCGGCAGTGCCGGGCTTCTACCTGGCGACGGGGCATGAGGGCGCGGGGATCGGCCTGGCGCCTGTGACCGGGCAGATCATCGCCGATTGCATTGTCGGGGGAAGAGAGCCGGCGATCGGGGAATCAGTCAGGCCGGGAAGGTTCGTGGATCGCTGAGAAGTTTCCAACGCGGCACATGTGAGCACGCACCACGCTGTGAGCATTCCAAACTGCATCTCGGAGGCAACACTACATGATACAACATCTTACCACCATCGTTGCGTCGACAAAGAAGACGGTTGAGATCAATCGCGAGAATCCGACCGTCATCATCGGAGAACGCATAAATCCTACTGGCCGCAAGCAGGTCTTGGCGGCTTTTGCCGCGGGCGATTTTGAGATCGCGCGCAAGGACGCCCTGGCGCAGGTGGCAGCCGGTGCGCACATGCTGGACGTGAACGCGGGCGTGCCCGGCGCGGACGAGCCGGCATTGCTCACCCAGGTTCTGAAGACTGTTATGGAGGCTACCGATGTGCCGCTGTGTATCGACACAGCCGACCCGGCCGCCCTGGCCGCGGCACTGGCGGTTTATGATGGCAAAGCATTGGTTAACTCCTGCAACGGCGAGGAACGATCGCTGAATGCGATTCTGCCCATCGTCAAGGAACACAGCGCCGCGGTCATCGGCTTGTGCATGGATGACAGCGGCATCCCGGATACGCCGGAGGCCCGGTTGCGTGTGGCAGGCAAAATCATCGAGCGGGCTGGCAAGCTGGGCATCCCGGTCGAAGATGTCGTGATTGATCCGCTCGCGCTCACCATGGGCGCTGACGCTAACGCGGGGCGGCTGGCATTGGATTCCATCGAGTTGATCGTGAAGGAGTTCGGCGTCAACATCACCATGGGCGCCAGCAACATCTCCTTCGGCATGCCCGATCGTGCATCGATCAACTCGACCTTCATCGCCATGGCGATCCATGCCGGACTGACTTGCCCGATCACGAACCCGTTGGTGCCGGCGGTGACCATCGCAATTTTGGCGGCCGATCTGGCCATGGGGCATGATGCTTACGGGATGCGGTGGATCAAAGCCTTCCGCAAGCGCCAGGCGGCCGGCACCGCGACGTCATAACTGCACAGATCCGATGCCATGAGAGGCCGGGTCGGATGGTATCGGTTTGGTTACAAGGGAGTCTGCATGGTTCTCACTGATGCTCAGCGAGCGTACTCGCAAATCAAAGAGCGGATCATCACGACGATATTGAAGCCGGGATCAGTGATCGAAGAGGCCGGGCTCATGAGCGAGCTGGGCCTGGGGCGCACCCCGATCCGCGAGGCGCTCAAACTCCTGGAGGCCGAGCGCCTGGTCGTTGTGTCCCCTCGCCGCGGCATATTTGTCGCCGATGTCACCTTGACCGATCTCCGTCAGATCGAGGAGATCCGCCTGGAACTGGATTCTCTTTGTGCCCGGCTGGCAGTACAGCGCATGACGTCGCCCCAGCTAGAGGAAATGCGAAGGCTGGTGGCTGAGCTGGAGCAGGCGGACGGGCAATACACACAGGCAGACCTCCTTAATCTCGACCGTCGCTTTCATGCTTTGCTGCGCGAGGCTGCTGACAATCGGATGCTGGAAACCGAGTGCAAGATGTTCTTCAATCTGTCGCTGCGCATCTGGTATCTCTTTGTAGATCGGTTGGTTCCCGAGAACCTGGCTGAGGACGCGTTCGCAGAAATCCTGAAGGCGGTGGAAAGCAAGGACGTCCAACGCGCCGATCGGGCGATGCGTAGGCATATCTTACAGTTCGGAGAAGCGATCAAACAGTTCATCTGAGTGAAAGAGGAGAATACACTTCAATGAGCGACATCCTTTCGAGAATCTCAGAGGCGATCATCGAGGGCAATGCCGGAGATATGGTCGATCTGACGGAAGAAGCCCTCGATGACGGCCTGGAAGCCCAGGAGATCCTGGACAAGGGGTTGATGGCCGGCATGGATTATGTCGGCGTCGAGTTCAAAGCCGGCAACATGTTCGTCCCCGAGGTGTTACGCTCAGCCAAGGCGATGCAGGCCTCGATGGATATCTTGCGACCGCTGCTGGCCAAAGCGGGGGCTAAGAACACAGGCAAGATCCTGCTGGGAACGGTGAAGGGTGACCTTCACGATATCGGCAAAAACCTGGTCGGCATCATGTGCGAGGGCGCCGGGTTCCAGGTCAAGGATTTGGGCAAGGATATCGACCCCGAAGGATTTGTTAAAGCCGTGAAGGACTTCGGCCCGGACCTCGTCGGCATGTCCGCGTTGCTCACGACGACGATGCGGTCGATGGGACACACCATCAAGGCCTTGGAAGAAGCCGGCTTGCGTGACAAGGTCAAGGTGATTATCGGCGGCGCGCCGGTGACCCAGGCGTTTGCAGATCAGATCAACGCGGATGGCTACGCTCCCAATGCCGCCGCCGCTGCGGATCTGGCCAAGAAGCTGGTAGGGGCAGCATGAGGTGTATCTGTCGGTCTTCGACCGAGCCAGCACGGCCGGTCGGGGGCCAGCCAGAGCAATTTGGGAGAGATTACCAGCGTTTCAGCGAAAGGAGACCCTCTAGATGAGGACGAACTACGTAGCCAATGCGGGCGTGCGATTCAACGTTTTCTCACAGGATCAACTGGAGGAAGAGTTTAACGGCATCCTCCATCTCCTGCAGTATACGGGCCTGGACGTGAAGCACGAGGAAGCCCGCGATATCCTCAAGAAGGCTGGCGCGTGGGTGGACGGCGACCGGGTGCGGCTGCCGTCGTACATGGTGAAGGACGCGCTGCGCAAGGCGCCGCGCAGCTTCACGCTGTGGGCGCGCGACGGCAATCCGAAGCACGACATTCACATCGGTCCTGGCCGCGCGCATTTCGGTCCTGGCCCCACGTGCACTCATTTCATCGACCCGGAGACCCTGGAGCGGCGACCTTACACCAAGGCCGACGTGCCGCTTGTGGCCCGCATGGTGGATGCTCTGCCCAACATTGATTTCTGCGAGTCACTGGGCACTGTGGGTGATGTGCATTTCGATCTCGGGGCGCTGTACGAGTTTGCCGGGATGTTTCCCAATACCAGCAAACCGATCGTCGCCTGGTCTTACGATAGGTTTGATTCAGCCGGTATCCATGAGATTGCCGTGGCCGAGGCTGGCGGGCAGCGGGCGTTCGAGCAGCGGCCCACCTATGTCCACTACTGCGAGCCGTTGTCGCCGCTGGTCAGCACCTTCGAGGCGATCGATAAGCTCATCTTTGCCGCGACGCATCGCGTCCCGCTGGTCTTCACCCCCTGCCCCATTGCCGGCGGCACCGCGCCGATCACCGGGGCGGGCATCATCGCCCAGGGCGCGGCCGAATCGTGGATGGGCCTGGTCCTGGCGCAGACACTCCAGCCGGGCTTACCCTTTTTCATGGGCGGTGTGTTCTCGGCGATGGACATGAACACGATGATCCTGTCCTACGGCGCGCCGGAGCTGCCGCTGTACATGGCCGGGCTTACTGAGCTGGCGCACTACGTCGGCCTGCCGCTGTGGCAGACAGGCGGCTGCACCGACTCCAAGTGCTTTGACGGGCAGGCAGTGATCGAGGGCTCGATCTCGGTCTTCATGTCGGCGCTTACCAGCGGCGACCTGTGCCACGACGTGGGATACACCGAGAGCGCCATGACCGGCTCGCTGTTCCAGCTTTGCGCGATGGATGAAGCCATCGGCTATTCGCGGCGCATCACGCGCGGCATCGAGGTCAATGATGATACGCTGGCCGTGAACGTGATCGCCAAAGTAGGGCCGAACAATCACTATCTGCGACAGCCGCACACCCGTAAGTATTACAAGACCGAGTACTTCTACCCCAAGCTGCTCGATCGACAAGATTTCGAGAACTGGAGCGCTACCGGCAGCTTGACGCTGAAAGACCGAACCATCGCCCGGGTGCGCGACATCCTGGTCACTCACAAGCCGTCGCCGATCAAGCCTGAGACGCAAAAAGTCATCGAGAAAGTTCTGGCTGAGGCGGAAGAGCGAGTTAAAGACAAGAAGTAGGAGAGATCCCCCATGAGCAGACTGCTTGAAAGAATTGCTACGGCCATCCTGGAAGGGGATGCGGAACAGATTGCGAAATTGGTTAACAAAGCGCTCGGCGAGGGCATGAGCGCGAGCGAGATCATGGATAACGGCTTGCTGGTTGGCATGAACGAAGTGGGTGTCCGTTTCAAGGCCGGTGACATGTTCGTGCCCGAGGTTCTGATGTCGGCCGAGGCCATGCAGGCTGGGACGACGATCCTGCGTCCGCTGTTAACAAGCGCCGGCGCTAAACAAGCCGGCAAGGTGCTGCTGGGTACAGTTAAAGGTGACTTGCATGACATCGGCAAGAACCTGGTTGCGATGATGTGCGAAGGTTCCGGGTTTGAGGTGATTGACATCGGCTTTAACGCAGATCCGGAGAAGTTTGTCGAGGGGATCAAAAAGCATCAGCCGCAGGTTGTCGGCATGTCGGCCATGCTGACCACGACTATGCGCGCGATGGGATATACCATTAAGGCGCTGGAAGAGGCCGGGCTGCGCGACACCATCAAGATCATGGTCGGCGGTGCACCAGTGGACGCTGAGTTCGCCAAGCGCATCGGCGCTGATGGCTACGGCTCGAACGCGCCGGCCGGCGCTGAACTCGCCAAGAAGTTCGTCGGTGTGGCGTGATGGACCGATCGGGAGAGTGTCGACACAGGAGAGCCCTCCATATGTTGCCTATTGTCGTCGTGACTTGTAAAGTGTTGGCCGTCGCGCTGGAGCGCGTGTTGCCGCCGGACCTGGCCGAACAGGTCAAATTCCTCGAATACGGCTTGCACCGCGTGCCCGTTAAGCTAACCGACGCAGTGCAGGAGGCTTTGGACGAGATCGAGCAGCCGAGCCTGGTGATCTTGGGCTACGGATTGTGCGGCAATGGGCTGCGAGGCATCCGGGCAGGCCGGCACACGCTGCTGATACCGCGGACGGACGATTGTATCGCCATCCTGTTGGGATCATACAAAGCGTACATGCGCGAATTTAGCGCGGTGCCAGGGACGTACTACCTGACCAAAGGCTGGCTCGAATCTGGCAGCCATCCGCTGAAAGAATACTACGAATATCTGCCGAAGTACGGCTCCGAAGAGACGATGTGGATCCTGGATCAGCAATACAGGCATTACGGGCGGATTGCGTTGGTGGCATCCACACCCGATGAGCTTGCACAGTACCGTGATCAGGCCCTGGAAGTCGCCCGCTTCTGCGAGCGGTGGGGCATGCGCTACGAAGAAATCGTCGGATCTGACGACTACGTGCGGCGGCTGATTGAAATGGCCATCGCCATGCGCGATGACGGCTCGGAAGGTCGCGTGAGTTCCGACTTCCTGGTGATCCCGTCCGGCGGGCAGATCCGGCAAGAGATGTTCATGCGGTGATTTGGTAGACTGGTCATTCGGTAGATTGGTAAATTGGTGGACACCGAGTACCGATCTACCAGTTTACCAGTTTGCTATGCTACCAACACACAGGAGATCAGACCATGCAGGTCAGAAAGAATAATTACACAGTCAATGCGACACCGACGCTCCAGGTGTTGACGGAGCAGCAGATCGAAGCGATCTACTACACCGCTCTGGGCGTGCTGTCGGAGACCGGTGTGCGCGTGTATGACAAGGAAGGCTGGGATCTGGCCTACCAGGGTGGTGCCAGCATCGAGGACATCACCGACGGCAGCGCCCTGGTCAAGATGCCTTCCTGGATGGTGGACAAGGCCCGGGCGACGCTGCCCCAACGCATCCGGGTGATCGGCCCGGCATACAAGGACGGCACCCGGAAGCACAAGATGGATCTTTTCAAGAACGAGATCTATTACGGTACCGGCTCCGATACGCCCTTCACCATTGATCCCTACACCCTCCAGCGTCGCCGCGCGCTTTACAAGGACGTGAAGAACCTGGCGAAACTGGCCGAGGCGCTACCCAACGTCGACTTCTTCATGTCACTGGGCATCACCCAGGACACGGCCGTGGGCACCTACGATCGCTGGCAATACCTGGCCATGCTGGAAGCCACCAACAAGCCGATCAATATCACCGCGGTAGACATCGAAGGCGTCAAAGACCAGCTTGAGATGGCCTACATCCGCCTGGGCGGCAAGGAAGAGTGGAAGAAGGCGCCGTGCTTCTCGCTCTACAACGAGCCGGTGTCGCCACTGAGCCACTCCGAGGAAGTGATCCAGAAGCTCTTGTTCTGTGCGGATAACGACATCCCCATCGTCTACACGCCCTGCCCGCTGGCCGGCGCCACCTCGCCGGCCACGCTGGCCGGCACCATGGTGCAAGCACTGACGGAGAGCCTCTTCGGCATCGTGTTGAGCCAGTTGCGCAAGCCCGGCACGCAAGTTATTATCGGCGGCCTGATGTCGGCCATGGATATGCAGACCGCGGTTTACTGCTACGGCTCGCCTGAGATGGCGCTGCTGAGCGCGGGCTACACCGAGATCACCAAGTGGATGCGGGTGCCCGAATATGAGACGGCCGGCTGCTCCGACGCCAAGAGCTTCGATGAGCAGGCGTGCATGGAGGCGGCGATCAACATCACGACCGCGGCATTGGTGGGTGGCAACATGATCCACGACATCGGCTACATCGAGCAGGGCCTCTGCTCCAGCCCCCACATGCTGGTCGCATCGGACGACATCATCAGCCGCACCAAGCGTCTTCTGCGCGGTATTCCGGTAGATGATGACGCGCTGGCGCTGGGCGTAATGGATGAGATCGGCCCTGGTGGCCACTATCTTGCCCACGACCACACCTACAATCGGTTCAAGACCGAGAACTGGCGCTCACCGTTGGTCGACCGGCAGGTTTACGCCGACTGGGTCGCCTCGGGCAGCAAGGATTACCAGCAGCGCGTCCATGCGCGGATGATCGAGATCCTCGAGGCCGAGGCAGAACCGTTGCTGGATGAGAAAATGTACAAGGAACTGCGCCGCGTCTGCGAGCTTGCTGATGCACGGCACAAAGACGAAGAGCTGGGTGTGTCGATGTTTGTCTGATAGTAACGATTTGGCATTCTGAGAATTCCATGCCGCCGCCAGGTGCGGCGGCATATGCCAGAGAAGAAACTGGCGCTGTCATCCTGAGGCCGAGTCCCTGACAGCGGTGAACGGCGCAAGGTCGTCAGGCCGAAGGATCTGTCGTGGCAGTTTCTTGAGAGCGGGTTGTTAACCCACTCAGAATGACAGATCTGACCTCTTTTCTAAAGATCGTATATCGCAGCGAGGTGCTGCATTGGACACAAACACCGTGACTTCTGATAGCCTGGTGCTGGGCATCGACACCGGCGGTACTTACACCGACGCGGTGCTGATGGAATACCATTCGCGGCGGGTGCTGGCTTCGCACAAGAGCCTCACCACCAAGCGCGACTTCTCTATCGGCATCGAGAAGGTTATCGAGGGGATTCACATTGAGGACCCATCTGCAATCAAGATGGTGTCTATCTCTACCACTCTCGCTACCAACGCGATCGCCGAGGGAAAAGGGAAACGGGTCGCGTTGTTTTTGATAGGCTACGATCCTGAGCTCGTTGCCAACTTCAAGATGGAGAAGCGATTTGCGACCCCCCAGTTCTACTATTTCCAGGGCGGACACGACCTCTACGGCCGGGAAAAGGCCGAGCTGGATCTGTCGGGTATCCTGGCGCAGGTTAACAGGATCAAGGATCATACGGACGCGCTGGCCGTTTCGAGCTACTTCAGCCCGCTCAACCCCGAGCACGAGAACCGGGTTTACAACGCTATCTCTCGCATTTGCGATTTACCCATCGTGTTGGGCCATCAACTCTCGACCAAGCTCGGCTCGGTGGAGCGGGCGACGACCGCCGCGTTGAACGCTTCGCTGCTGGCGGTCTTACAAGATTTCATCATCGCCGTGCGCAGGGCCACGGAGCGCCGCAAGATCAACGCGCCACTGATGGTGGTGCGCGGCGATGGCACACTGATGAGCGACGAGTTCGCTGCACGCACCCCGGTCGAGACGATCCACTCCGGGCCGGCGGCCAGCGCTATCGGTGGTCGCTTCCTCTCCGGGTTGGATGATGCGCTGGTCGTGGATGTCGGCGGGACGACGACCGATCTCGCGTTGATCGAAGCCGGGCAGGTCACCGTCGGTGTCGAAGGCGCGACGGTGGGCGAGTATAAGACGTGCGTTCAGGCTGCCAATCTGCTTTCCATTGCCCTGGGCGGTGACAGCCACATCACGTTCACCCGCGACCAGCAGATCATGGTGGGCCCTGAGCGGGTCTTGCCCTTGTCGCACCTGTCTGCGGACTGCCCTGATGTCGGCAAACGGCTGAAAGCGTTGGCGCGTCGACAATGGGCACAAGCCACGCCCGATTGGCTGGAGTACTGGTATCTGCTGCGCGAACCGCCGCCGGGCCTTCTGGAGACGCCGTGCGAGGAGGCGCTCGTCAACCTCTTGCGCGGCGGGCCACAGCCGGTGCCCGACATCCTGAAACACCTCAGAGTGTTGCATATCGGCCAGGTGGAAGCCAAGGAGTTGCTGCGCCAGGAGATCGTCGGCAAGGCCGGGCTTACGCCTACCGACCTCATGCACGTCGAAGGCACTTACACCAGTTGGGACGCCGAGGCTGCCGCGGTGGCACTGGAGGTGTTTGCGCACAACCGGTGGCTTGAGGCGGCCGAAGTGCGTGACCAAATCTGGCACCGGGTCAATGAGATGGCGTTGCACGCGATCGTCACGTTTCTGTCTGGCAGGCGGCTTATACCGCCGGGCGCGGCAGACCAAACACGTGACGACGGCATCGGTCCCTGGTTTTTCTACAACAGCCTGTACCATACCCATCCCCACCTGGATACCCAGTTTCATCTGCGCCGGCCCATCATCGGCATCGGCGCGCCGGCCGGATTATTCCTCAAGCCGGTCGCCGATGCCCTGCACACTGAGCTGATCCTGCCGGAGTATTATGAGGTCGCCAATGCAGTTGGGGCCATCGCCGGCACCGTGATGGTGACAGAGGAAATCCTGGTGTATCCGCAACTCAACCAGACGGGGCTGGAGGTCTTGGGGTACTATTGCCAGACGGGGGAGGGACGATTTGAGTTTGAGGAGCTGGACGGTGCCCTGACGCACGCCCGGTCGCTCAGCCGAGAGCGGGCCTTGGGCGGCGCGCTCCGTTCGGGCGCTGATAAGCCCCAGGTGGTGGTCCAGGAATTCAACGATGGGCTGGATACTTACCGCATACGCGCCAAGGCTATGGGCAAACCGCGTTTGGCGCGGTGAGGAGGATGGAGATGGAATTCCAGCGCGTTGACACGCAACGTGCCTATGAGCTGATCTGGGACAGAATCACTACGCTGGCCCTCAAGCCCGGCGCGCCGATCAACGATCAACAACTGGCCGGCGAGTTGGGCATGGCGCTGACTCCCGTCCAGGAGGCGCTGAAGTTGCTGGCGCACGAGCACCTGGTTGTGATCACGCCTCGCCATGGCATGTACGTCGCCGAATTGAATACACCCGATCTCGATCAGCTCAGCGAGTTGCGGCTGTCGCTGGAGTCGCTGGCGGCGGGTTTGGCCGCGCAGCGCGCCGGTGCTGATGACCTGGCCGTGCTGAAGGCGATCCGAGAGGAGCAACTTGCCGCTGATCCGAGCGACGCACGGCGTCTGTTCGAGATAGACCATAAATTCCATAAGGCCATCGCGCAGGCCGCGCACAACCGGTATCTTGCCCAGACGCTGGACCATTTCTTCGGGTTATCACTGCGGTTGTGGTATCTGGTGTTGCCTCACCTGGCGTTCTTGCCGGCTGCCGTCGGTGAGCATCTCGAGCTGGTCGATGTCATCCGCCGCGGTGATGCTGCTGCGGCCGAGCGCATCATGCAGAGCCATGTAGAAGAGTTTTACAGCAACGTCCGGGCCGTCTTGAAGACGGACAGATAAAAGCAGCCAGACGCTGACATCTTGGAGTGGTATCGTGACCGGTAGCATGAGCTCAAGCAGCGATCTTTCCCTGGAGCCGCGCGGGAAGAGCCACGTCGGCGGGATCGAGACTGGCCGCGCTTACGACCTGATTCGGACGCGCATCATGACCCTGGCGCTGCCGCCGGGCGCCGGCATCAAGCCCGATCATCTTGCGCAGGAGTTGGGATTGGGCCAGGCCAGCGTCGAGGAGGCGCTCGAGCTGCTGGCGTACGACGGGCTGGTCGTGATTACACCGCCACAGGAGCACGGCGTTTACGTCGCTAACGTGTACCTGATGGACCTCGATCAGCTCAGCGAAACCCGTTTGCGGCTGGAGGTGCTCTCAGCGCGGCTGGCGGCTCAACGTGCTTCCGCCGACGACCTGGCCGTTCTTGACCTGTTGCGCACAGAGCAGGGGACGACCCCGGCTGACGATTTGCGTCGCTTGCTGGATGTTGATCACAAGTTCCACCAGGCTATCGCCGCGGCTTCGGGCAATCGCTACCTTGCCGATACCCTCGACCGCCTCTTCGGGCTCTCCCAACGCCTCTGGTACATGGCGTTGCCGCGCCTGGTTTCGAGCGGCGCTTTGCCCGTCGCGGTCGAGCGGCATCTTGAGCTGACCGATGCCATTCGCGCCGGTGACGCCGACCACGCCGCGGCCATCATGGCCGAGCACGTGTCGGAATTCTACGCGCAGGTGCGGGCCCGGCTTACGGCGAAAGTGACGGTGAGCTACGGCAACGACGCGCGTTCGGTGACCGTAGACGAAGGCAGCCTGCTCAGCGGCGCGATCATCGCCACCGGCTTGCCCCTGGAGCAGCCGTGCGCGGGCCGTGGCACCTGCCTCAAGTGCAAAGTCATGGCCGAAGGCGCGCTCAGCCCGCTGGACGAGCTCGAGTTGGCTGGCCTTTCGCCGGCCGAGCGGGCGGCCCACTACCGGCTGGCGTGTCGCGCCCGAATAATGGGTGATGTCTCGGTCACGCTTGCGCCCATCGTGGTCTACTCCAACAAGATCTTCCGGGCGAGCAACGACCACCGCCGCGCTGGCGTGCCGCTGGGCCTGGCTATCGACCTGGGCAGCACGACCGTGGCAGCGTTCGTCACCACGCTGGACACCGGCAAGGTGTGCGCGGGTGCGGCCGCGTTGAACCAACAGACCGCTTTCGGCGCGGATGTGATCTCGCGCCTGGCTGCCGCGCTGAACGGCCCGGAAACGGCCGAACGGATTTCGATCCTGGCGCTCTCTTCCATTGTGCAGGCGGTGGACGCGCTCAAGCTGGCGCCGAGCGTCAAGGAGCGCGTTCGCAAGGTCACTATCGTCGGCAACTGTGCCATGCATCATCTGCTGCTGCGCTATCCTGTGGACACCCTGGCCGGGATTCCCTTCCAGCCGTATGCGACGGCATCGGTGCGCCTCCGCGGCGATGGCGGACACAATCCGTTCGCCGATATCTTCCCGCCCGGCGCTGAGGTAGCGCTGCCACCCCTGGTCGGCGGCTTCGTCGGATCGGACGCGCTGGCGTGCCTGCTCTACTACGGCTTCGACCGGGCGCCTGCGCCGATGGCCGCCATCGACCTGGGCACCAACGGCGAGGTGATGGTGACTGACGGCCGGTGCATCCTGGTGGCCTCGACGGCCGCAGGACCGGCGTTCGAGGGAGTCAACATCTCGTGCGGCACCCGCGCGGTGGATGGCGCGATCATCGGCGCGCAGCTTGATGCCACAGGCGGCAGCCTGACTCTCACGACGGTCGGCGATCAGCCGCCGGTGGGGTTGACCGGTTCCGGGCTGCTGGAACTGGTGCGCGAGCTGCGCCGGGCCGGCGTGATTGACGTGAAAGGGCGGATCTCGCCGGAGCACCCGCTCTTCGGCTCACGTCTCAGCTACGACGAGCAAAATGTCCGCCGCTTCTTGGTCACCAACCAGGGCGTGGACCGCCGTGGCGTCGACGCCGATGAAGAAGGCGTCCGGATTTCGCTTTATCTCACGCAGCATGACGTGCGGGAGTTGCAAAAAGCCAAGGGTGCGATCAGGGCCGCGATCGAGACGCTGATGGCCCGACTGAACCTGGAAGCCGCTGATCTCAAGCGCATGATCCTCACGGGTTCCTTCGGCAGCCAGTTGAATGTGGATGCAGTCGTCGAGCTGGGGATGATCCCCAACGCACCCCGCGAAGTGATCGAGATGTCGGCCAACGGCGCCGGCCTGGGTGCGGCGATGATGCTGGACGACGCGGAGTTCGCCCGCGCCGAGCGGATCGCGGCCGCGGCCGAACAGGTAGATCTCGACATGGACCCCAACTTCGACCGGCGCTACATCGAATCGTTGAATCTCGTCTCAGAGGTGGGCCAATGATCGATTCAGGCAAGCGCTGGATCGGATTGGGCCTGGTAATCCTGGCCACCTTTTTTTGGTCAACGGCCGGCTTGTTCATCACAGCCATTGTGCGGGGCAGTGGGATATCCGCCCTGGGCCTGGCGTTTTGGCGGGTGCTGTCCGCCTGCCTGATCCTGCTCGCAGGCCTCCTGGCGATTCGACCGGGTGCATTGCGCGTCCGACGGCGTGATCTGCCGTGGCTGGCGGGTATGGGGGTGTTGGCGGTAGGAACGTTCCAGGTACTCTGGATCCTCGCCGTCATGACCAACGGCGTGTCGGTCTCGACAGTGATTCAATGCAACGCGCCGATCATCGTCACGCTCCTGGCCCGGGTGTTCTGGCGGGAGTCGCTGACGTGGCGCAAGTGGGTCGCCATCGGGTTGGCGTCCATCGGCACGATCCTGGTCTCGGGGCTGAGCGGCACGGGCAACATCCATATCACGTCGCTGGGGCTGCTGATCTCACTTGGATCGGCTCTAACTTACGCCGCGATCACCTTGTTTTCCAAAAAGCTGACCGGTCGCTATAATTCGTTTGTGATCCTGGTGTATTCGTTCGGCTTCGCCGCACTGGCTCTCTTGCCCTTTCAGTTCGGCCGGGCGCTCCCGGCCCATATCAGTGAGCTGGCCATCGCGACGTTTGCCGGGCTGGTGATTCTCACAACCATCACCGGCTATGGCGTTTACATGTTGGGTCTGCGCCACCTGCAGGCCAGCGTGGCGTCCATCGTGGCGATGTCCGAGGTGCCGTTCGCGGCGTTCTTCGGCTATGTTTTTCTTGGCGAACGGTTGGGGGTCTGGCAGGTGCTGGGCGCGCTGGCAGTGGTGGGCGGGGTCGTTCTGTTATCGCTGCGATCGAGACGGGAAGAAAAGTCGAACGCTGAGAACGCAGATCAATCGCAGGTGGTCGCAGAGGCTTGAATAAACCGGGAAGAATAGATACCTGGGAAGAAACTGCGATGCTCCGCGTCATCTGTGTTCCGGCAGCAGATTCTATGTAAAGGAGCCTCATGATGGCCGAACACAAGCTGCTTTATCTTTCTCGCGCCGATGTGGAAGCCGTTGGCGTGTCGATGCGCGAGGTCATCGAGACGCTGGAAGTTGCCTTCCGCGAGCATGGCCTGGGTCACGTGGAGATGCCGCCGAAGCCCGCCGTAAGCTCCCGGCCCGACGCGTTTATCCATGCCATGCCGGCGTGGATCCCCGCTCTGCACGCTCTCGGGTTGAAGTGGGTCAGCGCTTACCCGGAGAACCACAAATACAACCTGCCATACATCTCCGGTCTCGTGATCCTCAACGATGACGAGACGGGCATGCCCCTGGCCGTGATGGATTGCACCTGGATTACCCGCATGCGCACGGGCGCGGCAACCGCCGTCGCTGCCAGGTATCTGGCCCGGCCCGAGTCCGAGACGGTGGGCATCCTCGGCTGCGGTGTGCAGGGGCGCAGCAACCTGGAGGCGCTGAAGGCGCTCTTCCCGGTCAAGCGGGTGATGGCCTACGACAAGTCGCCGGAGAATGCCGAGCGATACGCGGTCGAGGTCCGGGAGCGTTGGGGACTTGACGTAACGGTGGCCCGCGGGCCGCGCCAGGCCGTCACCGGGTGCGACATGGTCGTGACCGCCGGCCCGATCCTGCTCACGCCGCACGCAACCATCCAGGCCGGCTGGCTTGACGAGGGAGCGTTCGCGTCGATGGTAGATTTCGATTCCTACTGGTCGCGCGCCGCGTTGAAAGAGGTGGACAAGTTTGTCACCGACGACGTGCCGCAGATCGAGCATTACCGCACGCTCGGCTACTTCCAGGACATCCCGCCGATCTACGGCACGGTGGGCGAGCTGGTCACCGGTCAGAAGCCGGGCCGGCAGTCGCCGAAGGAGCGGACGATCACCTGCAACCTGGGCCTGGCGCTGGATGACATGGCAACCGCGCCCATCGTCTACCGCCGCGCGGTCGAGCGCGAGATGGGAACCTGGCTGCCGTTGTAACGCATCTTATTCAGTTGATCGTTACCGTGCTCAGACGTGCAGAGTCGCCTTACTGAAAGAGCTTATCATCTCCCTTTCAAAATCAACTTCAAAAGGGCGTTTGATAGCCGACGTAACATCGCAGTCCGGCGGCTTCGAAGATGCGCTGAACAGTCGCCATGGTTTCTGGGGACGGAGATACGACCTCCGCGTATCTGTATGTTGAGCCGAGTTGTTCGTACTTGGAATGACCGAGACGATGGAATGGCAGGATGTTGACTTCGGGCAGGTGGAGTTTCTCGACGAACCCGGCGGTGGCCCGGAGATTATCAACCGTATCATTGAATCCCGGCACGATGGGCACGCGGATCACCAGCCGGCCATTCCATCCTGAGGAAGCTACCGCCGCGATGTTGCTCAAGATCAGCTCATTGCCCGCGCCGGTCCCTGCCTGGTGCGCCGCCGAATCCATGTGCTTGAGGTCGATGAACAGCCAGTCCGTCCATTGCAGAACCCGGAGCAGGAAACCGGTCTCGACAAACGCGGAGGTCTCTATGGCCGTATGCATGTACGCAAACCGGCAACGTTCGAGCACGGCGGCGATAAACTCTTTTTGCAGCAGTGGCTCGCCGCCGCTGAACGTCACACCCCCTTGACCTCCCCAGAAGCCCTGGTCTCTCGTGAGAATCCGCAAGAGCTCATCCGCCGTGTAAGGACGGCCGGCGACCCGCAGGGCCTCATGCTGGCAAGCCTGGACGCATTCCATCGTGCGGCAGCGGTCGCAGAATGAGCGGTCAAATGTCAGGCGGGGGCTTGCGTCGGAAATGATGCCAATGGCGCCATAAGGGCACGCGCGGATGCAAGGGGAGCGAACCGGGCGGCATTTCTGGCCGCGATACATCAGGTGTGGACGCAAGAGCTGGCCTTCGGGGTTGGCACACCACGCGCAGCGCAGGGGGCATCCGCTGAGGAACACCAGCGTCCGGCAACCAGGTCCGTCGTGGACTGAGTACGCCTGGATGTCGAAGATCAAGCCGCTCGCGCTCGAATTCATCGGTTCAGTCCGCTGGACGCCAGGCAAACCACTCGCAGGTGACACCAATCAGGTCGGGGTAGGTCAGCGGGCGGGCCTCCACCGCGCCGCAGACACCGAGGTAGTCTCGCTCGGCAGGGAGGTAGTGCAGGCAGTGCTTGCACTTTGGCAGCTTTTCAAAGAACTCGCACGCCTCCCCGTCGGCGAGGACCATCTGCTTTCTGACGTGGCAAAACCCTTTGGCTACATCCACCGGCGCGAAATTCCGGCAGTCGATCATTTTGAACGTCGGTTGCACCGCTCACACTCCTTCATACTCGGTTCGGGCGATGACCTCGTCCTGGATGGGTTTGCCGATCTCGACCCAGTATTGGGTAAAACCGGCCACCCGAACCACCAAATCGCGGTATTCCTCCGGGATCCTTTGAGCATCACGCAGCATCTTGGAATCCACGATGTTGTATTGGATGTGAAAGCCGCCCTTGCGCATGTACGCCCGCGTCAGATCCAGCAGCTTCCGTGCGCCCTCCACGCCCTGCACCGCGCTGGGGTGAATCTTGAAATTCAACTGCGAGTTCTGCGACCTGGAGTGATCCCAGCAGGTGGCCGAAGTGAACAGCGCGTAGGGGCCGTTGCGGTCGGTGCCCGGATATGCCGACATGGATGCGTCCGCGAACGTCGTGCCGGCCAGCCGGCCGTCGGGCGTGGCGATGGTCGCGGCGCCCATCGGCGCGTGGGTAGACACCGAGATCTGGCACGGGTAGTACGGCGCGGCGTTGAGCGACTCGTAGTCGTGGCACATGGCGCAGAGCCATGCTTCCCACTCTTTCAGGATGGCGTCCACATATGGATCGTCGTTGCCGTACTTGGGAGCAGTCAGGCACAGGTGATGGATATGGTCGTACCTGTCCCCGCCCTCTTTCTTCTCCTGGTCTGCCAGCGAGTAGGACCCCACCTCGGCCGCGGCTTTGAACCCGAAATCCTCCCGCAGCGCCTCGCGCAACTCATCCAGCGTCACCGCCCGGTCTGTGTAGACGAGCTTCTTGAGTGCGGCGAGGCTGTTGACCAAGTTGATGGTCCCACAGGTTTCGACATTGTGGGTGGCGTTATAGCGATAGCCCAGTTCGTTAATAAGATGGCCGACCTCCAGACAGTCCGGCTTGAGCAGGGAGTTAAAGATCGCCATGTTGTTCTTGCGCCAGATGTCGTGCTGGATGTTGTTGGTGAGCGACAGCACCTCCACCGCCCGCGCAAAGTACGCTTTGACCTGCTCGAAGAGCTCCTCGTAGGATGCCAGTTGCTTACCGTGGGTGGAAAAGACGCGGATGCCGGTGCGCTGATCCACCCCATCGAACAGGACCAGCTCCAGGATCTTGGGCAGCGAGATGAAGTGAACGCCAACGCTGGTGGGCTGGCCTGAGCCACCGGGAATCAGGTACGTGGTGCTGTTCAGCGTCAACGGCATCCATGAGCAGGGCGACGTTTCCAGACAGCCGCCGATGGCGACGGCGCGCGCTTCAGGCAACGACATCCCTTCTGCGCCGTACTGCGACAGCAGGAATTCGATGGCCACGCGGTTGTTCATAAACGCCGGGTAGCCGGCGCCGGTCTTGACGCACGCCACCGCCTTGAGCAGGAAGGGTTCCGGCAGTTTGTCGTCGTAGAGCACCGACAGCGTGGGCTGCGTGCTGACGCAGTTGATGGCGGCCTGGATGATCAGCTCTTCCAGGCGGTTGCACGCGGGCGCGCCGTCCGCGGTCAGGCCGCCCAGGCTCAGGTTGTTGAAGGTGTTGCCGGAGAGCACACCGCCGACCACGCCCGTCGAGGCGAAGCAGTCAAGGCAGGTGAACTTGACGCGCTGGCATTCCAGCAGCTCCAGGACCTCCGCTTCGGTGACGCGGCCTGCCGCGATGTCCTGCTCGAACCACGGAAAGAGCACCTGCCCCAGGCGCCCCGGTGACATGCCGGAGATCGCGTCCTCGTTGAGCGTGGCGACGTGAATCGTCCAGCACAACTGAAGCGCTTCGCGGAAGGTGCGAGGCGGATGGTGCGCGATCCATTCCAGGCATCCGGCGATGTCCTGGTACTCCTTCCTCTGGGCGGGATCCTTTTCCGAGGCTTCCAACCGCCGTGCTTCTCTGGCATAGTTCAGGATCCACTTCTGAATGCCCTCCAGCACGTGGATCACCGCCTCATAGTTGTACAGGCGGTTCATGCCGGTCATGCCGTCACCGCCGGGCTTGCCTGCCACCTGGTTTTTCTTCTCGCGCGCCATCTCAACCAGCCCGTCAAAGCCGTATTGCAGCGGGTAGTAGTAGTTGGTGACCTCACGACCCTGGGGCAAGGTGTAGCCGGAATCGAACATGCAGACCACGGCTTTCATGATCGCTTCCTTGATGTCGTAGCCGGGCACCATCTGCTCGTACTTGTGCCCCAGGTCGTCCACCGATTTGCCCACCCAGGCGCGCGCGACCTTGAGCATGGCCGGCACTTCCTCCTGGCGCATGCCGAATTTGCCCGCGATGGAGACGACGTTCCCGAAGCTTTGGGTCACGTTGCCGCCGCCCGTGCCGAACCTGGAGACCTCGTCCGCGCTGGCGCTGCCTTTTTCCAGGGCGGCTTGATAGAGCTCGTCCTCCTTGGCCATATAATAGCCTTCGGAGAGCCAGGGCATGGGGAACGATCCCCGGTAATAGTGCGCCTTGCCCATCACGATCAGCTCGCCCGGGAAGATGGTAGGAGTGAGATGAGAAAAGGCACATCTCAGCGCGAGGCCGCGGCGCACCACCGGCACTTCGCTGTCCAGTTCCATGTAGGCCCGCGTGTACCAGTAAGGAAATTCGTTGGTCGCTGAGGAGAGGGTTTGGTAGTAAAGCGCACGCAGTCGTTTGGCGCGCGGACAGGGCTCCCCCTTGATTTCACGGTCCACCACCTCTTCGGGTGCCACGCCGCAAGCTTGAAAATGCAGCGGTAACCCGGTCTCTTCCAGGACTTGAGATAGTTTCTTGCTCATCTTACGTCCTTCCCTCAATGCGCTTACGAGCCAGCCACTGAAGCCAACCGCCATGCTAATCTGCGCCGATCGGTACTGACGACCTCAGCGTTGTTTTGCGCGGGGTATTCCCCCGTTGCTCTCGCGTTGCGGCACCGCACCCTGTCGTAACAAGGCTATTTGGGCAGTTTCCCCAGCATCCCCCACACCCACCGGTGCATCTTGTGGAAGAACGCCGTGTTCGGCGCATGCATCAGAATGCACTCGCCGTGTACCTCGCTGACGCCGTTCGCCTGGCAAAAGCGGATCGCCGCCTCTGATTCGGCGCCTTGCTGCATCCAAACGCGGCGGATGCCCGCGGCCAGCGCCTCCTGTACCACACGTTCGGTCTTGGCCGGGGGCACGATGATCAAGGCGCCGCCCGCTGGCTCCGGCAGGGCGCCCAGATTGGGATAGCACCGGTCGCCTTCGATGTTTTCCACGTTCGGGTTGATCGGGAACAGGCGGTAGCCCCGCGTCTTCAGTTCCCGGTAAGCCATGTGGCCGAACTTCTTCGTGTCGCGTGAAACCCCTACCACAGCCCACGGGCCGTGGGTCAAGAAATCGTCTACAGTTGCCCTGGTCGTCATGCTGCTACCTCCAGCGTATTTATCTATCCGCCCCAGCGGGAGGCATGGGCCGAACGTGGCAATAGGCGACGTGAGGATTGGCAGAACTATCCAGCGCCAGGAAAGGTCCAGTAACTCTTTCAATGGCTTGAGGCGTGTGTTTGGCGGCGTTCGCCAAGTTGCTACTTTTCATCCGCCTGTTGCAGCACAGCGTCAATCACATCTTGACTGATGCTGAAACCCTGTCGACGCAGTTTCTCGATATCAGATCGAATCTCGGTCAAGAGTCCAACTTGTTTTGCCTTGAGTAAGATTCCCAGTGTGCCAATTCGGTTGATGCTCATTTGCGATAGTTTTCGCCGCCCTTTTTTCTCATCCATCAACACCCACTCTGCTCTCAATTCGCGCGCTAATACAATGACCTCTGCCTCACCTGAATCCATTTCATCCAACAAGACTTCAACGGCCAAACGGTCTGTTACGTTGACCGTCTTTATCCACGCCGCAGAAGAGATCTCGCGCTTTGCGCCGCCTTCTTCGCGTCCTGCTATTACTGCCTCGTCATACACTGCTTGTGGAATGTAGACTTCACCGAAGAGTCGTTGCAGGAGATCGAAGCGTTGGATCTGCGCCAACCCGATAAGAGGTGTGGTATTGGAGACGACAATCATCTCGTCGGCTTAACCTCCAGTTTTTCTACTGCTGCGAATTCTTCAGTTAACTCATCGGGAGTATAGTTGATGTAGGCGATGCCGCGCGCACGGAGCAACGCCAAGAACTCAATGCGAGAAATGTTCAAAAGGCGCGCTGCCTTGCCCGATGAAATGTGACCTTCTGCGAACAGTGATAGCACGAGCCACTCAATGAGTCGTCGCTGAATCTCGTTCTGGTCAAAGCCGTATTGGAGTAGCGGGGTTGGCACACGCACCTGAAAAGTTGTCTCGATCATTTCTCAATCTCTTTCTCAACACCGGTAGCTCGGGTTTGCATCAAAGTCCAGCACAACTCCTGGCGCAATTTCCTCGGATTTTATGCTTGGAAGGTTTGAAACGGCGATCGGAAAATGCTATACGCCATTTCGCCATCAGAGTCGATCACAACCCGCAATTACCTTCCAACTTCGTCCCTTGCCCACACTATCAGATACACCGCATAGTTGTCAAGAGACGTTCGATCATGATTCTGACTCGCTCTTTACCAATCGCGTTTGGATGGCGGCACTTCGATGAAGAACGTGTATTCTGTAATGGTCAATGACCTGCTGGACTTGGGAAAGCATCACGCAAAGGCGCAAAAGGCGCAAAGAATCCATACAGAGGGTGTCTTGGCGTTCTTTGCGTCTTGGCGTGAGCCATTCAGGCTGTC